>Ga0304730_1001889_pt1 | contig 15416 bp, 12 predicted proteins | sample M_130628_MF_Meta_FD_190474 | JGI IMG/M metagenome (GOLD analysis project Ga0304730, IMG submission 190474) | Freshwater microbial communities from Lake Montjoie, Canada to study carbon cycling - M_130628_MF_MetaG (v2) (version 2) | ecosystem: Environmental > Aquatic > Freshwater > Lake | place...
CGTAGATGGGCGCCGTCGGGTACAGCACCGGGCTGCCGGTGGGCGTCAGCCGGAACGGGATGGCGAGACTCTCCGGCGCGTTACCGCAGGCGCCGGCGGTGTTGATGCTGGCGTAGCCGGACAGCGTGGAGGCACCCCACGAGTAGTTATTGACGCCGGGAACCGAACTGCCGTCGCCGCACAGGATCGCGTCAGGCTGGTTGACGAACATGATCCACGAGCCCACCGTGACGAGGGCTGTGCCGGTCCAGGGAGCGCGTTTGGAGTTGCCGGTCTCGGCGACCTGCACACAGTTGTCGGCTGGATCGGCGCACGGTGTCAGTGTCCAGGTTGCGGACTCGCCGTCCTCGGCCTCAAATGTGTAGCCTCCCAACGGATTTGGGTCCGCTCCGGCCGGGCCGGCCAGTGCGACGCCGGCACCACCGATGATCAGGCAGGACGCCACAGCCATTCGAGTCAATACCATGGGGCTCCTCATTGAAGTGTTCGTGCGTGGTACGCAGCCGAGGATATCTCGCCGCGTGAGCCCACCCGTTCGACGAACGACGATTGCCGACCGAGTGGGTTTCTGCGGGTGGGGTTACACGTCGTAGTACAGCGCGAACTCGTACGGATGCGGCCGGATCTGAATGGGCATGATCTCGTGCTCACGCTTGTAGGCGATATAGGTCTCGATCAGGTCCGGCGTGAACACGCCACCCTCGGTGAGGTAGTCGTGGTCGGCCTCGAGGCGGTCGATCACCGCCGCAAGCGAGGTCGGGGCCTGCGGGATATTGGCGGCCTCGTCCGGCGGCAACTCGTAGAGGTCCTTGTCGACCGGGGCCAGCGGCTCGATCTTCTTCTTAATGCCGTCGATGCCGGCCATCAGCATGGCCGAGAAGGCGAGATACGGGTTGCCGGAGCTGTCCGGGCAGCGGAACTCCAGGCGCTTGGCCTTGGGGTTGTTGCCGGTGATCGGGATCCGCACGCACGCCGAGCGGTTGCGCTGGCTGTAGACCAGATTGATCGGGGCCTCGTAGCCGGGCACCAACCGCTTGTAGGAGTTCACCGTGGGGTTGGTGAAGGCCAGCAGCGACGGCGCGTGGTGCAGGATGCCGCCAATGTAGTGCCGCGCCAGATCGGAAAGACCCGCGTAACCGGACTCGTCGTGGAACAGCGGTTTGCCGTCCTTCCACAGCGACTGGTGGGCGTGCATGCCCGAGCCGTTGTCACCGAACAGTGGCTTGGGCATGAAGGTGACGGTCTTGCCGGCCTGCCAGGCGGTGTTTTTGATGATGTACTTGAACAGCAGCACGTCATCGGCCGCCCGCAGCAGCGTATTGAACTTGTAGTTGATCTCGGCCTGTCCGGCAGTGCCCACCTCGTGGTGACCGCGCTCGAGGGTGAAACCGGCGTTCTGCAGGTTGGTGGCCATCTCGTCGCGCAGGTCGACGTAGTGGTCGTAGGGGGCGACCGGGAAATATCCGCCCTTGGGCCGAACCTTGTAGCCCAGGTTGGGGCTGCCGTCGGCCTCGAACGGCTCGCCGGTGTTCCACCAGCCCGACTCGGAGTCAACCTCGTAAAAGGTGCCATTCATCTTGGAGTCGAACGCCACCGAGTCGAAGATGTAGAACTCCGCCTCGGCGCCGAAGAAGGCGGTGTCGGCGATACCGGTGCTGGCCAGGTAGTTCTCCGCCTTCCGGGCCACATTGCGCGGGTCACGCGAGTACGGCTCGCGGGTGAACGGGTCATGCACGAAGAAGTTGAGGTTGAGGGTCTTGGCGGCCCGAAACGGGTCGATCCGTGCGCTTTCGGGGTCGGGCAGCAGCATCATGTCGGACTCGTGGATCGACTGGAAACCGCGAACCGACGACCCGTCGAATGCGAGGCCGTCCTCGAACACGCTCTCGTCGAACGTCGAGGCCGGAATCGAGAAGTGCTGGACCACGCCGGGCAGGTCGCAGAACCGGATGTCGACGTACTCGATTTTCTCGTCTTTGATCTGCTTGATGATGTCGTCGGCTTCGTTGTGCTTCGCCACGTACTCACTCCTTCAATCCGGCCCATCGTGCACGTAGGGACAGAGGGTTTTAGGGACAGAGGGTTTTCTCTGACCCGGGTTTTCTTGCGACTCGCGGCTGACGGTAGGTAGCCGATGTTGCACGTCCGTCAACCGAATGTTGCCGTGACGTTACGGGTCGGGACGATACCGGTGTCGGCCTATTCTTGGGTCATGTCGCGTGAGATCGGATCCTGGCTGTCGGGCCCGCAATCGCTGGGCTCGGGGTCTGCATACCCGGGTCAGCGGCTGGGGGCGCCAGCCGACGGGCCGGGGTCGCTGGCCGGATTGGGCCGGCGGGTGGCCGCTGTGGCCGTTGACTGGCTGATCGCCTACGGGCTGGCCGGGCTTGGGGTCGCCGTCGGTCTGGTGAGTAGTTCATTTCAGGCGACGGCCGTGCTGCTGATCTGGTTCGTCCTGGGCATCGTGGCGGTGCGACTGTTCGGGTTCACACCGGGCCAATACCTGCTCGGCCTGCGGGTCGCCTCGATCGACAGCCGATTGCACGTGGGCACGGGGCGCGCGGCGGTGCGGGGTCTGCTGATCGCACTGGTGATACCGGCTCTGTTCACCGACAGCGATGGCCGCGGCTTTCAGGACCGGTTGACCGCGACCGCGGTGGTGCGGCGCTGATTCGCTTGCGGTGAGTGAGGAACCCTGCAGGCGCCTACTCGCGATTTGTCTGCGTCATTCCTCATTCAACGTGGGTGTTGATGAGTGTGCCGCCCGCGCATGCAAATCTGGCACGGTCACCGGGTGTGGGAGTGTTTATTGCCGAGGAAGCTCTGGCTGCGGGTTTGGTCACCCGGTACGGGTTGGTCGCTGATCACCGACGGCTGTTTCCCGGCGTCTATACCCCGAGCCGGACGCCCCTGACCCTGGATGACCGCATCGTTGCGGCATGGCTCTGGTCGCGGCGGCGGGGAGTCGTGAGCGGATTGGCCGCATCGGCGTTGCATGGCGCTCAGTGGGTGGAACCTGGCACCGTCATCGAACTCAATCTCGCCCACAACAAGACGCCCTCAGGTATCGCTAGCTGCCGCGACACGCTGGTGGCCGGCGAGATTACGCAGATGCGCGGGATGGCATGCACGACGGTGGAGCGGACCGCGTTCGATCTGGCCCGGCGGGGCCGGATCGGCAAGGCGGTTGAACGCCTCGACGCACTAGCCCGGGCAACACGGTTCGAGGCTGACGCCGTCATCGCCGTGCGCGACGTACATCCCCGCCTCCGCGGCCGGCGGCGAGTGCAACGGGTGCTCGATCTCGTCGACCCCGGTGCGCAATCCCCGAAGGAGACATGGCTGCGACTGCTGCTCATCGAGGCCGGCTTCCCGCGGCCGCAGACCCAGATCCCGGTGCTGGAGCCGGACGGATATCCCCGCTACCACCTGGACATGGGTTGGGAGGAGTTCATGGTGGCCGTCGAATACGACGGAGAGCAGCACCGCATGGATAACACGCAGTACCGGGGGGATATCGCTCGGTCGGAGTACCTCGACGGTCTCGGTTGGCGGCGCATTCGAGTGCTTGCCGGCGACCGGGCGCCGGGCATCGTGCGGCGGGTCGAGCAGGCCGGGGTACCGCGATTCGCGCGTTGAGTGAGGAACCCCGCAGGGGCCTACTCGCGATTTGTCTGCGTGCTTCCTCACTCAACGTGAGGGCGGGTCGCCTGAGGGCGTCAGCGGCGGCGGACGCTGCGCTGCACGCCACGTATCTTGGCTTGCGGCGGCAGCGGACCCTTGGGTACTGCGGCAGGGCCCTTGCGGCTGCCCAGCGCGGCCAGCTTGGACTCCAGCGCGTCCATCTGCTTGACGTTGATATTGGCCGGCATCCGGGTCAGGTGGCGCTCGAGTTTGGCCAGCGGAACCTCGCCCTCCTCGTTGCCGATGACGATGTCGTAGATCGGAACGTCGCCGATCAGCCGGGCGGTGCGCTTCTTCTCCTGAGCCAGCAGCGGTTTGACCCGTGCGGGCGAGCCTTCGGCGACGAAGATCACGCCAGGCCGGCCGATCACCCGGTGTACGGCGTCGAAGTGACCGGTGACCGCCACCCCCTGGGTCACCCGCCACTTGCCCCGCAGGTTGTCCAGTGCCCAGCCGGCCGCTCCGGCCTGACCCTCGGCCTTGCGGAACACCGACTTCTGCGCCCGACGGCCGAAGATCATGAAGGCGACCAGCACGGCAAGGACGATCCCCAGCACGATGAACATGTACTTGGTGACCCCGCCGATCAGGATGCCGACGGCCACCGAGGCGGCCACGACCGCCAGGAACGCGCCGATCATGAGGGGCAGTAGACGTTTGTCCTCTTTGCGCTGCATCTGAAACGCCTGCCACAGCTGGGTGCGGCGCCGTTTGGAGACGACCTTTGCGGCGGCTTTCGCCTCGGCCTTTGCCGCCTTGGTCTCGGCTGGGGTGCGGGATTTCGCCATAGCTGTCAAGGATACGGACGGCCGGGTCTACCGGGGCGGAGTACCCAGGTCTGCCCGGTGGGCGAGTGCTGCCTGCTCGTAGAGGCGGCCGGCCCGGTAGGACGAGCGCACCAACGGTCCGGCCAGCACGCCGACGAACCCGAGTCCCTCGGCGTAGGCCGCCAGATCGACGAACTCATCCGGGTGGACCCAACGATCGACCGGATGGTGGCGCGGTGACGGTCGCAGGTACTGGGTGATGGTGATGATGTCGCAGCCGGCGTCGTGCAGGTCGACCAGTGCGGTGCGAACCTCCTCGATGGTCTCGCCCATGCCGAGGATCAGGTTGCTCTTGGTGACCAGGCCGAACTCGCGCGCGGCGGTGAGGACGTCGAGGCTGCGTTGGTAGCGGAACGCAGGCCGGATCCGCTTGAAGATCCGCGGAACCGTTTCGAGGTTGTGCGCCAACACTTCTGGCCGCGATTCGAAGACCTCGCGCAGCAGCTCGGGTTGTCCGTTGAAGTCCGGGATGAGCAACTCCACACCGGTGGCCGGGTTGAGTTCCTTGATGGCGCGCACCGTCTCGGCGTACAGCCAGGCGCCGCCGTCGGGCAGGTCGTCGCGGGCGACTCCGGTGATCGTCGAGTACCGCAGCCCCATCGCGGCCACGCTCTCGGCCACGCGGCGCGGCTCATCTCGATCGAGTTCGGCCGGCTTGCCGGTGTCGATCTGGCAGAAGTCACAACGCCGCGTGCACTGCTCGCCACCGATCAGGAAGGTGGCCTCGCGGTCCTCCCAGCACTCGAAGATGTTGGGGCAGCCGGCCTCCTCGCAGACCGTATGCAGGCCCTCGCGGCGAACGAGACCCTTGAGTGCGGTGTACTCCGGGCCCATCCGGGCGCGAGTCTTGATCCACGGAGGTTTGCGTTCGATCGGGGTCTGGGCATTGCGGACTTCCAGGCGCAGTAGTTTGCGGCTGCCCGGAGCCGCCGGAGCCGCGTGGTCGGCGACATCGGGAACAGCGCCGGCGACATCAGACTCCGGCTCGATGCTCACGGCTGTGATGCTACGGGAGTAGAGACCGACAGCCGGCCGTCGAGTGCGTCACAGACGGCGGCGGCGACGCGGTCGCGCAGATCGTCGACGCCGACGCGGCGGCCGAGTTCGGCGGTCAGCGACGTCACCCCGGCGTCGGCGATGCCGCACGGCACGATCGCCGAATACGCACCCAGGTCGCAGTCGCAGTTCAGTGCGAAGCCGTGCAGGGTGGTGCCGCGGGCGACCCGGATGCCGATCGCGGCGATCTTGCGGGCCGGACCCGGCCCGTCGGCGGCGACCCACACCCCGGATCGGCCCTCAACCCGGCCTGCATCCACGCCGAACTCGGCGCACACGCTGATCAGTGATTGTTCCAGGCGCCGAACGTAATTCACCACATCCAGCGGCTCGGCCAGCCCGATGACCGGGTAGCCCACCAGCTGACCCGGACCGTGCCAGGTGATCTTGCCGCCCCGGTCGGTATCGACGACAGGGGTCTTCTCCCGGGTCGCTCCGCTCCTGCCCTCCGGGGCACCGTCCGCCGGACGTTCGTGGGCCTCAGTGCGCTTGCCCGCGGTGTAGACCGCCGGGTGTTCCAGCAGCAGCAGGGTGTCCGGGCCACCAGTCACCCGGGCGTCGGCGAGTTCGCGTTGCAGCTGCCAGGCTGCCAGATACTCGATGCTGCCGAGTTGGCGGACCTCCACCGGGTTCGAACCCGACCGGATGGACTGCCGCACCCGATTGACGGTACTACCCCTGCCTGGTCGTCGTGGCTGTGGTTGTTGCATAGGCCAGCGCCTCGCCGATGGTGCTGTGATGGAAGGTGAACCCGGCGCGCTCCAGGGCGGCGGGAATGGCCCGCTGACCGCCGAGCAGGCCCTCCTCGGCGAACTCGCCGAGCAGGGTGCGCAGTGCGAAGCCGGGCACCAGCCACGGGGTCGGGCGCCGGACGGCCCGGCCGAGGGCGGCGGTGAATTCGGAGTTGGTCACCGGGTCGGGTCCGGTGAAGTTCACCGGACCGGTCAGCGTGGCGTCGTCGATCGCGAACTGCAGAGCGCGGATCTCGTCGTCGAGGCTGATCCAGGGCATGTACTGCCGTCCGTCGGCTAGCCGTCCGCCCAGTCCGAGCGCGAACAGCGGGCGCAACTTGCTCAGCAGGCCGCCGGTGGGGGAGAGCACCAGGCCGGTGCGCGCCAGCACCACCCGCACTCCGGCATCGCGGGCCGGGGTGGTCGCCGCCTCCCAGTCCGCCGACAGCTGGGCCAGGAAACCCGTTCCGGCAGAGGCGGATTCGTCAACGATGCGGCCTTCGGTGTCACCGTAGTAACCAACGCCGCTGGCGTTGATCAATACTGGGACGCCGGCGTCGGTCACCGCCTGGGCGATCACCTCGGTGGGGTCGATGCGGCTGTCGCGCAGGCTCTGCTTGACCGCACCCGACCAGCGCTTGTCGGCGACCCCGACTCCGCACATGTTGACCACCGCGTCCACGCCCGATAGCGCGGCCGGGTCGATTTCGCCGCGGTCGGGATTCCACTGAAGTTCGTCGGCATTGGCCGGAGTGCGGCGCACGATCCGCAGCACCCGGTGATCGGCCGCACGCAACGCGGCCACCAGGGCCGAACCGATCAGACCCGATGAACCGGCGATGGCGACGAGTTTGTTGCCGGCTCGTTTGCCCACCTTGGAGCCGCCCACCTTGGAGCCGCCCACCTTAGAGACCGAGTTCGGCTTCGAAGGCGCCTTCCTCAAGCCGCTTCCGGACCGTGGTCAGGAACCGGCCGGCGTCGGCGCCGTCGATGAGCCGGTGGTCGTAGGTCAATGGCAGGTAGCAGACCGAGCGCACGCCGATCGACTCGTTGCCGGCCGCGTCGGCGATCACCCTGGGCCGCTTGACGATGGCACCTGTGCCCAGCATCGCGGCCTGCGGCGGCACCAGGATCGGTGTGTCGAACAGTGCGCCCTGGCTGCCGATGTTGGTGATGGTGAACGTGCCGCCGGAAAGCTCATCGGGCTTGAGATCGCCGGAGCGCGCCCGGCCGGCGATGTCGTTGATAGCGCGCGACAGACCGGCCAGCGACAGATCGCCCGCGTTGTGGACCACCGGCGAGAGCAGACCCTGGTCGGTGTCGACCGCGAAGCCCAGGTTCTCGGTGTCGTAGTAGGTGATCTCGCCGGCGTCCTCGTTGTAGCTGGCGTTGATGTTGGGGTGCGCTTTGAGTGCGTCGATCACCGCGCGGGCGATGAACGGCAGGTAGGTGAGATTCACTCCCTCCCGCTCGGCGAACTCCTTTTTGGCGCGGGCCCGAAGAGCCACGATCTTGGTCATGTCGACCTCGTGGGTCTGGGTGAGTTGCGCGGTGGACTGCAGCGATTCCCGGGTCTTCTTGGCGGTCAGCTTGCGAACCCGGTTGGCCTTCTGCGTGGTGCCGCGCAGATGGGCCAACGGCGAGACGACCGCGGCCGGGGCAGCGGCGGCTGGGGCCGATGGGGCCGATGCCGCGGGAGCCTTGCCCTCGGCGGCGGCGAGCACGTCCTGCTTGCGGACCCGCCCGCCGACTCCGGTGCCCTTGACCGAGGCCAGGTCGACGCCATTCTCGGCGGCAAGTTTTCGAACCAGCGGCGTCACATAAGGCCCGCTGTCGTCGGTCGATTTAGTCGCAACCGGCTGCGCCGCAGGCTGCGGTGGCGGTGGCGGTGGCGGTGGGGATGCGGGCGCGGGAGTCGGTGCGGCCGCAGGCGCAGGTGGCGGTGGCGGCGGCGGTGGCGGTGGAGGCGCGGGCTGGGTTACCGGCGTCGGGGCAGGTGTGGCCGCGGGTGTCGCTCCCGCGGTTCCGATCCGGCCGAGTTCGCCACCGACCGCAACGGTGACGTCCTCCTCGGCGGTGATGGCGAGCAGAATGCCGGCGGCCGGCGACGGGATCTCGGTGTCGACCTTGTCGGTGGAGACCTCGACGAGGGGTTCATCGGCAGCGACCGCGTCGCCGACCTTCTTCAGCCAGCGGGTGACCGTACCTTCGGTGACCGACTCGCCGAGTTCGGGCATCAGCACCGAGGTTGCCGATCCGGACGGTGTCGCTGACGGCGGGGTGAGGGCAGGGGGTGCCTGAGGTTCGGGCTGCGGTGCGGCCGCCGCGGCGACCGGTGCCGGCTCAGGTGGGGCTGGAGGCGGTGGCGGCGGGGCAGCAGCGGGCGCAGGGGGAGGTGGCGGAGGTGGCGCGGCCGCAGGAGCGGCCGGGGCGGCTGGGGCAGCCTCGCCGGCTTCGCCGATGATGGCCAGTTCGCCGCCGACCGCGACGGTGTCGTCCTCGTGGGCGACGATCTTGGTCAGTACGCCCGAGGCCGGGGCGGGGATCTCGGTGTCAACCTTGTCGGTGGAGACCTCCAGCAGGGGCTCGTCGGCCACCACGGTGTCGCCCTCCTGCTTGAGCCAGCGGGTGACGGTTCCCTCGGTGACACTCTCACCGAGTGCGGGCATCTGGACGGAGACGGCCATGCGCGTTGACTCCTAAGATCAGGTCGGCCTCTGGCTTACCACAGCGTGGTGACCACATCTTGTCATTAGCGTGCCGCCAGCGGCACGAGAGTTGTCATTAGCGCGCCGTCACCGGCACGAGAGTTGTCATTAGCGCGCCGTCACCGGCACGAGAGTTGTCATTAGCGTGCCGGGGATGGCAAATGCCTCGCCTTGACACCCCGGTGCGGCCGCGTGCAATGTCGGAGCCCTGATGGCCACCCGCTTCATCGACGCCCGCGACGGAACCCGCATCGCCGTCTTCGAGGAGGGCAACCCCGCCGGGCCCACCGTGGTCTTCGTGCACGGCTGGCCGGACTCCCACGTGGTTTGGGACGGTGTGGCGGCCTTACTCGGCGCCGACTACCGCATCATCCGCTACGACAACCGGGGCGCGGGTGCGTCGTCGGTGCCTGCGACGGTTCCGGACTACGCACTGGCCCGTCTCGCTGATGACTTCGGCGACGTCGTCGACGCGTTGTGTCCTCAGGTGCCGGTACACGTGGTGGGCCACGACTGGGGCGCGGCGACCATGTGGGAGTACCTGAGTCGGCCGGACGCCGCCGACCGGGTCGCGTCCTACACCTCGATCTCCGGCCCGGACCCCCAACACCTGAGCCGGTTCGTGCGCGACGGGTTGGCCCGGCCGTACCGGCCGCGGCGCTTCGGGCGTGCGCTGTCGCAGGCGGCCCATTTCAGTTACATGATCGGCTTCTCGGTTCCGGTGCTGATGCCCGCCGCGATGCGGACCTTCCTGGCCCGCGCGATCAACCGGTGGTTCATCGCCCCCGGCATCCCGGCGCAGCAGCGCCACCAGTCCGATACCTTCGTCGCCGACGCCACCAACGGCCTGAAGATCTACCGCGCCAACTTCTTTCACGCACTGACCCATGCCGAGCGCAACCGTTTCGTGTCGGTGCCGGTCCAGTTGATCGTCAACACCCAGGATGTCTTCGTCCGGCCCTACGTCTATGACGACACCGCGCGGTGGGTGCCTCGACTGTGGCGCCGCGACATCCGCGCCGGGCACTGGTCGCCGATGTCGCACCCGCAGGTGGTGGCTACCGCGGTCGACGAGTTGGTCAGCCACCTCGACGGCGCACCGGCCAGTCCGGCGCTGTCACGCGCCCGAGTTGTCCGGTCGTTGGCTTAGCCGTTAGCCGCGATGTCCTCGAGCATGGCGAACAACGTTCGAACCGGGACGCCGGTACCGCCCTTCGGGGTGTAGCCCCACGGCCCGGACGTGTTGTAGGCCGGACCGGCGATGTCAATATGGGCCCACTGCACACCGTCGGCGACGAACTCGCGCAGAAACACACCGGCCACCAACATGCCGGCGAAGCGCTGCGAGCTGATATTTGCCAAATCGGCCACCGTCGACTTCAGATCCTCTTTCAGTTCATCCGGCAGTGGCATCGGCCAGCCGTTCTCGCCCTCGCGCTGAGACACCGTCGCCACCCGGTCGCGGAACTCGTCGCTGCCCATCACCCCGGGGATGCGGGCGCCGAGTGCCACAGTCTGCGCGCCGGTGAGCGTGGAGGTCTCGATCAGGTAGTCGGGGGAGTCCGCACAGGCCCGCACGATCGCGTCGGCCAGAATCAGCCGGCCCTCGGCGTCGGTGTTGAGCACCTCGACGGTGACCCCGCCGTACTGGGTCAGCACGTCGCCGGGTCGCTGCGCGGTTGCCGACGGCATGTTCTCGGCCATCGGCACGGTGGCGATGACATCGATGGGCAATTTCTGATTCGCGGCCAGGACGATGGTGGCGATCACCGCAGCCGCGCCGGCCATGTCCGAGGTCATGTGGTGCATCGCCGCGGCCGGCTTGATCGAGATGCCACCGGTGTCAAAGGTGATGCCCTTGCCGACGAGTGCGACCTTGCGCGCGGCCTTGCGGCCCTTGCCACCGCGGTAGGTCAGCCGCACCAGCCGGGGTGGATTCGCCGAACCCTTGCCCACGCCGATGATGCCGCCGAAACCGGCCTTGGCCAGAGCCTTCTCGTCGAGTATCTCGACCTCGAGACCGGCCGCGGTGCCGAAAGCCTTGGCGCGTTTGGCGAATTCGGCCGGGAACAGATGGCTGGGCGGGGTGTTGACCAGATCCCGGGCACCCGCCACTGCGGTTGCGATGGCGGCGGCGCGCGCGGCGACGGCCTTGGCGTCACGGGCCGTGCTCAGTGCGGTGATCTTGGAGCAGGGCGGCTCCTTGGGCGCGGTCTTGGCGCTGCGGAACTCGTGCATCTGGTAGCCGCCGAGGATCAGTCCTTCGATGGCCGCCGACAGGTTCAGGTCGGTCAGGGTGGTGATCACCGACGCCACTCCGGTCAGCGCCCGCGCAGCCACCCCGGCGGCCCGGCGGATCGGCTCGGCGGGCCAGGAGTCGCGGCGGGCCCCGAGTCCCACCGTCAGCACACTGGCCACCGGCAGCGCCGGCACATACAACCGGGCGAGTTGTTCGGGTGCGGCCTTGGCGCCGGTGGCGCGCAGGGCGGCCTCAATCTCGCTGATCGCCCCGGTATCGAGGAATCCGCCATCGACCACTGTGACGACACCATCGTCGTCGGCGACTACGGGCACGATCAGCACCGCCGATCCGGATCCGCGCTTGGGGAGTGTGCCGGCGACGGTGACGATGGGGGACTGATAGCCGAGTTGGGTGCTCACCAGCGCAACCCTAATGGGACGGGGTTTAGGGTTTTGCCCGTGACTGATGACGCGGCCGAGGCGCCACTGCTGCAGGGACCGTTGGAAAGCCGCCACCGCGACCGCGGGGCCACCTTCGCGGCCTTCGGCGGGTGGTCGATGCCGGTGACCTATGCGGGCACCGTGGGAGAGCACAACGCCACCCGCACCGCAGTGGGGTTGTTCGACGTCAGCCATCTCGGTAAGGCCCTGGTGGCCGGTCCCGGGGCGGCGGAGTTCGTTAACTCCGCGCTCACCGCCGATCTTCGCCGGATCGGCGTTGGCCAGGCCCAGTACACGCTGTGCTGTACCGCGGACGGCGGTGTGATCGATGATCTGATCGCCTACTACGTCAGCGACGACGAGATCTTCCTGGTGCCCAACGCCGCTAACACCGCCTCGGTGGTCGCCGCTTTGCAAAGCCAAGCGCCACAGGGGATCTCAATCACCGACCAGCATCGGGAGTATGCGGTGCTGGCCGTCCAGGGACCGCGTTCGGCCGAGGTGCTGTCCGCACTGGGGTTGCCCAGCGAGATGGACTACATGGGCTTCGTCGACGCCACCTATTCCGGTGTCGGGGTGCGGGTCTGCCGTACCGGCTACACCGGTGAACACGGCTACGAGTTACTGCCACCGTGGGGTTCGGCGCCGGTGGTGTTCGATGCGCTGGCCGCCGAGGTCGAGGCCCGCGGCGGCCAACTTGCCGGACTCGGCGCACGCGACACGCTGCGCACCGAGATGGGTTACCCGCTGCACGGTCATGAGCTGTCGCTTGCCATCTCGCCCCTGCAGGCGCGCTGCGGATGGGCGGTGGGTTGGTCCAAGGAGACCTTCTGGGGACGCGATGCGCTGCTCGCCGAGAAGCAGGCCGGCCCGGCTCGGCTGCTTCGCGGTCTGCGCGCGGTCGGCCGTGGCGTGCCGCGGGCCGAGATGGTCGTGCTGGTCGGGTCGACTCCGGTGGGCGTCACCACGTCGGGGACGTTCTCGCCGTCCCTCAACGTCGGTATCGCTCTCGCGCTCATCGACTCGGCGGCCGGGATATCCGATGGCGACACGGTGAGCGTCGACGTGCGGGGCAGGCCGCTGCAGTGTGAGGTGGTCAAGCCGCCGTTCGTCGACGTCAAAACCCGGTAACGCCGCGGCTATACAATCCCTGCCATGTCTGAAGTCCCGCTGAAGTTCACCGTCGAGCGCACCGCGCATCCGGCCAGCGAGGCGCAGCGGAGCGCGGTCCTGGCCGACCCCGGCTTCGGCAAGTACTGCACCGATCACATGGTGTCGGTGCTGTACGCCGGTGACCGTGGCTGGCACGACGCGCGGGTGGTGCCCTACGGTCCGATCGAACTCGATCCGTCGGCGATCGTGCTGCACTACGCGCAGGAGATCTTCGAGGGCCTCAAGGCCTACCGATGGGCGGACGGGTCGATCGTCTCGTTCCGCCCGGAGGCCAACGCGGCCCGGTTGCGTGCCTCAGCAAGGCGGCTGGCGATCCCGGAGTTGCCCGAGGAACTGTTCCTGGAGTCGCTTCGCCAGTTGATCACCGTCGACCACGACTGGGTGCCGGCGGCCGGCGGCGAGCAGTCGCTGTATCTGCGGCCGTTCGTTATCGCGACCGAACCCGGCCTCGGGGTACGGCCGTCGACGGAGTACCGCTACCTGGTGATCGGTTCGCCGGCGGGGGCATATTTCAAGGGCGGTATCAAACCGGTCAGTGTGTGGCTGTCGACCGAATACGTGCGCGCCAGCCCGGGTGGCACCGGGGCGGCGAAGTTCGGCGGGAACTATGCCGCTTCACTGCTTGCCCAGGCCGAGGCTGCCGCGAACGGCTGTGATCAGGTGGTGTGGCTCGATGCCATCGAACGCCGTTACATCGAAGAGATGGGCGGGATGAACCTGTTCTTCGTGTTCGGCAGCGGCGGTACGGCTCGGCTGGTCACTCCGGAACTCAGTGGCTCGCTGCTGCCCGGGATCACTCGAAATTCGCTGCTGCAGTTGGCCGGTGACGCCGGCTTCGCGGTCGAGGAACGCAAGATCGACGTCCAGGAATGGCGCAAGGGTGTGGCGGCGGGCGAGATCACCGAGGTCTTCGCCTGTGGAACTGCCGCCGTGATCACCCCGGTGTCGCAGGTCAAGTTCGGCGACGGGGAGTTCACCGTCGGTGACGGCACTCCCGGCGAGGTGACGATGGCGCTGCGCGACACCCTGACCGGAATTCAGCGCGGAACCTTCGCCGATACGCACGGCTGGATGGCGCGGCTCCGCTAGCGTCGCCCGCGCGGCTGCGCTAGCGTCGCCCGCGCGGCTGGATGGCGCGGCTCCGCTAGCGTCGCCCGCGCGGCTGCGCTAGCGTCGCCCGCGCGGCTCCGCTAGCCTGCGGCGTCCGCGTCGGCGACGACCTCGTTGCGACCCGCGCGCTTCGCCCGATAGAGAGCTTGGTCGGCTCGCCCGAGCCAGGATGCAAGATTTTCGTTTGCGCGGATTTCCGCGGCGCCGATGCTGACCGTGAGCGAACCCAACGTGCCGAATGGAACCTCTGCGATCGTCGATCGGATTCCCTCGGCAAGTCGCAGTGCGTCGGGCAGAGCGCAGTCCCGGAGCATGACGACGAATTCCTCACCGCCCCAGCGTGCCACGACGTCGTTGCCGCGCAGACTTCGGCGAACCCGACTGGCGACCTCAATGAGGACGTGGTCGCCGGCCTGGTGTCCGAAGGTGTCGTTGATCGACTTGAAGTGGTCGATGTCGAGCATGAGCAGCGAGAGCGCCTGACCGGGCCGCCGGGCGGACAGGTCCGCCGCGATCAGGTCCGTGCCCTGACGCCGGTTCCACACGCCGGTGAGGGTGTCGGTGACGGCGAGGTTGTGCAGCGCGGCCTCCGCGGCCTTGCGGTCACTGATATCGCGGGTGACCCCGATCAACTCCACGACCTTCCCGGTGCCATCGACGTGCGGAATGACCTGCAATTCGCCGGTCATGATCGATCCGTCCCTGCGGTAATACTGCTGCTCGCCGCGGAAGATCGGCGGCTCTGTGCCGGCCTCGATCGAGGCAAACAACCGCTGGTAGTAGTCGGCGCCAATGGCCGCTGATTCGGGCGGTTGGATCTCCTCCGGCGACTGGCGCATCGCCTCCTCGGGGGTGAACCCCCGCATCCGCTCAACGGCGGGATTGATGTAGGTGATTTTGGCGTCGAGGTCCATCGTCCAGATGACCTCCCAGGCGTTCTCCGCTAGCAGCCGGCTGCGCTTCTCCGAACGCTTCAGCAGGGTCTCCGCCTCGTGCAGTTCGGTGATGTCGGCCAGAGCGCCTTCGATCACCACCGAGCCGTCCTGGCGTTCCCGTGACCGAACCCAGCCCCGACCCCAGGTCGACTGTCCATCGAGACGGTTCCACTTCAACTCGACCTGCGTGCCACTGCCCGGGGGGAGGGCGAGCACCGCGGAGAGTCGGTCGGCGTAGTCCGGGTCGATCTGTCCGAGCAGGTTTGTGGCGTCGGCGTCGGTTGCACCGCCCGAATCGGTCCGCTCGCCGATCAGCACCGCGCCGGGTGCGTCGTTGACGAACTCCAGTGCCACGTCGGGTCGCACCCGCAGGACGAAGAACATCAGGCCGCTGGCATCGGCCATTTGTGCGAACCAGTCCCCGTCGGGCCGGTGATCGCCCGCGCTCACGAAACGTCCGCCGAATCGACTTTCGCGACACGACCGGTTGTGGTGTCCGGTCGAATTCGA
>Ga0304730_1001890_pt1 | contig 15415 bp, 13 predicted proteins | sample M_130628_MF_Meta_FD_190474 | JGI IMG/M metagenome (GOLD analysis project Ga0304730, IMG submission 190474) | Freshwater microbial communities from Lake Montjoie, Canada to study carbon cycling - M_130628_MF_MetaG (v2) (version 2) | ecosystem: Environmental > Aquatic > Freshwater > Lake | place...
CAAATTTATCGATTTCTATAGAAAATGGTGGAAGAGATTTTTCATTAAACAACTTTCCAAATGAGAGCGAGTCATAGGTTGTCGGTGTATTAATGAAACGTTCGCCCACATTAACAATTGCGTCGCCTCGCATCCCAAACAGCGAACCAAAACTGACGCCAATGAGAATAAATACAAGTGCTAAGTGAAAAAATAGATTTCCAGTTTCACGGGTGAATCCTTTTTCTGCCGAGAGAGAACCATCTAGTTCACGGACTCTGAACCGATTTTTCTTAAACCACTGTCTAGCAATTTCGAGTTCATCTCCGTTACCTTTCCATTCAGAGTGAAACTCCATGCGAGAGAGATTTTTCGGAGTAACAGGTGGCAAAGCCCTAGCTGCTTTGTAATGTTCAAATGCTCGTGGGAGCACACAACCAATTAGTGAAATAAAAAGCAAAATGTATATTGCACTAAACCATGGAGAGGTATAGACATCAAAGAGAGAGAAACGTTCGAACCAGAGTGCTTTCGTTGGTGAATCCGTAAATATGGCAGTTACCGCCATAGGGTTTTGAGTGCGCTGTGGAATGAGAGAGCCCGGAATTGCGGCAACACCGAGCATCATTAACAACACCAGCGCTGTGCGCATGCTTGTGAGTTGTCTCCATGCAAAACGTAATAACCCTACGGTCCCAATCTCTGGTGCGTCATCTTTCATTTAAACCACCGGAATAAAATCGGAGATCCATGAACGCATCTCGTTGTTAAAGACTCCCCACAAACCAAAAATCTGTGCAGCGCCGATTAAAATTAAAAGCACTCCTCCAAATTTAGTTATGAAATCGCCCCGACGAACTACGAATCGTCGAAGTTTTTCAGAGCGATCTAGAAACAATCCCGATGCAACAAAAGGCGCTCCTAAACCGATGCAGTAGCCCAGTGACAAAATTGCACCGCGCAGTGCACTCGATTCTTGAAACGCAAGTGTTTGCACCGCTCCAAGTGCCGGACCAATACATGGTGTCCAACCAATTCCAAAAAGAAATCCGAGTACTGGTGCCCCAGCCAAGCCAAGAGTTACAGGCATTTTTGCGCGATAAGTTGGAGCTAATGGAAATGCACCGATAAAAATCAATCCGAGTAATACTGTGAAGACCCCGAGTATTGAGGTTATTAATTTTTCATTTTCGGATATGTAAGCTCCGAAGCCACCAAAAAGTGCACCGTAAGAAACAAATAGAATACTAAAACCTAAAACAAAGAGAATTGACCCTAGTAAAACTCGCCCGCGGCTATTAGAAAATCCTGCTGCATAGGAAATATATCCGGGTACTAATGGAAGTACACAAGGTGATAAAAACGAAATTAACCCAGCAATCAGCGCAATTGGAAAAGCAGTTATTAAATACCCATCCAGAATTTGTTCCACAAAAAAATCCTTCATTCAGCTCTCACCTTTTCTATGAGATCGCTTAAGGATGCAACAGTTACTTCGCCTGAAATTCGTGCTGCCACATCGCCTTTCTTATCTATAACTACAGTCGAAGGGATGGCATTAGCTGGCAATGATTTTCTAAAGCCAATCAAAACTGAATCGTCGATAAGGGTTGGGTACGGCAATGCAAAACGTCTCACAAAAGCTTCTGCGTTTACAGGATTGTCACGAGTAAGAATTCCGATGAATGCAACGTCTGGATACTTTTCAGAAAGCGCGGCAAGTGTTGGTGCTTCTGCGCGGCAAGGCGCACACCAAGATGCCCATACATTTACTACTGCGACTTGGCTGCCCTTAAAGCTGTAATTCTTTCCAGCAAGTGTCATACCAGACAGTCGTGGTGCTGCGCTGCGGTCTGAATTTTTGATGTAAGAAATACTTCCGTCTCCAGAGATAAAACTCTCTTCGGCGAGCGATGACCCACCTCCGCTACATGAGGCAAGTGCAATAGCAATGAGTGGCAAAAGTATTGCATTTCTTATCTTCATTTTTTTGTGGGCAATAAATGTGCAGCAGGCTCTGAATAACTAACACCACTAATCATTTCATCATCGTCAAAATGAATACTCGTTACACTTGCGAGAGAGCATTCGCGTTTTCGTGGATCATGAAGCAATCGGCGACCTTCGATTGCACTGCGCAGAATCCAAATAGGTAACTGATGAGAAACAACGATTGCCTCTTTACCTTTTGCGGCGTCTCGTGCTGCAAAGACTGCTGCAAGCATCCGGTTGATTTGTTCCTCATATGGTTCGCCCCATGAAGGTTTCCATGGATTCCACAAATGCTTCCAAGCAGATGGATGTTTTAAAACTCCATCGCCAACTCCAAATGGTTTTCCTTCAAAAACATTGGCTGCTTCGATTAAGCGTTCATCGGTTGTGATTTTAATTTTGTGGGCTGCAGCGATTGGAGATGCTGTTTCTTGTGCTCGTTGCAACGGTGACACATGTAGCGCACCAAGATCAATACTTTTTGACCAATCGCCAAGTGTGGCTGCCATTTTGTGACCACGCTCTGAAAGTGTCCATCCAGGCTGGCGACCATAAAGAATCTTCTGCGGGTTATGTACCTCGCCATGTCTGATTACATGTACCGTCGAACTCATTTGCTAAGCATAAAGCGTCATAAACCTGCTCTTCTCGCTAGGGTTGTGACATGGCGCTCACACCGAATCGAGTTGCCTTTTTCGATGTAGATAACACGCTTATTCGCGGTTCTACCCTCTTCTTTCTCGGAAAAGGTATGTATAAACGCGGGTACTTCACCAAGACTGATCTTTCGCGCTTTGCTTTTGCCAATCTACGTTTTCGGCTAACAGGCAAAGAAAAGCAAGACGAAATCAAACGTTTTCAAAATGCAGCGACAGAGTTCATCGGCGGACACAATGTTGCAGAAATTCAAACAATTGCCCAACAAATTTATGACGAATATGTATCTCCCGCCTGCTGGCAAGGCACTATAAACATTGCTCAGAGACATTTAAATGCTGGCGAGGAAGTATGGCTTGTTACTGCTGCCCCAGAAGATATGGCAATTCTCATCGCAAAGAATTTAGGTTTTACTGGCGCGCTCGGTAGCAAAGCCGAAGTCCGCGACGGAAAATACACTGGTCAGATGTTGGGCAATTTGTTGCACGGAAAAGAAAAAGCTATTGCAATTTCAGCACTAGCTAGAGAAAAAGGTTTTGAGCTTTCCGAGTGCTACGCGTATTCAGATAGCCACAATGATTTTCCACTACTTGAATCTGTTGGACATCCCTCTGCGATTAATCCTGATGCAATTCTAAGTTTGCGAGCACTCGCTCAAGGTTGGCCAATTCATGATTTTCGTCGAGCTCGGTTCATTATTAAAATAATCGGCCCAACTGTTTCTAGACTTGCTGCTGCAGGAATTTGGTTGGCACCTCGTAGGCGCGCACGTTAACTCGATTTCACGCCACGGACTAAACCCTTGTAATGTAGGCAAGTTATGCAAATGCGTTCATTTACTGACTACCTACGTTCCGTAGATGATGACGCCCTTTTAGAGCTCTTCACGTCTAGGGCCGATCTGATTTCTCCAGTTCCATCAGATATCGCTTCCCTTGCAGTTCGTGCGTGCAGCGCACCAAGTCTGGCTCGTGCAATTGATGCCCTCAATCAATGGCAATTTCAAATTCTTGAAGCGTGTGCTGTCATCAATGAACCTTTTAATGAAAAGCAAATAATTGCAGTTACTGAAAAATCTGCTGCAGAAGTTCTCCCTGAATTAATTGCGCGTGGGCTTGTATATACATCTGATGATGGAATGCGCTTACCCAACTCTGTTCGCGAAGTCTTGGGAAATGAGATTGCAGGTCTCGGGCCTGCATCGATGGCAAAGTTGAATGTGAAGAAATTAGATGCAGCACCAGATGCGGCCAAAAAGGTATTGGAAAGACTTATTTGGGGTCCACCTCGTGGAAGTGTGGGAGATTTCAAGAATCCCGGTCCTGGTGTTACGTGGTTATTGGAAGAAAACTTTATGGTGCCACTGGATCAGCGCACAGTAATTCTTCCTCGCGAAGTTGGAATTTATCTTCGTGGCGGAAAAGTTCATAAAGAACGCGAAGTATCGCCACCAGAGATTAAGGGCAACAAACGCGATGCACAAAATGTTCAGCTCGCTGCGATTGCAAATATTGCAACTGTCTTGCGTTGGGCTGATGAAATTCTCGAATATTGGGCACAAGAACCAGCTGATGCCCTTCGAGCGGGCGGACTTGGCGTTCGTGATTTAAAAATTATTGCTACACACATGGGTATCGATGAAAACTGCGCAGCCTTTGTTGCTGAACTTGTCTACCTCGCAGGACTTGTCACAATTGATGCAGATGACAAGATTTTGCCAACAAATAACTTTGATGTGTGGCTCACACAGAATGCATCAACGAGATGGCAGGCGATTGCTGCTCCATGGTTAATTACATCTCGTGTAAGTGGTCTGGTCGGACGTGCAGAATCTAAGAACACCGCGGCTCTAGGACCAGAATTAGATCGTGTAAATGCTGCAAGTACACGTGCATTGGTATTACAACTTTTGGTTGAAAATAAAGACGTCGCACCAGAATTATCGAGTTTTACCCACCGAGTTAAATGGTGTGCACCATCAAAGCGCAATCCAGGTTTGCAAGAAGAAATGGTGCAGTGGACGCTTCGTGAAGCAGAGTGGTTAGGCATAACTGGACAAGGTGTAATTTCTAAGTACGGTCAAGCGTTTTTAAGTGGGGAAGATTTAGAAATCATAGATACAGATCTTCCTCAACCTGTTGATCACATTTTGATTCAAAGTGATAACACTGCAATCGCGCCCGGACCGCTCGTTCATGATGTTGCAGCCGTACTTGCAATCATTGGAGATATCGAAAGTCGCGGTGGTGCGACCGTGTATAGATTTACTGACACAACTATTCGTCGAGGTTTAGATCACGGAAAAACTGGCGATGAGATTATTGGCTTCCTGCGCAAAACCTCAAAGACTCCAATTCCCCAGCCACTTGAATATCTGATTTCAGATGTGGCTAAGAAGCATGGTCGCTTGCGCGTTGGAAACACCTCATCTTTTATACGTTGTGAAGATCCTGCACTGATTACACAAATTATTAGTGATAAACGTTTAGATATTTTATCTCTGCGCAGAATCGCACCAGAAGTAATGATTTGCGACATGGATGCACACGATGTCATGAACGTTTTACGCAATGCTGGCTACCTGCCTGCTGCAGAATCTAACAACGGCTTATTACTGACTGGTCCACGTTCTTCTCGCGCACAATCAAAGCCGCGCCCTCCGCGAATAATTGGCGAGCTCGAAGTTCCAACTGACGCTGCTTTAACTGCTGCAATTCGCACAATTCGCGTTGGTGAAAAATCCAGTCACAAACAGAGCACGCTTCGAAACATTGCAAGTAGTGCATTAGGTGCACTTCCTCGCACAACTGCGAATGAAACTTTGGATGTTTTAATCAAATACATTCAAGAACAGCGTTCACTCTCAATCGGTTATGCTGATAACAATGGAGCGGTTTCGCACCGCATTATTGATCCGCTCAAAATCTCTGCTGGCTCACTGATAGCTCGTGACCACGGCACAGGGGAGATGCAGACATTTAGAATTCCGCGTATTACGGGGGTTGCACCGCTATGACAAGCGAGAAGCAAGGCGAATACGGCAGACTTAACCCTATGTTGGCAGCCCTTGAAGCTTTGGTGAAGTGTGAATCTCCCACTGAAAATCTCAATGCATGCAATGACGTTGTTCGATTAGCAAGTGATATTGCAACTCGTGTACTTGGAACACCTGCAGAGATTAGACAGATCGAAGGTCGTCCTGTTTTTTGGTGGGGTGCTGCGCAACCTGATGTTGTCTTACTTGCACATCTCGACACCGTTTGGCCAATTGGTTCATTTACTCCATTGTGGCAAGTAGATGGTGACGTACTTCGCGGTCCTGGTGTTTTTGACATGAAGGCTGGTTTTGTTCAGGCACTCTTTGCGCTAAAAGGAATTACCGGTTCTGTTGCACTCGTTGGAACAACTGATGAAGAAACAGGAAGCCACGCATCTCGTAAATTAATTGAAGACTTATCCTCTAAAGCAAAAGCTGTCTTGGTTCTTGAAGCGGCTATTGATGGCAAAGTTAAAACAGGTCGAAAAGGTACTTCGATGTATCAAGTACATGTACATGGTCGTGCTGCACACGCTGGCCTTGAACCAGAAAAAGGAATTAACGCGACAGTAGAAATTGCCCACATTATTACCGCACTTGCATCTTTAGAAAACAAAGAGAAACAGACGACGGTTGTTCCGACTCTTTTAAAGGCCGGAAATTCAGCGAATACCGTTCCGGATTATGCAGTACTAGATATTGATGCTCGATCTTTTTCAACTGACGAACTAAATCGAGTGGATTCTGCAATTCGCGCTTTAGTTCCCGTGCATCCAAAAGCGCGCATAGAAATTATTGGTGGATTAAATCGACCACCGCTAGAAATTACATCAACTCTAGAACTTTACGAACGCGCAGAAAAAGTTGCTGCGCGCATCGGAATGCCCCCACTTGGTCACGCATCTGTTGGTGGAGCCAGTGATGGAAATTTAGCTGCAGCAGCAGGTGCAAAAGTTCTCGATGGCCTTGGCGCAGTAGGTTCTGGTGCTCATGCCGCCAATGAGTGCATCAGCATCAAGACTCTTGAAGAGCGAAGCGCTTTTTTGCATGAATTCATCAAGGACTTACTTAATGACTGATGGTCCGCTTATTGTTCAGAGTGATAAAACACTTCTTTTAGATATTGATCATGCAATGTCGACTGAATGTCGTCGCGCAATTGCCCCCTTTGCAGAATTAGAACGATCCCCTGAACATATTCATACGTATCGTCTGACAAATCTAGGATTGTGGAATGCGCGTGCTGCGGGCCACGATGCGGAAATGGTTATCGATACATTAATTAAGTATTCGCGTTATGCGGTTCCGCATTCAATTCTTGTCGATGTTGCAGAAACAATGTCACGCTACGGGCGTCTGCGTCTTGAAGCAAACCCAATTCATGGATTAATTCTTGTTACAACAGATACGGCGGTTCTCGAAGAAGTTATACGCGCAAAGAAAATTGCACCGCTTCTTGGTGTTCGAATCGATAATGACACAATTGCTGTACATCCAAGTCAACGTGGGCAGATTAAACAATCATTACTTCGACTCGGTTGGCCAGCAGAAGATTTCGCTGGATATGTTGATGGGCAAGCACATGACATTGCACTTAAAGAAGATGGATGGAAAATTCGTCCCTACCAAGAATTAGCCGCAGAAGGTTTTTGGCACGGTGGCTCTGGGGTTGTAGTGCTTCCTTGCGGTGCCGGAAAAACAATTGTTGGCGCAGCAGCCATGGCGCACGCGAAGGCAACCACTCTAATTCTCGTCACAAATACTGTTGCGGCTCGACAATGGCGCGAAGAGTTATTAAAGCGAACAACTCTTAATGAAGATGAGATTGGCGAATACTCTGGAGCTAAAAAAGAGATTCGCCCTGTAACAATTGCAACCTATCAAGTAATGACGAAGAAAAAAGATGGCGTGTACGCCCACCTTGATCTCTTTGATACTCACGACTGGGGATTAATTATTTATGATGAAGTGCATTTATTACCTGCACCAATTTTCCGTTTCACAGCCGATATTCAATCTAGACGTCGTTTAGGACTTACCGCAACGCTTGTTCGTGAGGATGGAATGGAGGGTGAAGTTTTTTCACTCATAGGTCCAAAGCGATTTGATGTTCCCTGGAAAGAGATTGAATCTCAGGGATACATCGCTCCTGCTCAATGCGTTGAAGTTCGAGTAAATCTAAGTGAAACAGAGCGTCTTTCATATGCAACGGCTGAACCAGAGGAACGTTATCGCTTTTGTGCAACCACGCGCACAAAAAGAAATGTTGTTGAATCATTAGTTGCACACCATGCTGGCGAACAGATACTTGTCATCGGTCAATACATCGACCAGCTTGATGAATTATCCGAAGTGCTTGGAGTTCCGCTGATTAAAGGTGAGACTCCTGTAAAAGAACGTGAGATTTTGTTTAACAAATTTAGAACTGGTGAAATAACCTGTTTAGTTGTCTCAAAAGTTGCTAACTTTTCTATTGATTTACCAGATGCAACTATTGCAATTCAGGTTTCAGGTGCATTTGGTTCTCGCCAAGAAGAAGCACAAAGACTTGGTCGAATATTACGTCCTAAGTCTGATGGTCGCAGTGCAACTTTTTACTCTGTTGTCTCACGAGACACAATCGATCAAGACTTTGCACAAAACCGTCAGCGCTTTTTAGCTGAGCAAGGTTATGCATACAAAATTATTGATGCTGACGATGTGTTTCAAGGCAAGCTCTAAAACGTTCCGGATCAACTCTCCAAAAATCATGGTGCTCACCATCTATATGTGTCACTGGAACTTGTTCGCCATAAAGCTTTTCTAGCTCTGCATCACCATCTATAAATTTAATGTCAATTGAATAATCTAATTCAGTTTTCATAGATTCGAGAGTTTCAACGGCAACATCACAGAGATGACAACCGTGTCGTGAGAAAACAGTGATGACTGTTTGTGACAACTATTTTTTCCGCTTCTTATTTAGAGCGCGATCAATAAACTCTTCTGTTATAAGCGTGACATCCCCTTTGAATCGGTAAGCGTTCTTCTCTAGATCTTTTAGGACTGCGTTAACTGTTGTATGGGTGACAGAACCAACGAGTGGTCCAAACCTTTTTGCAAATAAAGTGTGAGCTATTTCGCTGACGGACTTTGCTAAATCTTCACGTGCTTCATCCAATGTTGGTTCTGGTTTTTTTGGTGCTTCTGAAAAATCCAAAGAAATTGGTCGTTCAGCCTTCATCCGAGAATAAAGTTGGTCAAAGTTAGTAGCACTGCTCTCTTCCATAGGTAAATCATCTCATCCTGATACCTTTTGCACATATGCAAAGGAAAATCAGTGTTCACGCGAGAATGGGGCTTGTTCTTATTCTCCTTGCGTCTTTAATCACAATTCCAAGTGCCGATGCAGCGCCACTGGTTGCCCCATCGAAAGTGTGGGGCCACACCTATGCGGCCAGCAGTTCCTCGAAAATTCTAGAGGCACCTTCCAAATACTCTGCAAACTTAGAAAAGCGCTCTAAGTTCGTTGTTACTTACAAAAATTTTCCAGATTGGGCAAAGAATCAGGTTCAAGCTGCTGTTGATTTGTGGGCCGTTAATTTTGATTCAAAGGTACAGATAAATGTAGATGCTACTTGGAGTCGCTCAAGTACTTCAGACATTTTAGGGAGTGCGCGCCCTGATCGTTACTATTCAAGATTTTCTGGAGCGCCTGATTCCACTCTTTGGTATGCGTCGGCTCTCGCAAATGCGCTTGCAGACAAAGATTTAGATGTAAACAATCCAGAAATTATTATTCAGATAAATTCTGAAGCGGAGTGGGATTTAGATGGGCTTGGGAAACCTACTCGTTATGAGTATGACTTAAAATCTGTAATGTTTCATGAGATGGCACACGGTTTAGGTTTTCTCTCAACTAGTTCTTATTTATACGACCGAATCAAAGGTCAATATGTTGGCACATTGGAACAACCAACGCCATTTGATGCATTTCTCCAAACGCAAGATGGAAATCGCTTAGCTGATTTGCCTTCACCATCAATTGAATTAGGTAGAGCAATAACAAATAAATTAGTTTGGTCCGGTACTGAGGCAATCGCCGCAAATAATGGTGAAAAGCCCTTGGTTTATACTCCAACTAATTACGATCCTGGCTCTTCGGTGAGTCATTTGGACGAAAATACATTTGCGAATTCCGGAGTCAACGCGGTTATGACTCCAAATCTTGAAGCTGGTGAAGTTTTTAATGAACCTGGACCGATTCTGCTCGCAATGATGAAGGATCTTCGAAATAAACCTGCACCAGGCCTGGCGGCAGGAATCCCCAGTGAAGTACGCAATGCACAAGCTCTCATTGCAGATTCTTCGGTAATTTTAACTTTTGAACCACCAGTAAATTCGCGCACAACTCAAGTAAGTGATTACATCATTCGAAATATCACTACAGGTAAAGAAAAAATGGTTAAAGATAGCCCCGCAATAATTACTGGATTAAAGAACGGAACGAGTTACTCTTTTGAAATCCGTGCTTCAAATGCAATGGGCAATTCACCCGAGGTAACGACTAAGCCCGTGACCCCTCGTGCTGCCTGGACCTCGCAAGTAATAGACCCATCTGCTGATGCTCGCTCAATCACATCGGTCACTCTTAATGGCCAACCTGTGATTGCGTACATAGATTCGAAAACCTCCATTTTGCGACTCATGAAATGGAATGGTAAGAATTGGAAGAAATCAACGGTTGATAGTGACATTTCTGGACAAATTTCTTTATGTGTTAGCGGCGTTAAAACTAAACAAACATTGCATATTTTCTATGCTGATAAAACTGATAATGATTTACGGTACGCAACATTAAATGGATCAAGAATCGCGCGCGAAATTGTTGATGGCAATGCTGCCAAAGTTCAATCCTATGAAGAAATTTCTCGTGTATCAACAGCTAGTGACGTAAGTGTTTCAAATGCTTGTGCAATTACTAGCGAAGGAATTCAAGTTTTTTATCGCGATGAAACCCAAGGGGTTTTATTGGGAGCACATAAAAGTTTTAATGGAGAGTGGAAGTACGAATTAGTCGATGGAGATCGTAAAACTGATTTTCGGACAACCGGCGATGTTGCTTTTCATTTAAAAGCACTCGTTGATGGAAATAAGACTTATGTCTTGTATGACTCTGCATTAGAAATTAATCAGAACCGTGATGCGACATCGGGAGAAATTAGATTAGCCACGAGAACGACTATTGACCCTGGAGCTTGGCATTATCGCACTCTGGAATCACCATCAGTAGTTACAACAGTGTTGGGATATGACGTAGAAATCGCAAAGAGTGCAAAAGGAATTATTGCTTCCTGGTTCTCAGCAACAGCTCTATCCATGCCAGATCCCACAACTGTTCGAACGCTGAACCTGGATTCGGCTTCAGAAGTTTCGGTAGTTTCAACCACAAATTATGGAACACCGAATGAATTGATGAGTAGCGATTCAAAGACGCTGATGTTTAATTGTCTTGGGCGTCTCTGCGCAATTGATTACGCCAAGTTTTCCAAGGGGCAATCTGCAATTTCATTGGCTGCTTCATGGCAATCGACAGAACCAATCGCAACTGCATGGCTTGCTTTAAACAAGGTTCGCTACGTAGTAGCCGGAATTAATGGAAAATTGGTTCTTCTAAAGGCTGCGTAACTACTTCGCGTTACGACGTTGAATACGAGTTTTCTTGAGAAGTTTTTTGTGCTTCTTCTTCGCCATGCGCTTGCGTCGCTTTTTGATTACGGAACCCATTTGTCACGCTTTCTCTTTATGTTGGTAAGAGGCTTAGGTTATCGCTAAGTAAGTCGAAAAATCGAAACGCCCGTCTGGCTCGTACTCATAAGGACAACTCCGAGATCTTTTGAGTAGCCAAGGGCCAGAGGAGTACCGACAGCGCTTGCAGCCCCGATTAATGCGCCTTTGCCATCAAAGGAAAGTAATAGCGCGGTTGGTTTGTTAGGTTTCCAATTAGATATACCTTTAATTGCAGATTTTGATACGAATGCTGCGCATTGTGAACCATTTGGACCATTAGCTGCAATTGTTGCACCGGTGGATGCAAATCTATAGGTCCATGTTGGCGCTAGATTAGTTGCAAACTTTGTTAGAGCGCTTTCATACTTTGTGCCACTTTGTACCGAACCAGTTAAGAATAGGTTGTTAGTTGCCGAAGTCCATTCGCGTTTTGCCTTAGATGCAGAGCTTCTAACTAATGCGATCAGTTTTCCGGTACTTGAATACTTTGCAAGTATCCCATCTCGGAATCCAGCAACTTTCTTTCCTGCGAGTATTTCAGAGCTACTGCCCATGACAAACACGGTTGAATCTGCACCTCGGACAATCACATCAATACTCGTATCACTTTTGCCTAAATAGGTTGGTTTTAAGAATTTCCCATCTAGGCTACCTGAAATAATGACACCCGAATTTCCCATTTCAGTTGCTTGGATTCCTCCCAGAGTAAATCCTTTTGTATTAAGCGCAATTGAATTTACAAGAAGTGGCGATAAGTTATCCAAAGTGTAAGTTGATAGAAGCGAACCTGAGTTAGAAACTTTCCAGAGTGTTGCAACTGTTAGATCATTCCGCGTCGGCAGTTTTGGATCAACATCAACGTTATCGGGATTAATTGGTACCGTGCTTGGACTATTAGTAGGTACAACATCGCGAATATTTGCGCTAGTTCCTGCAACCCAAATATCACCTGCACTGTCTGACGTTAGCGCTGTTGCAATACTTGCCGCTCCTTGAGTAAGTGTAAGACTCCATTTTTCAACCCCGTCAGCATTAATTGCCGAGATACTTGATTCGTTAAGTAAGAGGATGGATGTACCAACTACAAGCATTTTTGTATCTGCTGTAATTGTTTCTGCAAGATTTATGGCAATCATCTCTTTTGCAACAATTGGTTTTGGTGCTGCACTTGCTTGGGTTGAAGAAAAAATAAGTGGGAGAGTTAAAAGTGCAACAGCAAAACGTTTCACGATTATTCTTTTACGCAAGTTCCTGTGAACGATCGTGAGCAGCTTTCATTGCTTGCGCAACAATGCCTGCAAGATCAGACTCGCTCAGGGAAGCGAGCGCGGCGGCAGTTGTACCATTTGGGCTTGTAACATTTTCGCGAAGAGTTGTAGCGCTCTTACCCGATTGATCCAAAAGCGTTGCCGCACCAAGCATCGTTTGCACTGTCAGAGTTGTTGCAACCTCTTTCGAAAGTCCTAGTGCAATTGCGCCTTCGATCATATGTTCGGCAAATGCAAAGAAGTATGCAGGTCCAGAACCACTGGTTGCTGTGATTGCATCCTGTAAATCTTCGGCGACTTCGACGACTTTTCCGGTTGCACCAAGAAATGCACTGACAAATGCAGCCTCGGAATCACTCACTCCTGCTCCGCGAGACATCCCAGACATACCAACACCTACTAATGAAGGTGTATTTGGCATCACTCGAATCACAGGGTTATTTGTATCAAGGTGGGAAGAAATAAATGAAGTGCTTTTTCCCGCAGCAAAAGTAATAACGAGTGCACCAGCCTTGATGGAGACTTTAATTTCTTCTAGAACTGATGCCATGTCTTGAGGCTTTACAACCAAAAGCAGCACATCACTGGCACTGACATTGGTTGCAAGATCGCAGGCACTTACGCCATAACGATCAGTCAGCTCTTCTGCTCTTTCAGCTCGCTTTTCACTGACACAAATCGATGAAGGTTTCATTCCAAATTTAATGAGGGCAGCAATCAGTGCCTCACCCATAACTCCGGCACCGATAACACCAACCTGTGAAGGTTGAAGTGAATTTGTTGCGGTACTCATGTCACTAAGGATACCTGTACGCTCTGCAACTATGTCTGAAATAAAGCCCGGGTTTGCACGTGATTGGGTTGAATTCACTGACCCTAATGATGCAGAAGAAATCTTTAAGTGCGACCTCACATGGTTGACTTCTAATTGGACCTGCATTTATGGTGATGGTTGTAAAGGTGTATTTAAAGATCGCCCAAATGATGGTTGCTGCACTGAAGGTGCAATGTATTCAGATGAAGAAGATGAGGCACGCACATTAGTTGCAGCCCAGAAATTAACTCCACAAATGTGGCAATTCTTTGATGAAGCACAACCAAAGAAATCTGGCGGAAAGTTACGCATTTCAGAAAAAGATGAAGACAAAGAACGCAAAACTCGGACAATTGATGGCGCATGTATCTTCTTAAATCGCAAAGGACATGAGGCGGATGGATTTACCGGTTCATTTGGTTGCGTACTTCACCACTTGGCTGAAAAAGAAAAAATTCACTTCGTCGATACAAAACCAGATGTATGTTGGCAATTACCATTACGTCGTTCATTTGAAACTCGCGAATTCGGCGAGCGCGAAATCTCAATAACGGTCATTGGGGAATATGAACGTCTTGCATGGGGCGAAGGCGGAGAAGATTTTGATTGGTACTGCACAAGCAACACCGAAGCTCACGTTGGAAAAGAACCAGTTTACATTTCAAATAAAACTGAGTTGCAGGCACTCATGGGCAAAGAAGCGTATGCAGTATTGGCAAAATTATGCGACCAGCGCGTTGCCGGTATCAAAGATGCGCAGAAACGTTCACTTCCACTCTTTGTTATTCAACACCCAGCAACAATTGCGGCAGGCAAATAGTCAGTATTTGCCTCTAGGCTAAGCGCTATGGCAAAGGTTGAGAAAGATCCATTTCGCTGCACCGAATGTGGGTGGAGTGCGAACAAATGGGTTGGCCGTTGCGGTGAATGTCAGGCATGGGGCACTGTTGAAGAAATCGGTGCACCAAAACGATTGTCGCTCGTTCCTGGCGCTGTTACACATAAGGCAACACCTATTGGAGATGTAGATCTATCGGCTGCGAGTGCAAAACCGACTGGTGTCAGCGAATTAGATCGCGTGCTCGGCGGCGGACTTGTGCCGGGTGCAGCTATTTTGTTAGCAGGTGAACCAGGTGTTGGTAAATCCACTCTTTTGTTATCAGTTGCAGCACAAACTGCAAAGGTTGGAATTCGCGCGTTGTATATAAGCGGTGAAGAGTCCGCGTCACAAGTTCGCCTACGCGCAGAACGCATTAAAGCGATTGATCCAGAATTGTTCTTGGCATCCGAAACAGATCTCAGCGCTGTTATCTCGCACATTGATGCCGTTAAACCACAACTTTTAATCATCGACAGTATTCAAACAATCGGATCTTCCGCTGCCGATGGCGCACCTGGTGGTGTCACGCAAGTTCGCGAGGTTGCTGGTGCGCTTATTCGTATCTGTAAAGATCGAGACATAACTCTGCTATTAGTAGGTCACGTCACCAAAGATGGATCAATTGCAGGCCCACGTTTGCTCGAGCACATAGTCGATGTCGTTCTTCAATTCGAAGGCGAACGTCATTCACGTTTGCGATTAATTCGCGCAATTAAAAATAGGTTTGGTGCAAGCGATGAGGTTGGTTGCTTTGATTTAAGCGATGCTGGCATCGAAAGTGTTGTGGATCCGACTGGGCTATTCACTTCTCGTCACAGCGAACCTGTACCTGGCACATGCGTAACTGTCACACTCGAAGGACGCAGACCACTACTTGCAGAAATTCAAGCACTGGTCAGCGCTGGCCGTGAAAATGATTTTGGTAATGCACGTCGCGTGACAAGTGGTTTGGACTCCGCACGCACATCAATGACTCTTGCTGTTCTCGAACTGCGTGCCCATGTGAAAGTTGGTGGACG
>Ga0304730_1001894_pt1 | contig 15379 bp, 27 predicted proteins | sample M_130628_MF_Meta_FD_190474 | JGI IMG/M metagenome (GOLD analysis project Ga0304730, IMG submission 190474) | Freshwater microbial communities from Lake Montjoie, Canada to study carbon cycling - M_130628_MF_MetaG (v2) (version 2) | ecosystem: Environmental > Aquatic > Freshwater > Lake | place...
AAGGAAATCTACAACAAGGCTATCACAATGGGCATCACCAAGATTACGCTCAACTTCAGTGGCGGTAACGATGAGGGTAGTCTAAATGTGGAGTTGACACCCTATACCGATGAAAATGGAAACGATTACAGTAAGTTGCCCCGTGAGATTGATATGTTGTCATACAGTAAGTTGACCAATGACATTGAAAATTGGGCGTGGGATGTTTACAGCTACTCCGGTGCTGGTGAGGGTAATGACTATGGCGATGACATTGTGTATGATTTGGTTAACAAAACGGTGAGCACAAGTGAGTGGTTCACCGAACGTCAATATGGTGACTCCGGCGAACATACTATGGAGTTCGCTGACGAAGATGTGCTCAATGAGGATGTCGCTATAGAAACTATCGGCTTTTCATCAGCTTCGCAGACTGAGTAATAGAAAACCGCTTGACTTTTTTTAAAACTCCTGTTAAACTGTATCTGTAAGTCGAAACACTGAAAAATTATGCCAAATCATGTTAGTAGCAATCTTGTGATCACGGGTCCCTCAGATGACGTTCGTCGTTTTGTGAGTGCTGTTGATCGAAGTGTCACCAACCCAGGTAATGCGCTTGACTTCAATGGTGTGGTTCCATTGCCAGAGGAACTCAAGGGAACCAGTTCGCCGGTTCATATTCAGAGCAAAACTGAGATTGATAATATGTGGGCTGAGTGGAACCAAAAGAAAGATGCTGGTAAATTTGAGGATCGGGAACTCAAGTATGGTAAGCCATTCAACCTTGGTATCACTCAGGAAGCCAGTGATACGTTGATTGCAAAGTATGGAGACAACAACTGGTATGAGTGGGCAATTCGTAACTGGGGAACCAAATGGGGTGCTTACGATACTGGAGAGTGGGACGTAACCGTGAATGAGAATGACAATTCCAGTGCCAGAGTCAGCTACAACACCGCGTGGAGTCCAGCAACAGAATTCTTTAAAAGAGCGAGTCTGTTGTTTCCTACATTGACGTTCGTCACTGAGTATGCTGACGAGGGTGAACTTTTTGTGGGTGAGACTAACTTTGAGAATGGTGAAATCATCATGAAAATCGAGCCAGAATGGGATAGTGAATATGGCATCTCGATTCGTGACAGTGTGGGTTATGGTCCATGTGAAGATGTGGACGAAGATGTGCTCAATGAGGATGTCGCGATAGAAGCTATCGGCTTTTCATCAGCTTCGCAGACTGAGTAATAGAAACACTGATAATCTCGTTGAACGATGACAACTTACACTGTAAAAGTTGACGATGATGGCAACAAGTTTTGGTATTTTGACGGCAAGCGTCATCGTACCGATGGACCTTCTATTGAATGGGCGGATGGCACCAAGTTTTGGTATTTTGACGACAAGCTCCATCGCACCGATGAACCTGCTATTGAATGGGTTAATGGCAGCAAACATTGGTATGTAGATGGCAAACGACATCGTGCTGATGGACCTGCCATTGAACATGGTAATGGCACCAAGTTTTGGTATCTTGACGACAAGTATTTGACCGAAGCACAGTGGAAACAGGCTGTCAATCCTAAAGTTGCCAGTTGTGTTGATACGATAAATCTATGACACCTTACACAGTAAAAGTAGATGAATTTGCGAGTAAACACTGGCGAGATGAAGTCAAACGATTGAATGAATCACAATCTCGTGACTCTGTCAGTTCAAACACATCAAGTTATGACGGACAGATTGGGGAAATTGACGGAGTGAAATACAAACTAGTTAAAGTTTGACATTTCAGAAAAACCATGATAATCTTTTAACCGTAATGAACATCAACATCTCCTTCGATACCGACCACGTCACATTCAACGACAACTTCCTTCTGGAAGTCGCAAAAGTCACTCGTTCCATCAAGTGGGCTATCCTTAATAGTGAAAACACCACCGCCATTCGGCGTCCGTTGAAAGGGAGCAAAGGAAATCGAATCGGAACAATCAACATCGGTCACTCAGATACTTTGGCAAACTCTAAGAATAAACGATAAATTTATATCTATGTCATCAATTAAACAATCATATGAACAACTCGCAGAAAAATATGAAGAACTCGCAGAAGAACGAGATGATCTTCAAGACAATCAAGAAAAATTACTGGATCAAATCGCTAGCCTTAAGAACATTATAATCGACTACGAAAAAGAAACAATCCTTAATATTGATCGAGAGGGTAGTCTGTTTACTCGAATAGACAAACTTAAACATTCTCTTGAGATTGCAAACGAGGAGAATGTTATGCTCAAGAAGGAAATCGAAAAACTTAAATATTAAACAATTTTGGGTTTGCGGTCAGCCCGTAATTTCTAAAACCGCTTCCTTTTAAACAATTTAATTGTAATTATGTTCTTTTAAAAACTTTAGTGGTTCCGTAGTTTAATGGTAGAACGCAACGCTTATACCGTTGGTAAGCTCTAGATTTGAGCACGGTCTCGGTTCGAATCCGGGCGGAACTACCACTTTAATAAATTATTTAATCTTAATTTACGGGCCTATAGCTCAATGGTTAGAGCAGAGTACTCATAATGCTTTGGTTATCGGTTCAAGTCCGGTTAGGCCCACCATTTTTGGATAGTGTTCTTTTCAAGAAACTGATTGATTTTTCTAACAGTCCAGTAGCTCAACGAGTGAGAGCACGCTCCTTATCAGAGCGAGGTTCGGTGTGCAAGTCCCTGCTGGACTACCAATTTTACGGGCACTGTAGCTCAGTTGGTTGACAGTTAACCTAATATAGTTGCATTTATTTGTATCCAATTAGACCGATTTGATATATATAGTTATAGAATTATATTATGGCACTACTATACTCATCCGATGGCAGCAAGATTACCATTGACGGCAGCTCTCCCAAAGCCACCGGGGACTTGGTCATTCCGAGCACATTCGACGGTCTGCCAGTCACCTCCATCGGCCTCCAAGCGTTCTATAATTGCACTGGACTGACGAACGTGACCCTCCCCAGCAGCCTCAAATCCATCGGCAATGCGTCGTTCAAAGGTTGCACGGGATTGACGAGCATGACAATCCCCAACAGCGTCACGTCCATCGGCTATGGGGCGTTCTATGAGTGCACTGGATTGACGAGCATGACAATCCCCAACAGCGTCACTTTCATCGACGCCTATGCGTTCTATGGGTGCACTGGATTGACGAACGTGACACTCCCTAAAAACAACACATTCAATATCATTAATGATGGTACGTTCGAGATGTGTATTAAGTTGGGAAACGTGACTATTCCCGACAGCGTCACGTTGATCGCCTACTCTGCGTTCCGTGACTGTCGTACATTTACGATTGTCACTATCCCCAACAACGTCACCTCTATCGGCAACGCGGCGTTCGCTAATTGTATTAAATTGACCAACTTGACGATCGGAACCAGCGTTATTTCCATCGGAGACGCTGCGTTTCAGATGTGTATTATATTGCCGAGCGTAAATATACCTCGGAACGTCACTTCCATCGGCGATTGGGCGTTCGATCGGTGCAGTAAATTAGAACGTGTGACGATCCCAGACTACGTCTCACCGAATCGAAGTCAGCTAAAATCCATCGGATATATGGCGTTCCGTAACTGCATTGCATTGACGACCGTGATGTCCTTGACGTACCCCACTGCGGTTCAGCCCGCCAACAGCGTGTTTTTACCGTACAGCGTCACGACCATCGGCGGCGGAGCGTTCTCTGGGTGCAGTGGATTTACGAGCGTGACGATCCACGACGGCGTGACGTCGATTGGCGGTGCGGTGTTCAAATATTGTACTGGATTGACGAGCTTTACGAGTCTGTCGTTTTCAACCCCAGCGGTACCGTCATCGAAATTGACGACTATCCCCCCAGTTATGTTCTATGGGTGCAGTAGTCTGACGAGCGTGACGATCGGGAACAAGGTAACGTTCATAGGCGAAAGTGCCTTCGGTGAGTGCATTAGCTTGACGAGCCTGACCCTCCCCGACAGCGTCACGGCCATCGGTCCGATGTCGTTCGCTAATTGCACTGGACTGACGAGCGTGCCCATCGGCAAAAACGTCACCTCAATTGGCTACGGTGCGTTCCAAGGGTGCAGTAGTCTGACGAGCACGACGTTCTCCGCCTGCATATCTTACATCGGCAACTCTGCGTTTGAGAGGTGCACTGCATTGAGGAGTGTTACGCTCCCAAACAGCATCAACCCCAACAACCCCAACAACCTCACATCCATCGGTTACCTCGCCGCGGATGCGTTCTATGGTGTAGGTAATAAGTTTCAGATCGATTGGGAATGATATGGGTACAAAGCTTTGTGGCGAAGCAATCGACTTTTAAGTGATTGAGCCGGGTTCGATTCCCGGTGGACCCACCATTTTAACAAGAAACGTGAAAAATTTCAAGAAACTGATTAATTTTTCTAACAGTCCAGTAGCTCAACGAGTGAGAGCACGCTCTTTATACGGGCGAGGTTCGGGGTGCAAGTCCCTGCTGGACTACCAATTTCAATCGTCTTTTTCAGAACAAAATCAAAAAATTTCAAGAAACTGATTGACTTTTTTTAAACTCCTGGTAAATTGATTGCAGATGAAGGCAATGGTTGCTTTCACGACAAAAAACAAAAAACATGTCTACTGTTACCTCCACCGTATCTTCGGTCAAACCGTCTGCAAAACCTGCTGTAAAACCTGCTGTTAAGCCTGTTGCGAAGCCGGTTGTTAAGACTGCTGTAAAACCTGCTGCGAAGCCTGCTGTAAAACCTGATGTTAAGCGTAAGTATACTGCTCGTGGCACAACTGTTGTGGCTCGTCGAGTGACATTGTTCGATGGCAAAGTGATTGGACGTGGTAAGCCTGCCAATGCTACCAAGTCATCACGAACTGTGGTTTATGTTCCTATTGGTCAGAAATACAATCCTACGATTCATGGACTTGGTGTTAATTTCACATCTGATCTGACTGAGTTCAGCCAGCTTTTCAAACGAATTAGTATCGTTGATCTCGGTCAGGTTTACAATCTGACCACTGATGTTGTTACTGAGAAGGCTTATGAGAAGGTTGTTGTGAGTGCGGATGTTGAAGCTGTTGCTTAAGGCATCTCTGAAACAAATTAAAATAAAATAATTGTTTGGAATGTTAGAATAACTAGTTATTGAGCGAAGCGAAAGACCACAGAATAACTTAACAATTTGTGTTAGAATAATTAAACTTAAAAAACATCAGCAGTAAAATTATAAAATATGAAACATACAGGTGAGCATTTTACAGGTACAATTGACCAGCTTCTTGAGCATTGCGACAATTTAGATTTGGAATCTGTTCAAGAGCAGATTAATAAACAAAACCGAAATGATTGCATTGAATATATTAAAAAAGAATCAGGTTGTTCAGAAGAAGAAGCAAATACTATTTATGATGAAATCCGTATGGAGGAGGTGGATAAAACCGTTCATCAGTTGGTTATGGATGGTATTCTTGAGATTGGCGATTATAATGCAGATGGTGATCCGGAGTTTATTTTAACTGAATTAGGAAAACAGTTACATCAACTCATTGATGTCAATCCCGAGGACAAACCGACTGTCAAGAAGAAAAAGAAATAATTTTTGGAGAAAACAATCCCCTATGGCTTTAGCCGATGGCTTTAGCCTAGGGGTTGATGTCACCACCACCAACCGATTAAAGTCGCCTATAAGTCATCCTAGGGCGTTCTGGCATCATTGTGACTCACCAATTGAACACCCATTTGATTCATCGTTCTCGAATCGGTTTGACAATCTAAAATATCCGTGTTATCCTAAATTATATGGTAGAATTTCTTAAATTTATAACTGAATCAATTAGTAATTATTTTGCCGCTATTGTGATGATTTTTTTGATCACACTGTGCATCACTACAATTTCTAGCATAATGATCGAAAAACTTCACAATGCCGTTTTGAGCATCATAATTGCCTGCCGCACCAAAATCGACAAAGAATAAGAACCATCACCCAAAGTAAGAAAACTTTTCAGGATCTCTTGACTTTCTCTAAAACTGTTGGTAATCTACTTGAACGATGACTTTGAATTACGAACAACTTCTTGCGCCACAAAAGAATCATGCGCTGGATCTACTGAACAGTCTTCATCTCAATGGTGTCGCATTTGATTCAAGCCAAACTGGATGTGGCAAAACATATGTGGCAGCATGGATTGCGAAGAATTTCAATGCTCCGGTAGTGGTTATTTGTCCCAAGGTGGTGAAAAAGACATGGGATACAGTGTTGAGTGTCTTTGGCATCAAAGCACATCTTGTAATTAACTATGAGAAAATTACGAGAGGCAATACAGCTCACTATACGTATACTAAGACTGAATATAATAAATCCAAATATTGGTGGGAGTCTAAGGGGATTCATGTGAATTTTCCAGATAATGCTTTGGTGATTGTGGATGAGGTTCATAAAGCGAAGGGATTGAATAGTCTTAATAGTGAATTGATTACTGCGATTAAGAATGCTGGCATGAATTTGTTAATGTTGAGTGCTACTGCAGCTACCAATGTGACGGAGATGAAGGCATTTGGTTTTGTGACCAATTTACACAATGGAGATCAATTTCGAAATTGGACACTGACTAATGGCGTGACATACAACAAGTATGGTGCGATGGTATGGGATAATAGTATGGCTGAATGTCAAGTGGGTTTGAAGAATATTCATAATTCGCTTGTGAATGTGATGAAGGTATCTAGTCGTATGACCCGAGATATGTTTGGCTCTATCTTTCCGGATAATCGGATTAGTGCTGATAGTTTTGATTTAGGTGTTAATACTGCCAAATTGCAGGCGGTATATGCTAACATGGATGCGGAATTGGATGCACTTGATACTCGTAGTAAAAGTTACAAGGAACATCATTTTGCAATTCTGATGAAGGCGAGACGTCATTCTGAATTATTGAAGATACCTACGATGGTTGATTGGATTGCGGATATGTTTGATGAGGACATTAGTCCTGTTGTGTTTTTTAACTTTGATGATACCCGATCTGCAATTGAGAATCGATTGTCCAAACTCAAGAAGTTTGATGGATTGATTGCTCGTGTTGTTGGTGGTCAAAGTGAGAAACAACGCAATCAAGATATTGAAGATTTTCAATGTGATAAAAAACGGGTATTGTTGGTAAACATATCAGCGGGGAATTCAGGATTATCAGCACATGACTTGAATGGTAAGTTTCCACGTCATACACTGATCAATCCTAGTTGGAGTGCTATTATGACAGTTCAAGCATTGGGTCGGTGTCATCGTGCGAATGGGAAGAGTCAAGTGATTCAAAGGTTTTTGTTTGCGGCTGATACCGTTGAGGAAAGAATGCGTCAGAAAGTCCAAACTAGGATTCATAATATTGATTTGTTGAACGATGGTGATTTGAGTTATGAAGTTGACTTGTATAACAAGTGATGGTAAAGTATAGATGATGACAGTCACTCTGGAATAATTAAATATGAATACTGATATTGACCACCACGATTTTGAAGTTGAACATACTGAATTTGAAACTTGTGTGATCTGTAATGTTGACACCAATGTTCCAAAGTCAATGCACATCGATTTTAGAAACAATTACGTAGACGGTTCGGGTCAACTATGTTTTAATTGTTACACCAAAACACTAAATTACACCAAAGAATAAATTCATGGATACTACACCTGTGATTTGCAAGATGGTTGGAATTCGACGTTATAGTTCATTGGATGTAACATATGGTCGTCAACCACAACATAGTAACGTTTTAAACATCATCGACGTGACTACAATCAAGAAGAACATCACTGATTTGATTCAGAATCAACGTTATAACAGTGTTTTGGTCAACTACATGGGTGAGTTGTTTGTGTGTGAACCCAATCGTAATGCCATTACTTTGTATACTAAAAAAGCATTGAAACATCATCCACTCAGTAATCAAGTCACTATTTAACGTTCCTAAAACAAATAAAACATATGGCAATTGAACAAATCAAGGACAAGAATAACAACATCATCGCATTGCTCAAGACTGAGGGTTATTTTACCGTGCTCACAACCGTCACTGGAAAACTACTGGGACGATACAATCCCAAGTCTGGTCCTCGAGGCGCCACTTTTGATGCTAGCAACAACTTCGTTGGTGAAGGCAATCAGGTGATGCGACTGTTGAAGTAACATTCGACATACCCGCCAGAAATCGCACATTGACGTATTGTTATGTGTTTGATGGCCTGATAGGGTCAACGCATGGTTTGAAGACAATAACATGCATAAAGATGGGAGAATTGGGAAAAAGTTTGAAATGGTGATTGACTTTCTTTAAATCTGGTGGTAGGATATCTCCATGATGAAACGATCTCTTAAAATAAGAAAAAGTTGGGGGCTTACCAATCCAGTCACCCGACGTATTGAAAGCAAAAAACTTTATTCTCGCAAAAACAAAAATCGGGAACTGGTTGAAAATTAAAAATAGTCGTTGACTTATTCTAAAACTCTGATAATCTCTTTAAACAATGAACGACATTCCAAAGCATTTTGTTAAGAACAACGATTTTATTGGTAACTGCAACTTTGATTTAGTCAAGAAGCAACATGACGTATATCTGTATCATCGCACCACTATGGAGGGTAAACACTTTAGTTACGAGGTGTTTATTAGCAAGTTTATTGCCAAGGGAACTCCACTGCCTGGTGGTGTTTTTGAAAAGGAGGATCGAATGCAATATCCCGGATCGGCTCAATTTGGTAAAACCGCATATGAATGTAAGGATATTTGTCAAGCGGAAGATCGGTTTGATGAGTTGTTGATCAAGTTTAAACAAAAGAGTGACAACAAAGAATTAAGTTTAAAGACTGGAAAGGTTGTGAAAGGTCGTAGAGGACGTAAACGACATGAGTTCAAATTTCAGTTGCCGTCTATTGATCAGACTTTCACGATGAATCAGTTGGTGGCTTCGTCTGGTGTTTCTCAACCGTTGTTGTATATCCGAGTTCAGGAATTGATCTCTTTGGGACGTGTGAAAGAATATTCACGAGTTCGTAAAGAAGGTCAACGTGGCAGAGCCACAGTTGTGTATCAAGTGATTGCGTAAGGTTTTTCGGTCAACCTCCAATATTATGAACAATATCTCTGACTTCACTGACAATCTATTTGGTCGGTCTCGAATTCTTTCCATTGCTGGTGAATCGTGTGTGTCATGTGGCAAAACGGCTCACACGTTTCGTGACGAACTCAGTCGCAAGGAGTTCGATATCAGTGGTTTATGTCAGTTTTGCATGGATCGTTTCTTTACTGAATATATGGAGGATGAGGCTTGACTTTCTGTAAAAAACTGATAATCTTTTAATCAATATGAATACAACTCTAAAATATATAATCAACACCAATGAAACAGTGACAATCGTCAGCTGCGACACTAAAATCAACGGTGAATTGGTGATCCCAGATACGATTGACAACCTGCCTGTCACCTCTCTCGGTTCCTCTGCGTTCCAATATTGCACTGGACTGACGAGCATCACTATCCCCGACATCGTCATCTTCATCGGCGACACGGCGTTCCAAGGGTGCATTGGTCTAACGAGCGTGACACTCCCCAACAGCCTCACTTCCATCAACGAATTTACGTTCTATCAGTGCATTGGATTGACGAGCGTGACGATCCCCGACGGCGTCACTTCCATCGGCGGATCGGCGTTCTGTGGGTGCAGTGATCTGACGAGCGTGACACTTCCCAGCAGCCTGACCTCCATCGGCGACTATGCGTTCGCTGATTGCACGGGTCTGACGAGCGTGACACTCCCAAGCAGCCTCACCTCCATCGGCAACGATGCGTTCTCTGAGTGTACTGGTCTGACCAACGTGACACTCCCCAGCAGCCTCACTGAGATCGGCGAGAGTGCGTTCGAAGGGTGTAGTGGATTGACAGATACGAATATCAGTGCGGATACTAAATGGATTGAGGTAGTATTATCACAAATCTAAGTGGTTGATGTAGATTAGTTTCAAGGTCGAAATTCCTCCTCCAAAAAATATGAATAAAGCATTAAAATACAAAAAAGTTGGCAATAGTATTATAATCACCAAATGTGAATCTAATGCAGTCGGTAAGTTAGTTGTTCCCAACGAGATTGACGGATTACCAGTCACCTCTATCGGATATGAGTCGTTCTATGGATGTACTACATTAACCAGTGTGATAATCGGCAATAACGTATCTTCCATTAGCGGAACTGCGTTCGAGGGTTGTTCCGGATTAACCAGCGTCACTATCCCCAATAGCGTCACATCCATTGGTGCTTCTGCGTTTTATTACTGTACTGGACTGACGAGCATCACAATCCCCAACAGTGTATCTTCTATCGGTGACCTAACATTTTATGGTTGCAGTGGATTGACGAGCGTGACAATCGGTAATAACGTCACGTCTATCGGCAACCGTGCATTCGAGGGTTGTTCTGGATTAACGAACCTTATGATCCCCGACAGTGTAACGTCCATAGGATACTACACGTTCTATGGGTGTAGAGGATTGACAAACGTAACAATTGGCAACAGTGTTACGTCCATCGGCGATTGGGCATTCCATGGCTGCATTGGATTGACGAACGTAACCATTGGCAAAAGCGTCACATCCATCGGCAACGGTGCGTTCGCTTGGTGTTCTGCACTGACGAAAGTAATGATCCCCAATAATGTATCTGAGATCGGCGAAAGTTCATTCTTTGGATGTTCTCAATTGACGAACGTGACGATTTCCGACAGCGTCAAATACATCGGTGACAGTTCGTTTTACGGATGTATTGGATTGACTAACATCACTCTACCAGACAGCGTCACATCTCTCGGCAACCGTGCATTCGCTGGATGTACTGGACTCACGAGCGTTACAGTACCTGACAGCGTAACGGACATCGGCGACTACGCGTTTTGGGGTTGTAGTGGACTGACAGATAAGAATGTCAAATCTGATACTGAAACCTGAGTTAAAGAAAATCGTTGACTTTCTTTAAAACCCTGATAATCTCTTAACTGTAACGAACGAAATGAAGAAAATCAAGAGCACCACGAAAGCAGTATTGGGAATTGTTTGGATAGCATTTTTTGCTGTTCCTGCCGGAATTCTTAGGAAATTTTGGAATTTTATACGCCCGTAAACTTAAAACGAAACGAAAGAAAAAAACACCTATGGGATACTCAACCGACTTCGACGGGGAATTCAACATCACACCAAAACTGTCATCGGATGACAAGACGTTTCTCAACAATCTAGCAAACACTCGACGTATGGCTCGTAATGTGGGTGCAGAATACGGTTCAGAAGGTGAGTTCTACGTGGATGGTAGTGGTGATTTTGGTCAGGAAAAAGACGATAACATCATTGATTTCAACCGTCCGCCTAATACTCAACCAGGTCTTTGGTGTCAGTGGAATCCGAATGACACTGGTGATACACTTATGTGGAATGGTGGTGAGAAGTTCTACAACTACAAAGAATGGTTACAGTATTTGATTGACAAGATTCTAGCACCACGTGGTTACACTCTCAATGGCGAGGTCTTTTGGAACGGCGAAGATAGTGACGACTTTGGTAAGATTGTGGTTCTCAACAACGTGATGACCGCCAAAGAAGGTCGTCGAGTCTATGATTGAGAAAATATTGATACTCTCTTAATCACAATGAATACCGAACGACGTTTCCACATCGAACAGGATCGCCGATATGAAGCTGAACAATGTGGTGTTACCAAAAAATGGTCTAATACGAAAGTCAAGATGATTTCAACATACACCGTATACGAATTTGTTGGAAGCCCATCATATCAAACTCCGGTTTTTCAAGGATCGAAGTCTCAATGCAAGAAATGGGTTACAACGCAAGAACTATCTCAACAAACCCCTTGACTTATTCTAAAACCCTGATAATCTCTTTGAACGATGATAAACAAACGATACAAGGTGTGGTTTAAACGGGGAAATGTGTTTGATACACTCGACGCCGCTATGAGTTATGCAAATCTAGTTTTTAGGCGAACTGGTTTCATTGTTTCTGTTACTGAAGTTAAATCAAAAATCCGTAGGATAACAACTTAATTTGGAATTGACTTATTCTAAAACCCTGATAATCTATTTGAACGATGAATACATCATATAAGCCTGAGGTTCTGGTTGACGGTAAGTGGAGCACCAATTCGTTGCGTTTTGCCACCGCAGAGGAGGCAGTTGCCAGTGCTCGTGAGTTGATGAGCCGCTGGTTTGTGCCAGAGGATGGACGTGCGGAGAAATGTACCGATCCGATCAACTATCGGTTTGATTTCGACAACAACTGCAACGTACGTCTTTGATTATTTTTATGCGTAATGTCGCCGTTACTATTTGTTATCCAGACCAATATCTTTTTGACACGTCAATGCAAGTCGAGAACACCGATACTGACCAGGATATTCTGGAACGTGTATTTGTCGAGTGGAATGATGGCAGTGGTCAAGAATGTGACGATTTTATTAAACAAAAATTGCGCAGTCTAAGCGTCAACGACGTTGTGATTGTCAATGACGTTTACTATCAATGTGCCAATAGTGGTTGGAATCAAATCACCGAACAAGAGTTTCTGGAGATTGAAAAAGCTGTTGCAACACATCCACTTCGGATGTCACGACAGGGTGGAGCATCAATTGCTTTGAATCGTGTCATGTGGGATCGTAACATGGCAACAGCCTAAGTAATCAAAAAAAGGTGTTGACTTTCTCTTGGAATCTGATAAAGTATTTTCAGTTGATTGACGGCGTAAGCTCTCCGGTGCTTGCACAAGGGCGGTGCGGAGATGTGAGGAATAGAGGGCTGCTCACGCAGATAAATACTCACACGTCAATCTTTAAATTTTTTAACAAAGTTCTTTACTTATTGTAAAACCCTGATAAAGTATTCTCACGATGAAAGATTCAAACATGAAAATTAAAAAAATCACAACAGGTTACGTTGTCCAAGTTTTTGACACCGACGGAGAATTCCTTTCACAAGAATTTGTCGCATCTGATTCGTCTGATTACGAAACGGAAGATGGAGATACTGTTGAAGATGGTGACTTACAAGATTTATACCATCCGTTCAACATGCAACAATAATATAAAAATGAAACCTAACAAAACTAATATTCAACGTATCACGCAATACATGAACGCTGATTCGCTCAACCAAGCTTTCGTCATGGAGGCTGTGAGCCGATACGCTTCATCTGTCATCGCTAATAAGGATGATATGATTAAACTAATGGCAGATACCTTCATCGAAGGCAAGTCGTGGGTATCTAGTGCCGAATCATGGGTTGCAACCGAAGAAACCCGATTTCGTAACATTTAAACAAACGAAAATATGACCGAAAAAATGAATCCAATTAAAGAATCCTATTCAAACGGAGAATGTCCCGACTGCGAAAACGACATTCCAACCGATGTTGCTGACGGAGAATCTTGTTTGAATTGCGGACATGTCTTTGTATCGCAATCCAATGACGATGACGATGATGAAATTGACGCATGGCTGGACTCGCTACCAGAACCGTCTGAGGAGAGTAATGCAAATTATCAACGTAACTTGGATTTAATGTTGAAAATTAACCAAGAAGCGAATGTGTTTCAAGATATTAAAGTTCAATCTGATACTGAGGAAGATAAAGTCGCCAACAACGGCAAATATATGGAATCCAGCTACTCTTGGCGATATGGTCAAGAAGTGAATTAATCATGAAGATTTATTTATTATTATTGTTTTTATTAACGGGTTGTGCAGTTTATGAAACATCTCCAGTGGTTTATTCACCACCTCAGATTATTGTTGCACCACCACCTCAGATTATTGTTGCACCACCACCTCGGATTATTGTCGCACCACCACCTGTTTATATTTATCCTCATTTTGACGGTGGGTCTTTTTACTACAGACCATATCCATATCGACCGCATTCAATTTACCCAAAAAGATGGTGATTCAATCTGTAAGTATTTTCCATTCGCTAAGGAAAAAAGGTAGGCATGACATACGGAAAAGGGGAGCATGACGGAAGATAGTGAAAACTGTCTTCCGTCATTGTTTTAAAAAAAGGTCTTGACTCAACCAATCACACACGGTATAGTATTCACACGATGAAAACTTATCAAACGATTGAACAGAGTAGTCGGGGTGCAACGTATCACAACAACAACATCACTTGGACGGTGTACGAACACAGCACCTATCCCAGAAGCAGCGTGTTGTCTGGTCAGACTTGTCGTGCGTGGTTGGACGAATTCGATAGCGAGGCAGCTGCGTTGGCATCGTATCCCAAGGCGACGGTCAGTGGCAATACGTATCGTGCGACGTACCTCAACCATTTGACCAATCAGAACAGTGACGACGTGGATTGGTTGGGATGAAAAATATATATACGATTTTTAGAGAAAATCAATATATATATCCACATGAAATTTACTAATTTGACTTCACGTGGTTTCACGCTGATCGAACTGTTGGTGGTCATCGCCATCATCGCAATTCTTGCTGGAATGTTATTACCATCATTATCGAAAGCAAAGGAAGTGGGACGTCGTATTTCTTGCGTCAATAACATGCGTCAACTCGACATTTCGCTGGTCATGTATGCAGATGATAACAATGGTTATTTTCCAGATCGAAACATCTCCCCAGGTTGGACACAAAAACTACGAGATGGATATAAGGATTTAAAAATTTTACGATGTCCCAGCGATGGGCCTGGCAATCCTGTGACTGGTGGTAGCAACACCAATTTTCCCGCAGATTCCTCACCACGTTCTTATATCTTCAATGGATGGAATGATTTTTTTCAAGCAGAGATGGGTGCAGAATTCAATATGAATCTAACAGTTGGCAAAGCAATTAACGAAAACGCAATTCGTGAACCCAGCGACACAGTAACTTTTGGTGAAAAAGATCATAATTCAGGCCATTTCTACATGGACTTTCTTGAGGCAAGTGGCGGTGGTGTGGGTAATGATGTCACAGAGCTAGAACAAAGTCGCCACTCCGGTTCGGGAACAAATGGGTCACGTGATGGTGGATCTAATTTCGCTTTTGCTGACGGTAGTACTCGTTACCTACGTTTTGGAAAATCTTTCTCACCTGTCAATTATTGGGCAATTGAAACTAAATGGCGAATGAATAGTGTCGCCTTTAAATTCTAATCCACGCCCGTCACATACACAATCACAGACTATCTGTGGCCAAAACCCTCTTGACTTATTCTAAAACCCTGGTAAAGTGTATTTGTTAATTGAATCACATATGACAAACACAGAAACTCTGAAACTAAACCTCGACGAACAAAGCTCCTTGCTCAGAAACGCCATGTACGC
>Ga0304730_1001895_pt1 | contig 15378 bp, 14 predicted proteins | sample M_130628_MF_Meta_FD_190474 | JGI IMG/M metagenome (GOLD analysis project Ga0304730, IMG submission 190474) | Freshwater microbial communities from Lake Montjoie, Canada to study carbon cycling - M_130628_MF_MetaG (v2) (version 2) | ecosystem: Environmental > Aquatic > Freshwater > Lake | place...
GTTCGCCGCAGCGCGCGAACTTCTCGCAGCAGAGGCTCGGGGCCAGACCTATCGCCTGATTGGCGTTGGCCTTTCAGACCTGGTCGACGCGACCGATGCCCCCAACGACCTGTTTGGCGCCGAGGAGGCAACGGCGCGATCCAAGGAAAAGGTCATTGACGGACTGAGGGCCAAGTTCGGTCAGGGGGCTGTGATCAGCGGCCGAGCGCTAAAAATGCGTCCCAAGAGCAAATCATAGCCAGCTTTCTCAGTCTGAGGCTTGGGTGACGGACGATCCGGCGCTAAGCTTATCTCCACAGTTTCGGGAGCCCGCCATGTCCGCCATCGAAGAACGCCTCAACGCTCTTGGCATCACCTTGCCAACCCCTGTCGCGCCCATCGCCAACTACGCACCCTTCATCCGCACCGGCAATCTGCTGTTTATCTCGGGCCAGGTCTCGGTGGATGAGAGCGGCGGGATCAAGGGCATTGTCGGCGACGATGTGGACGAGGCCACGGGTCAGCTTGCGGCAGGCCTATGCGGCATCAATCTCTTGGCCCAGATGAAGGCCGCGACGGGCGATCTGGACCGGGTCATTCGGGTGGTCAAGCTCGGTGGCTTTGTTCAGGCCGGCCCAGATTTCTTCAACATTCCCCAAGTGATCAATGGCTGCTCGGACCTGATGGTCGCGGCCTTTGGCGATGAGGGTCGCCATGCGCGCTCGGCCGTCGGCGTCTTTAGCCTGCCGATGAACTTTGCCGTCGAGGTCGACGCCATCGTCGAGGTGGCATGAGCGCCCTGTTCGGCGATGCTTGGGACCTTCTAAAGGCACCGGCCGTAGCCCATCGCGGGCTCTGGTCGAAATCTGGCGCGCCGGAAAACTCGCTTGGTGCCTTTCAGGCCGCCTGTCAGGCGGGCTATGGCATTGAGCTTGATGTCCATTTGAGCGCTGACGGCGAGGCGGTGGTCTTTCACGACGACAGCCTGCAACGGATTTGCGGGATCGAAGGCCGTTTGCGCGATCATAAGGCTGAGGACCTTGGAAAGCTGGCCCTATCGGGAACCGATGAGACCATCCCCACCCTCGCCGACGCCCTGACCCTGATTGGCCATCGCGCGCTCGTCCATATCGAGCTCAAGACCCCGTTCGGTGAGGTCGGACCTCTGGAGCGCCGTGTGTCAGAGATCTTGCTCGATCATAATGGTCCGACCTGCATCATCGGCTTTAACCCCTATAGCCACGCCTGGTTCGCCCAGCACCACCCGCAGATCCTGCGCGGTCTGGATTCCTATTCCTACAACGACGCCCATTCGGGCCATGTCGCGCCAGAACAGCGCCGGGCCTTCGCCGCGCTAGAGCATGTGTCCATCGCCAAGCCGCACTTCCTTGCCCTCGGGCTGGACATGTTGCCCAGCGCCAAGGCCGATGACTATCGCGCTAAGGGTATGCCCGTTGTGGCCTGGACCGTGCGCAAGCCGGAACAATGGGAGCGGGTCAAGGACCATTGCGACAATATGATTTTCGAAGGCTTTGCAGCGTGAGGCTTGGTCGCTGATGATCGCTCTAAAGCCTGCCGTTCGCGTCCATCGCCGGGTCGCTGAAATTGGTCGCGAGGGCTGGGAAGCCTGCACATCTAATGCAGACTATGCCTCTAACCCCTTCATAAGTTATGACTTTATCGATGCGTTAGAGCTTTCGGGATGTGCTGTGGCTCAGACCGGATGGGCACCGCATCACCTTGCCGTTGAGGACGAGGCCGGACAGGTGGCCGCGGTCATGCCGCTCTATCTGAAGTCCCACTCTCAAGGCGAATATGTCTTCGACCATTCGTGGGCCGATGCCTATCACCGCGCCGGGGGCCGCTACTATCCTAAGCTCCAGTGCGCCGCGCCCTTCTCGCCGGTGACCGGGCCACGCATGATGGTTCGGGCCGATGTTGATCCGGTGATCGCCAAGCGCACCTTGCTCGGCGGGGCCGTCTCGCTCTGTGAGCGGCTGGAAGCCTCGTCCGTCCACGTGACCTTCCCCTCCAAGGCCGACTGGGATTTTCTCGGCGGCGAGGGCCTGCTGCAACGCCAAGACCAGCAATATCACTGGCACAATACCGGCTATGAGACCTTTGACGATTTCCTCGGGGCCCTGTCCTCCAACCGGCGCAAGACCATCCGGCGCGAACGGCGCGATGCTCAGGCCGGGCTAGAGATCGTCGGACTGACGGGCAAGGACCTGACCGAAGAGGCTTGGGACGCCTTTTATCAGTTCTATGAGGATACCGGCGCGCGCAAGTGGGGTCGCCCCTATCTGAACCGCCCGTTCTTCTCGATGATGGGCGAGCGGATGGCTGACCAGGTGCTGCTGATCATGGCCAAGCGCGATGGTCGCTATATTGCCGGGGCCCTGAACCTGCTCGGTGGAGATTGCATCTATGGCCGCAATTGGGGGGCGGTCGAGGATGTGCCATTCCTGCATTTTGAGCTCTGCTACTATCAGGCCATCGAGCATGCCATTCGCCTTGGCTTGCCGCGCGTCGAGGCCGGGGCTCAGGGTCAGCATAAGATCGCGCGCGGCTATCTGCCCGCCCCGGTCTATTCGGCGCACTTCATCGCCGACCCCGCCCTGCGCGAGCCTGTGCGGCGCTATCTGGATCAGGAACGGGCCGCCGTTCAAAACGAGATGGACTGGCTGTCCGAAGAATATTCACCCTTCAAGGCGGGCAGCTAATGCTCCCGATCCTACCCTCTGGAGACCGACCCCATGAGCCTATCGGGCCAATATGACGATAACAATATCTTCGCCAAGATCATTCGCGGGGAGATCCCCGCGGTGAAGGTCTATGAGGATGAGGCTGTGCTCGCCTTCATGGATGTGTTCCCGCAATCCAAGGGCCACTGCCTGGTCATTTCCAAAACCGCCAAGGCCAGGAACCTTCTCGAGATCGATGGGCAGGCTCTGGGTGAGGTGATGGCAACGGTTCAGAGGCTCACCAAAGCCGTTACCACCGCGCTAAATCCTGACGGCGTGGTCATCACCCAATTCAACGGCGCCCCTGCCGGACAGACCGTCTTCCACCTGCATGTCCACATCATCCCCCGCTATGAGGGCGCGGCTCTGGCCGGTCATGGCCACGGCAATATGGCCGACATGGCGGAGCTGAAGGACTTGGCGACGCAGATTTCGGCGGCTTTGTAACCCCCTACCCCGGCTTCGCCGGTACTTCCCCCAGAGGGGGAAGGTTTAAGCGCTGATGATCTTCCCCCTCTGGGGGAAGTGGCGCGAAGCGTCGAAGGGGGCCTTGTTTTGTTACCCCGTCCGTGTTCCCCGCGAAGGCGGGGACCCAGATCCTTTCGCACAGCATGTTCGTTCGTGGAACACCCCCTCACCCAACCCTCTCCCCCAAGGGGGCGAGGGCTTATTCGTTCTTTCGTAGCCCTCTCCCTGAGGGAGAGGGTTGGGTGAGGGCCTTGTTTTTCCTAAAAAAGAACCCCCTACCCCGGCTGCGCCGGTACTTCCCCCAGAGGGGGAAGATTAACCGTCCTGAGCTCTTCCCCCTCTGGGGGAAGTGGCGCAAAGCGACGTAGCGGGCCTTGTTTTGACTATTCCACCAACTCAGGTTCGGCATCTTCCGTGGACTTAGAGGCAGACCCAGCCCCCTTACCCGACTCGATATCAAACCCGATCTTGCCGTCGACGAGCTTGATCTTGACGTGACCGCCACGGACCAACTTGCCAAACAGGATCTCGTCCGCGAGCGGCATCTTGATATGCTCTTGGATGACCCGTGCCAGAGGCCGGGCACCGTAAAGCTCGTCAAAGCCGTTCTTGGCCAGCCAGTCAGCAGCATCGTCGGCCAGTTCCAAGGTCACGCCGCGATCGGCCAACTGGACCTCAAGCTGCATGACGAACTTGTGGACCACCTGACGGATGACGTCGGCATTGAGCGACTTGAAGGCCACGACCGCGTCGAGGCGGTTGCGGAACTCAGGGGTGAAGATGCGTTTGATCGCGGCCTCATCTTCGCCCTCCGACTTGCCCCGACCAAAGCCGATGACGTTGCGCTGGCTGTCGGCGGCTCCGGCATTGGTGGTCATGATCAGGACCACATTGCGGAAGTCGACCTTCTTGCCGTTGGCATCGGTCAGCACCCCATGATCCATGACCTGGAGCAGGATGTTATAGACGTCTTGGTGTGCCTTCTCGATCTCGTCGAGCAACACCACCGCATGGGGGTGCTGATCTACGGCGTCGGTCAGAAGCCCGCCCTGATCGTGGCCGACATAGCCCGGAGGCGCGCCGATCAAACGGCTGACCGTATGACGTTCCATATATTCGGACATGTCAAAGCGTAGCAGCTCGATGCCCAAGGTCATGGCCAACTGCTTGGCCGCCTCGGTCTTGCCGACGCCGGTCGGGCCGGAGAACAGATAGCAGCCAATCGGCTTTTGCGGATCACGCAGACCAGCCCGAGCCATTTTCATGGCGCTGGACAGTTGTTTGATCGCCGCATCTTGACCGAACACCGCGCGTTCCAGATCCGCTTCAAGGGTCTTGAGCGATTCCGCATCGGTCTTGGAGACGGACTTGGGCGGGATACGGGCGATCTTGGCCACGATGGCTTCGATCTCCTTGACGCCCAAGGTCTTCTTACGCTTCGCCTCGGGGACCAGCATCTGCGAGGCACCGGCCTCGTCGATAATGTCGATGGCCTTATCGGGAAGTTTGCGGTCGGTGATGTAGCGCGCCGACAGCTCAACCGCCGCCTTGATGGCGTCATTGGTATATTTGAGCTTATGGAAGTCCTCATAATAGGGCTTCAAGCCCTTGAGGATTTTGATGGAATCCTCAACAGACGGCTCATTTACGTCGATCTTCTGGAACCGGCGCACCAGGGCGCGGTCCTTTTCGAAGTGCTGACGGAACTCCTTATAGGTCGTCGAGCCCATGCAGCGCAGGGTGCCCGAGGCCAGAGCGGGCTTTAGAAGGTTCGAGGCATCCATTGCCCCGCCCGACGTCGCGCCCGCGCCGATCACCGTGTGGATCTCGTCGATGAACAGGATGGCGTTGGGGTGAGCCTCCAACTCCTTCATCACCTGCTTGATCCGCTCTTCAAAGTCACCGCGATAGCGGGTGCCGGCCAGAAGCGAGCCCATATCGAGGCTGAAGATGGTGGCCCCGTCCAGAACCTCTGGAACCTCATGGTTGACGATCTTACGCGCCAAGCCCTCAGCGATGGCCGTCTTGCCAACGCCCGGATCGCCGACCAGCAGCGGATTGTTCTTGGTCCGGCGGCAGAGGATTTGGATGGCCCGATCAACCTCAGCCGAGCGGCCGATCAAGGGGTCAACCTTGCCCTGACGCGACTTCTCATTGAGATTGACGCAATAGGCCTCGAGGGCCTCGCCTGCGGGCTTGCCCGAAGACTTCTCGCCCTCTTCTCCATCGCTCGATCCCTTGACGGGCTTGGCTTCTGACGCGCCAGGCTTCTTGGCAATACCGTGAGCGATAAAGTTGACCGCGTCATAGCGGGTCATGTCCTGCTCTTGCAGGAAATAGGCTGCGTGGCTTTCGCGCTCGGAGAAGATGGCCACCAGGACATTGGCCCCGCTCACCTCATCGCGCCCCGAAGACTGGACATGGATGACGGCGCGCTGAATCACGCGTTGGAATCCGGCGGTGGGCTTGGCCTCTTCGCCGTCATCGACGATCAGAGATTTCAGTTCCACGTCCAGATAGTTGATCAGGCTCTTCCGCAGAGCGACAACATCAACGTCACAGGCGTTCATCACCCCCGCCGCGTCTTCATCGTCGGCGAGCGAGAGCAACAGGTGTTCGAGCGTGGCATATTCATGCTTACGCTGGTTTGCGAAGTCTACGGCCCTATGCAGGGTCTCTTCGAGGTTGCGCGAAAACGAAGGCAAAGGCGACCTCTCAATCCTTTTCCATGGTGCACTGGAGCGGGTGCTGATTACGGCGTGCGGTATCAATCACTTGTGCGACCTTTGTTTCGGCCACCTCATAGGTAAAGACACCACAGACACCGATCCCGTGTTGATGAATCTGCAGCATGATCAGCGTGGCGTCTTCGCGCGATTTGTTGAAAAACCGCTCCAAAACATAGACCACGAACTCCATCGGCGTGTAGTCGTCATTTAGGATCAGCACACGATAGAGCGAAGGCTTTTGCGTCTTCGGCTTTACCTGTGTGACAACCCCGACGCCAACGCCGTTGTTCTGACCACCTTGCTTACGCTCGGCCATCAACAAAGCTCTCCAAAGCGCCGGGCAACTGTCCCCGGCACCTTTGATTAGATATGGAAACAGCGGCAGTTTAAAAGGGCTAACCGTCACTTGAGCGGTGGATTAATCGCTCAAAGCCCATCTTTCGTCATTTACCCACAAAAAAGGGCCCCAGACGCGAAGGTCTGAGGCCCGATTCTAACAGGCACCAAGCGGTGCCCTGTGCATTTCGCAATTAGCGAGCCGCTTGCATCTTCTCGACCATGGCTGTCATGCGCGCGTTCAAAGGTGTCATGGACTCTTTCACCGAGGCGGCGGCGGTTTCAGACATCTTCGTCATCTGCGCCATCATGGTTTCCATAGCTGACTTGGCATAGGCGGTCTGAAGCTCAACAGCCTCTTGAACGCTCTTGGCCGAGGTCAGCGACTTGGCCGCTGCGACTTGGCTTTCCATCGACTCTTTCGAGAAAGCGATGACCTGAGCGCCAATGGCTTCAGCGCCCTTGGTGGCGGCGGTGACCGAAGCAACGACGGCCTCGAGATTGTGCTTGGATTGGGCATTGACGTCGTTCAGGGCGGACAGGGACTTTTCGACCTGTTCCTTGAAAGCCGTGCTGCCTGCCGAGGTGAACTGCTCGACGGTCTTCTTCATGGTTTCAGCGCCGTTCGCCATATCAAGTCTCCTAGATGTGCGCGTGATCCGCGCTTTGAATGCCACTGCGATGCCGCAGCGCACCCTGTGAAAGTGCCGAAACCGGACATGCGACCGCCTTCGTGAGCATTTACATGCCACAAGGTCGGAATCGGGTCAAGGATTTTTTGTGCAGTGCACAATATCTGCCCCAAACATGGTGCGACGCAACAATCGTTAAAAATATCAGACAGATCGCGCTAGAAGCCTTTTGTTAACCTAGACGAAACACCCGCAAGCACATCATAGTGGCGGTTCTTGCGGCAAGCTGGTCGCCCTCAATCGATGGACACATGTGCATGCTCAAGCAAGCCCGCCGCGCCCTCGCCCCGCTCTGTGCGGTTCTGGCCCTGACGGTGGGTCTGATGATCGCCTCAGCGCGGCCCGCGAGCGCAGCGTCCATGGCTTCCGAAGCGCGATATGCCTCCATCGTTGTTGACGCCAATTCGGGCGAAGTCCTCTACGCGAAAAAGGCTGACAGCCCGCGTTATCCCGCCTCCATCACCAAGGTCATGACGCTCTACCTCGCCTTCGAGGCCCTATCGCAAGGCAAGCTTCATCTGAATGATACGATCGTCGTGTCCCGCCGCGCGGCAGGACAGGCGCCGACCAAGCTGGGCCTTCGGGCCGGAAGCACAATCACCGTTGATCAGGCCATGCGCGCCGTTGCGGTTAAGTCCGCCAACGATATGGCCACGGCTCTTGCCGAAAAGATCGGCGGATCTGAAACCCGATTTGCAACCATGATGACCCTTCGCGCCCACGAGCTTGGCATGGTCAACACCCATTTCTCAAATGCGTCGGGCCTGCCCGATAAGCGCCAACTGTCCAGCGCCCGCGATATTGCCATCCTGTCGCGCGCCGTGATGCGCGACTATCCGCAGTACTATTCCTATTTCGGCCAGCGCCAGTTCAGCTTCCAAGGTCAAACCTCTAAGAACCACAATGGTCTACTGGGCAAGATGCCCGGCGTGGATGGCCTAAAGACCGGCTTCACGTCAGCCTCAGGCTTCAATCTCGCGGCTTCTGCGGTACGCGATAACCGCCGACTGATTGCCGTTGTCCTGGGTGGCAACTCCACCGCTGCCCGTGACAACCATGTCGAGGATCTGCTGGAAACTGGATTTGACGTGATCCAACGCCGCAAGAACGGCGAGCGCATTACCGTGGCCCAGAACCTGTTTGAAGACGAGCCAACCGGTACCCTGTCTCGTCCGCCGACGGAGCAGGGCTCCGGCGATCAGGGTGGTTTGAAGATCATTATTGGCGGTGATACCAATAGCGCCACGCCGTCTCGGATCGCGGCGACTAAGCCTACGCCTCATAAGGCCGGTGACTGGCTCGTTCAGGTTGGTGCCTTCCGCAGTCGTGGGCAGGCCGAAGATCACCTGCGCACGATGAGCAAGCGGTTCGGCCGTGAATTTGCGACCTATCAGGGCTCCGTTGAAGATGCGGTGAATGGCTATTTTCGGGCTCGCTTTACCGGCTTCACGGCCGCTGGCGCACAACAGGCCTGCCAAGCGCTCGCAGCTCGTAAGCTGACCTGCATGGCGATTGACAGCGGTCGATAGGCCTAAGGCCCTTTCAATAATCGATCTCTCGCCGCATTGAGCTGAGCGGCCAGACCCGCTGTGCCGCCATGGTCGGGATGGGCCATCCGCATCAGGCGATGATAGGCGGCGCGGATCTCGGCCTTGCTGGCTGTTTCCGATACCCCCAGCAGGTCACGCGCTTCCTTTAGGCCCAAGGATTCAGTCTCCGCGCCCGCCTTTGACGCGGGTCGAGCCCCCCTGCGGGTTCCCAGCGCCAGTCCCATACCCAAGGTCAACAGCACCAAGACCGTCCCCCAGGCGCCTCGCGCGCCCCAAAAGGCCGCCGCAGCGAACAGGGCCATCGATAGGGCCCCAGACAAGAGCCTTGCCCCGTCGGTGCGCAACCATCGGCTCCGCCTCGCCGCCCACAGGACGAGGGCAAGGAATACCGCGCCAATAAGAAGGTAGCGGATCAAAGATCAGACACAGGGGACGAATTCGCACCCCCGGCCAAACTTGTTTCGCCAACATAGTCGGACAGTCCGACAAACTGCATCAGGGCCCGCAATTCCTGACGCGCGGCGATGTGCTGCAGAGATACGGGCACAGGCCTGACCGTCGGTGACAGGTCGGCAATGGTCAGGCCGAAGGGAAAGAGTTCACGATAGATGACCCGGTCTCGAAGGCCTGGTGCCATGCGAAAGCCCACCCGGCGGCTGAGGGCCGTCATGCGATCCTCAACCCGTTTGCGATTGCGCGCCTCAGTGGTGGCCAGACGATTGCGCAGCACCACCCAATCCAGCGAGGTGCCCCGGTTCATGGCCTTGACCTTACGCGCCTCCCAGACCGTCTCGGAATAGATGCTGGGCTTGAGCAGCTCCAAGGTCACAGGATCGACATGGCCCAGAAGGTCGAAATCGACAAAGCTGTCATTCATCGGCGTGATGATCAGGTCTGCTCGGCCATGGGCAGCACGCGACAGCTCCGTATCCCCGCCCGGCGTATCAATGACCATAAAGTCTGCGCTATCGAGCGCCTGAGTAAAGACCTCGTCAAACAGTCCAAGTTTGGTTTCGGAATCCTGCTTGGCCAAGGCGGCCCCGTCGTCGGCGAGCAACAGATTGGCAGGCTCGGGCAAGGAGACCTTAGCGGCCTCGATCCAGATCTTGCGGTTCATGAAAAACCGCGCCGTCGATTGCTGGCGTAGATCCAAATCAATTACCGCCACCTTCGCGCCGCCATGGAGGAGCGCGGTGATCAGGTGGATGGCGACGGTCGACTTCCCCGCCCCGCCCTTCTCGTTGCCGATGACAATTACGCGAGCTTGCAACACACGATCACTCCTTGTGCCAAGGCCCGCAATTGGGCGGCCAAAGACGAGGCTGGTTCTACGCTGAGCGTTGCTTCCGCGAAAGACAGATTTCCTTCACGGTCAAACCAAATGCGCTATTGGAAAAATCAGACTTGAAACTGTCGCTGAAATTTGGCCTACGGACTCCCCGATCACGAAAGCCAGCCTCCCTATGCAATCGGTGACCACGGACCAAGCCCCATTGACCTTGCCCATCGCTCGGTCGGTCTCAGACCTGCGCGCGGTCGTGGCGGGTTGGCGCAGGGCGGGCTTGAGCGTTGCGGTGGTCCCGACCATGGGCGCACTCCATGACGGCCATCTGAGCCTCGTACGCCTCGCAAAGGCCAAGGCCGACCGGGTCATTGTCACCCTGTTCGTCAATCCCACCCAATTTGCCCCGCATGAAGATTTCGAGACCTATCCGCGGTCTGAAGAGACGGACGTGACCCTCCTCCACGAGGCCAAGTGTGACCTGCTCTATGCGCCAACCGCAGCGGTCATGTACGGCCAAGGTTTTGCCACCGCCATCTCCGTCTCCGGCGTTTCAGAACCGCTCGATGGACTGGCACGGCCGCACTTCTTTGGCGGCGTCGCGACCGTCGTGGCCAAACTCCTGATCCAAACGGGTGCAGACGTCGCGATCTTTGGCGAGAAGGACTATCAGCAGCTTCAGGTCATCAAGCGGATGGTAGCCGATCTTGACCTGCCGGTGACGATCATTGGTGCCCCGACCGCGCGGGCCAAGGATGGCTTGGCCCTGTCATCACGAAATGCCTATTTGACCCCTGCCCAACGCAAGATCGCTGGCCAACTGAACGTCATCATGGCCAAGGCCGCTGAGGCTGTGGCAAAGGGCGGCGCGATCAGCGATGCTGAGGCCCAAGGCTATGCGGCGCTGCTGGCCGAGGGCTTCGACAGGATTGGTTATTTTGAGTTCCGCGACGCCTCGGACCTGCGCCGCCTTGACCCCGGCCCAGCCGACGGCGAACCCCGCCTCTTCGCCGCCGCCTGGCTCGGCAAGACCCGGCTGATTGATAATCGGTAGCGAGGCCCCTACTCCACGCACTCATAGTCTTCCTCATGCTGAGCCTGTCGAAGCACGAGGAAGTGCCACCAACCCCATCCCATCTTCACTGACAAGGCTGCGGAAAGAGAGATGAACCTCCCCGTCCTTCGACAGGCTCAGGATGAGGAGGAATGGGGCGAAAGTGGATGGAACCCCCTCACCCAACCCTCTCCCCCAAGGGGGCGAGGGCTAAGAAGATAAAAGCCCTCTCCCTGTGGGAGAGGGTTGGGTGAGGGCCTTGATTAAAACCCCCTACCAGGCCCCAAGCTCCCGCAGCTGAACCGCTAAATCAGCGGGCATGGCGGTTTCGCCATCGCCGCTCGATAGGTCCGCTGGGGCGTCCTTGGGTTCAAGATAGCGCCAGCCTTGGAAGGCTCGGCGCGGCTGCGGCAAGGTCAGGTGCAAGGTTCGGTCTAACCGGATGTGGCAAAAGGACTGTCCGCCCGCGTTCAGGGTCTCGACGCCAAGGATGGTCTGGCGCACCAAGACCGTGCCCTTGATCACCCAATAGAGCGAACCGCCCTCGGTCAGTTCTTCAGCCCGCTTGGGCGTTTGGCGGGTATGGACGATCGGCAGGCGCTTGCGGCCATGTTCCTCGTCCCACCAATCGCGCAGGTCATCAATGCTGGCCGCGCCAACGCAGAGTTTGATCAGATGTAACGCCATAGGCGCTAACTATCCTGACTCGCCGCCAGTTGCACCAGAACCACGCCCTCAGAGACCTGATCGCCCAAGGCCACCGACAGCTGCTCGACTGTTCCATCAAAGGGCGCGGTCAAGACATGCTCCATCTTCATGGCTTCGAGCGTGACGAGGGCTTGGCCGCGCGTGACCGCCTGCCCCACCTCAACCATCACCGCGACCATTCGGCCGGGCATGGGCGAAAGCATGGCGCCGTTGCTGGCTTGGGCGCTGTCACCGCGATTGGACCGCCAAGGTGTAAAGGCGTGAACCGCGCCGTCTTCGAAGACCAGAACCTGATCCTCAATCAACCGCGTTGATAGGGCCGATGGGGCAAGACCATCCAGCGAAAGGTCGTAGCGTTTGCCCCCGCCGTCCACTGAGGCCTCAATGCGCGGGCGGCTATTGATCCGAAAACCCTCAAGCTGCGACCAAGGTGAAGGTGTGGACGGTCTGGCGGCTTGGGCCAGCGCGGTCGCCGCAGCCGTCAGAACTGCGCTCGACGGCTCAGCCAGATCGAACAGATGGGGCTGCTGTGCCTCGATAAAGCCGGTATCGATGTCGCCTTGCACAAAGTCGGTATGATTCAGACAGCGGGCAAGGAAGGCCGCATTGGTCTTGACCGGCCAGACCTCGACCGTACGGCACGCCTTGGCCAGAGCGGCGGCGGCAGCCTGTCGGCTTGGGCTATGGACAATGAGCTTCGCAATCATCGGGTCGTAGAACGGCGTCACCTCGCCGCCCTCCTCGACCGCAGAGTCGATCCGCAGGCCCGCTTGCGGCAGACGAAAGTGGGTCAAGGGTCCGGTCGACGGCAAGAACCCCGACGCTGGGTTCTCCGCATAGAGCCGCGCCTCAATGGCATGACCCTTGATCTGGATCTGGTCTTGGCTCAAGGGTAAGGGCTCACCGGACGCCACGCGCAATTGCCATTCGACGAGATCCAGCCCGGTGATCATTTCGGTCACAGGATGCTCGACCTGCAGACGGGCGTTCATCTCCATGAACCAGATGCGGTCAGGCCGCAGGCCCTCCGAGCCATCGGCGATGAACTCGACCGTCCCGGCCCCAACATAACCCACCGCCAAGGTCGCCCGCACCGCCGCCGAACAGATCGCCTCGCGCGTCGCCTCATCCATGCCGGGGGCGGGTGCTTCCTCGATGACCTTCTGATGGCGGCGCTGAAGCGAGCAGTCACGCTCGAACATATGGACCGCGTTGCCGTGGCCATCGGCAAAGACCTGCACCTCAATATGGCGCGGACGGGTGACATATTTCTCGATCAGAACCTTGTCGTCGCCAAAGGCGGCCAAGGCTTCCCGGCGGCAGGAGGCGAGCGCGGCCTCAAATTCTGCCGAGGCTAGGACCTTCCTCATGCCCTTACCACCACCGCCCGCGACAGCCTTGATCAGCACCGGATAGCCCGTCGCTTCAGCCTCAAGGCTCAGCCGTTCGAGCGTCTGGTCATGGCCCATATAGCCAGGGGTGACGGGAACACCCGCCGCCTGCATCCGAGCCTTGGCCGCATCCTTCAGACCCATAGCCGAAATGGCCGACGGCGGCGGGCCAACCCAGATCAGGCCCGCATCCATCACGGCCTGTGCAAAGGCCGCATTCTCAGACAAGAACCCATAGCCCGGATGGATCGCCTCGGCACCCGTCGCCTTAGCCGCTGCCAAGATCCGATCGACGACCAGATAGCTGTCGCGCGCAGCCGCTGGACCGATCAGCACAGCCTCGTCGGCTTCGCTCACATGGGGTGCACCGGCATCGGCCTCGGAATAGACCGCGATGGTTCTGATGCCCATACGCCGCGCCGTGCGGATAATCCGACGGGCAATTTCACCGCGATTGGCGATAAGGAGTGAGGTTAACAAAGTACGGTCCAGTTCAGACTGTTTGGGTCTATCAATCCGCAGCCCACGAGGGCTTACGCCGTGCCAAAAAGGCGCGGACGCCCTCTTGGCCTTCAGGGCTCACGCGGCGGCGAGCAATGCGGCGGGCGGTCTCGTCCATCAGGACATGGTCGATGGTCTTTCCGGCCACATCCCAGACCAGACGCTTGGCATCGGCGACGGCTCCGGGGGCTGTGGCCATCATCTCGTTGGCAAAGGCTTCCTGAACCTCACCCAGGGCGGCACTGTCGGCCACGACCCGCTCGACCAGACCAAGACCCTTGGCCTCATCCGCGCCAAAGACCCTACCTGTCGCGAACAGCCGCACCGAGGCGCGCGGACCGATGGCCGCGACCACATAGGGACTGATGGTGGCAGGCGTCAGGCCAAGCTTGACCTCAGAAAATGAGAACCGCGCCTCTTGGGTCGCCACCGCTGTGTTACAGGCCGCCACCAGACCGGCACCGCCGCCAAAGGCCGAACCCTCGACTAGTGCGACGGTTAGGGCAGGCACATCGTGAAGGGCCTTCAGCATCTTGGCCAAACCCATAGCGTCCGCGCGATTGTCGTCCTCCGACCAGTCGACGGCTGAGGCCATCCATTCCAGATCGGCCCCCGCACTGAAGGTTCCACCCGCCCCACGTAGGAACACCACGCGGATGTGATCGGCCCCATGCAGGGCCTCAAAGGCTTCGGTCAGCTCGGCAATGGTTTCAGCGTTGAAGGCGTTTTTGCGATGGGCGCGATTGATCAACACCACGGCCACACCGGAGGGCGAGGCTTCCAAAATCACGGACCCGCCAATCTTGGCCTCGCCCGGTTCGATTACCAGCGGCGAAGCGATGGAGTCGGTCATGGACAAATTCCTTCAAGCAGATGAGGGCTTGGAGACGCCCTCGAGAAAACACTGTCCGCGCCGGACGGCCTACATCCTAAAGACACCAAACCGCGTCTCTTCGATGGGGGCGTTGAGGCTCGCACTGATGGCCAGCCCCAACACATCGCGGGTCTGTGTAGGGTCAATAACCCCATCGTCCCAAAGACGCGCTGTGGCAAAATAGGGATTGCCCTCATCCTCATAGCGTTCCCGGATCGGAACCTTGAAGCTGGCCTCGTCCTCCACAGGCCAGTCTTGGCCACGGGCCTCCATGCCATCGCGCTTGATGGTGGCCAGAACGCTTGCCGCCTGCTCGCCGCCCATGACGCTGATGCGGCTGTTGGGCCAACTGAACAGGAAGCGCGGGCTATAGGCGCGGCCGCACATGCCGTAATTGCCAGCGCCAAAGCTGCCGCCGATCAGGACCGTGAATTTCGGGACATTGGCGCTGGCCACCGCCGTCACCATCTTGGCCCCGTCCTTGGCGATACCACCGGCCTCGTACTTCCCGCCGACCATGAAGCCAGAGATGTTCTGCAAGAACACCAACGGAATGCCGCGCTTACAGGCCAGCTCGATGAAGTGAGCCGCTTTCAGGGCGCTTTCGGAGAACAGCACGCCATTATTGGCCAATATGGCGACCGGATAGCCCCAGATCCGCGCAAAACCCGTCACAAGGGTGGTTCCATAGAGCGGCTTGAACTCGTCAAAATGGCTGTCATCGACGATGCGGGCAATGACCTCACGCACATCGTAAGGCGCGCGCACATCTGCCGGGACGATGCCGTAGAGTTCGGCGGGATCCAGACGCGGCGGCTTGGGATCAGTCACATCCATATCAACCCGCTTCACCGTGTTCAGGTTGGCAACAATCGAGCGGACAATCTCGAGCGCATGCTCATCATCATCGGCCACATGATCGACCACGCCTGAACGACGACCATGGGTATCGGCCCCGCCCAGATCTTCTGCGGAAATGATCTCGCCGGTCGCAGCCTTGACCAGCGGCGGACCGCCCAGAAAGATCGTGCCCTGCCCCCGGACGATGACGGACTCATCGCTCATGGCCG
>Ga0304730_1001899_pt1 | contig 15364 bp, 15 predicted proteins | sample M_130628_MF_Meta_FD_190474 | JGI IMG/M metagenome (GOLD analysis project Ga0304730, IMG submission 190474) | Freshwater microbial communities from Lake Montjoie, Canada to study carbon cycling - M_130628_MF_MetaG (v2) (version 2) | ecosystem: Environmental > Aquatic > Freshwater > Lake | place...
ACTTCAAAAAAGGGATTCGCGGTAATAACCCAAAAGATATGCATGGACCGCAAATGTCAAACGTCGCTGCTTTTTTGAACGACGACCAAATCATCAACGACCTAGTCGCTTACATCAATACCCTTCGATGATTCGCACGCTCATTTGTTACGTATCAATTTAGCTAGCTTGTAAAGACAGGAGATATGGATGGATCACGCATCACACGACGCCTCTGACTACGCTCCACCTAACGAATTAGGTGAAATGGAGCTCTATCATCCCAAGACGTTTTTGGGAAAATATGTATGGAGCCAAGACGCAAAGGTCATTGCCATTCAATATTCAATCACTGCGATTGCAATTGGTATCGTCGCCCTGGTGTTGTCTTGGCTGATGCGTCTGCAGCTTGGTTTTCCTAATACCTTTACCTTCATTAATCCTAGTAACTATCTTCAGTTCGTGACCCTACACGGCATGATCATGGTGGTCTATCTGTTGACCGCTCTGTTTCTGGGTGGCTTCGGAAATTATCTGATACCACTCATGGTCGGTGCACGCGACATGGTGTTTCCGTACTTGAATATGCTCAGTTTCTGGATCTATCTGTTTGCAGTGCTTTTATTGTGTGCAAGCTTTTTTGTTCCGGGAGGGCCAACCGGATCGGGATGGACACTTTATCCACCGCAAGCGATTCTTGAAGGGACACCAGGCTCGCGAGAGGGCATCATTTTGATGCTTCTATCGCTGATGTGTTTCATCGTCGGCTTTACGATGGGCGGCCTGAATTATGTCGTCACGATTTTGCAAGCCCGCACACGTGGCATGACGATGATGCGACTTCCCCTCACCATCTGGGGGATTTTTATGGCAACCATCCTAGCGCTGTTAGCGTTTCCGGCACTGTTTGTCAGTGCACTGATGATGTTGCTCGATCTCTGTTTAGGGACAAGCTTTTTTATGCCAGCCATTGTGTCTCTGGGTAGACCCGGTGAGCACGTGGGTGGCAACCCCTTATTGTTTCAACACTTGTTTTGGTTCTTCGGTCATCCAGAGGTCTATATCGTTGCGTTGCCTGCGTTTGGAATCGTTTCAGACTTAATCAGTGTGCACGCCAGAAAGAATATTTTTGGCTACAGAATGATGGTATGGGCCATAGTCATCATTGGAGGCCTGAGTTTTGTGGTCTGGGCGCACCACATGTATGTCAGCGGGATGAACCCTTACTTTGGTTTCTTTTTCGCAACCACCACACTCATCATTGCGATCCCCACCGCGCTAAAGGTCTATAACTGGGTGTTAACGCTTTGGCGGGGCAACATCCAATTAACGATTCCCATGCTGTTTGCGCTAGGTTTCATGTTCGCCTTTATTCACGGTGGGCTCACAGGATTATTTCTAGGCAATGTCACGGTCAGCGTTCCGCTCTCTGACACCATGTTTGTCGTGGCACATTTTCATATGGTGATGGCAGTTGCGCCCATCATGGTTGTGTTTGGGGCAATCTACCATTGGTATCCCAAAATGACGGGCCGATTAATGAATGTCAAGATGGGGAAAATCCATTTCTGGGTGACATTTTTAGGGACCTATGCCATTTATTTACCCATGCATTATTTAGGGTTCTTAGGTGTGCCGCGTCGTTATTTTGCAATCGAAGGTACCAGTTTTATTCCTGACTCTGTGCAGTACCTGAATGCCTCGATCACAATAGCAGCGTTAATTGTTGGCGTCTTTCAAGCAATCTTTCTGTACAACTTAGTTTGGAGTTACTTCAAGGGCGAGCCGTCAGGTGACAACCCATGGAAAGCCACCACACTTGAGTGGCAAACAGAACACACGCCACCGATACATGGCAATTTTGGTGAGACCTTGCCACCCGTCTACCGTTGGGCTTACGACTTTAGCGTACCAGGGGTTAAAGAAGATTTCATCCCCCAGAACGTGGCACCCAAAGATGTGGTCTATGAAAACACCTCGTCCACACCTCACGGAACTCGCGCCTCATGAGCATCCTCAAAAGTCTGACGGCTAAGCCCTGGGTGGCTGAACAGGTGTTACTCGACAATCGATATCCGGGCGATGCCTCAGAGAGGCTCGTGAAGCGACTGGCGCTCAAGGTATTTCTAGCGGTGGTTGCCGTGCTGTTTATCTTATTGATTGTCGCCTACGCTGGGCGCATGGGCTACTCTGACTGGCGCCCCGTACCCCAACTCTCGCTTCTGTGGGTGAACACCGGTGCGCTCTTGCTTGCCAGCCTTGCATTCGAACTCACACGCTACGCGTTGGCACATCACCGGTTGCAAACAATGCGTGTTAGTTTGCTGGCCGGCGGTGCTCTAACGATGGTGTTTCTGTTTGGGCAAATGCTTGCGTGGCGACAACTCACCACCACTTCATATTTTGATATCACGATCCCTGCCATCGGATTTTTCTATATCTTGACTGGTTTGCATGCGTTGCACATGGTTGGCGGCTTGTTCGTCTGGGGCAACACAGTCCCTAAGGTATGGAACAACTTTGACCCCATCAAGGTCAAGCAAACCGTTGATCTCTGTGCGACCTATTGGAACTTTCTATTGTTAGTTTGGGTGGTCATGTTTGGCTTGCTTTTTTCAGGGGACAACCTCGACGCACTTTTAATATTTTGCGGCATCAAGTAAAAAAGGTTTGAACCCATGACCCAAGCGCACTCGCATAGCCACCCTGCACTGCCAGTTCACCCAGCTGACCCTAAAGGCTTTGTCGCAGATTGGTCTTCAGACCAAATCGCGTTCAAAAAAGTGCCGTGGGGCAAGGTCATGATGTGGATTTTTCTTGTCAGCGACACCTTTATTTTTGGTGTGTTTTTGATTTCATACATGACGGCGCGCATGTCTTCGGTCGTGCCGTGGCCAAACCCAAGTGAAGTGTTTGCCTTAGAAATCGCCGGTAGTCACGTGCCACTTGTGTTGATCGCCATCATGACGTTTATCTTGATCACCAGCAGTGGCACCATGGCGATGGCGGTTAACTTTGGCTATCGAAAAAATCGCAAAGTCACCTTTATTTTGCTTGTGATCACGGCGCTTCTTGGAGCCTCTTTCGTTGGCATGCAGGCTTTCGAATGGACTAAGTTGATTCTTGAAGAGGGCGTGCGACCCTGGAGCAACCCAATGGGCGCTCATCAATTTGGCGCTGCTTTTTTTATGATCACCGGATTTCACGGTACGCACGTGACCATTGGCGTCATCTTGCTAGTGATCGTGGCGGTCAAAGTCTATCGCGGTGATCTTGAACACGAACGCCCTGGGTTTTTAACGGGCCGACGCGGCAATTATGAAGTCGTCGAAATCATGGGGCTGTATTGGCACTTTGTCGACTTAGTTTGGGTATTCATCTTCGCATTTTTTTATCTCTGGTAGGAGATTGTATGGAACACGCGGCAGACCAACAGCACCCAATCGGTGTTTACCTCAAGATATGGGCGTTGCTATTTGTACTGAGCGCAGCTTCGTATGCAGTCGATTACTTTCATTTTGAAGGCTACCTCAGATGGTCACTCATTTTGATTTTCATGTTGTTAAAAGCGGGCTTAATTGTTGCCGTTTTTATGCACATGATGTGGGAACCCATCGCCTTGATCTACACCATTTTGATCCCCCCCTTGTTACTCGTTGTTTTTATCGGTATTGGCGCCCTTGAAGCGGATTACACCTTTTTCTTAAGAAGTATTTTTTTCGCACCGTAGTTTTCAAGGCAAGCGTAACGCCAACAGTTTTTTAATCTGCTCGATGTGAAAAGATCTTTTAAGATGAAAAAATTCTTTACCGCTAATCTGTGCATCATGTGGGGTATCTTGGCTGCACTGTTGCTAGGGGCCGCAATACTCGTCGTTCATCATCGCGATATTCCGGCAGAAGTTGAAACGCATCGCCGTAATCTGATTGGCTCGGGAATGACAACAGCTGACCGCATCGCACCTGTTGCGAAGTTCGTGATGGCTGGCACGGCCAAAGGTTCTGCAGAACCTGCGCAAGCGAGCGCGATCGTGCAAGTCAAAGACCGCGATGGGCAACAGGTGTATCAAGCGAGTTGCGTTGCATGCCATGGCACTGGTATTGCGGGCGCACCCAAAGTCGGCGATAAAGGTCAGTCGACCGAAATGCCCTGGTAGGCATACAAAGCCCTGCGGGTGTTATGCCAGCTAAAGGCGGCAATCCAAGCCTAAGCGATAAAGACGTCAAAGCGGCAGTCGACTTTATGGTGGCACAGCTCAAGTAAATCAGTTACATTGTTTAGGACACAATTTTTCAAAATTGCTTTTTCGTAAGCGGTTGATTGAACAAGGCATTGAGGCTTTAACTTGTGAATGACATGAATTTAGTGCGTTCACTGAGGGCAAGGCCATCCCCATTGTTGCTTTAGTTCAAACTACAAATATAAATGGAGCAAACAATGATTAAAAAAATTGGATGGCTATTGGCCTTTATAAGTATGTTTTCTGGATGCGCAGTCGTAAATAACCATGGTAAATCATCTGTTGTGATGGAGGAGTTTCGGATCACAAGTGAACCTGGAATTGAAATTTTTGTTCGCAATAAACGACCAATTGGATTGACGACATTTACTGCTGAAAAAACTCTGATTTATGTTCACGGAGCAACTTACCCAGCTGAAACAGCCTTTGACTTGCAACTGAATGGTCAATCCTGGATGGACTACATTGCAGAAAAAGGATACGACGTTTATTTGCTTGATGTTAGAGGTTATGGTCAATCAACGCGCCCACCTCAGATGAATCGCCCTGCAAATGAAAGCGCACCTTTTGCCAATACAGAAGACGCGATGAAAGATGTTGATGCCGTTGTGGAATTCGTCAAAAAACGTCGGAACATTGAAAAGGTTAATTTGATGGGATGGTCGTGGGGTACTGCGATCATGCAGTGGTATTCAAGTTTAAATAGCCATAAGATTGAAAAATTGGTTTTATATGCTCCGGTATGGATTCGCCAAACTAAGTCGTTGGTGCAGGCAGGTCCGGGGCCAATACCAGCCTATCGTTCTGTCAATATGGAGCAAGCGAAAACTCGTTGGCTAAGTGGTGTGCCAGAGAATAAAAAATCCGATTTAATTCCTGAAGGTTGGTTTGAAGCTTGGGCCAAGGCTACCATTGCGACTGATCCCGTAGGTGCCGCTCAAAATCCAGCAGTGCTTCGTGCCCCCAATGGTGTTGTCGCTGATGGACTGAAATACTGGGGGAACGGAGTAATCCCTTGGAAGCCTGAAAATATTAAAGTGCCAGTTTTGCTTATTAAGGGTGAGTGGGATCAAGATACGCCCGCGTATATGGCACAAAATCTTTTCCCTAAATTAACTGGAGCACCGTACAAGAGATACGTTGAAATTGGGGAGGGAACCCACACGATTATTATGGAAAAAAATCGAATGAGCCTTTTTCACGAAGTTCAACTTTTTTTAGATGAAAAAAATCGAATAAAGTAATAGACTTTCAAGAATAAACTTTGATTGCCCCATTGGTTAGGTTCGCCGCCAATGAGGCACTTTGAAGCACCGTTAGGCCCTGCTATGGCAATGATTTTTTCAAGCTCAACTTGTGCAACAGCACGATTCGTCGACCTTCTAAATCACTGCTCAACTAAAACCCCGGTGCCTGTCAGGCAAGGCGGCTCAATTACACCCGCCGTGCACATTAGGCGAAGCGACTCGCAACAATTGCACGCTGATGGATTGAGACTTAGCGCCCCTCTTTCGTTTGCGCATACAACTCTTTAAACACCTTCAAACGCTGCGCGATCAAGGCTGCTTCTAAAGGCGCCACGTAGGTCGCATAATGTCGTGCCTGCGGGTCGATTAAATAGAGTGATGCCGAATGAGACACCGTGTAACCAGCGTCTGCATCCCGATTGGTAATCTCATACGACGCACCGAGTTGGTTAGCCAAGTTTCGGATATTTGCATCCGTCCCAGACAGCCCCAAAAAGTGAGTATCAAAATGCTGTACATATTGCTTCAGGATTGCGGGAGTATCGCGTTCTGGATCAACCGTCACTAAAATAATGTTGACGTCCTTTGCATCAGCAAACTCGCGCGTCAAAACCTCACGAAACTCAGTCAAGACCGCAAGAGTGCTTGGGCAAACATCTGGGCAAGAGGTAAAGCCAAATACGATGAACGTCCACCGATCGACAAGATTGTGTGCCGTAAAGGGGCGCTCATCACTATCGGTCAGTTCTAACTTGCTCACTAGACGTGGGGGCAACACCAAAGACGACACGCGATCAACGAGCAGTGTGGCGCCAGACCGGCCAAGTCGATTTGTCGAAAAAACAGTGAACAAGATGAGGCACACTGACACCAACAAGACCACTGCACCAAGCCAGGTTTTGTATCGTCTGCTGATGACTTCAGCCTCTTTGTTCATGGCAAATCCAAACAACACATGCCCGAGCCTTTGGGTAGGCGCTCGCCTGAGAGCGAGACGCTAAGAATGTCGGATCATGCCCATCCGTCGCTGCCAGTGCACGAGCCAATCTGGGACAGAGCGACCTGTACCCGCGACACTAATTTGCGGATGTAGGCCAACCACTCGCGTTAATAGCGCCTCTTGATGCGGATAGATGTCGACAAAAAATATGTGCTTCCCTTGTTTCAATTCTTTCTCGAAACGAGCGAACTTATAATTGCGTCGTTGACTACCGATCAGGCCACCTTCCCAAGTACAAAACCCCAAAATCACGACTGCCAAAAAGATAAAGGGCATCCAACCTATCCCACTCGAGGTCCAGGCAGTCATCGCCGTCGCGCCCAAGAATAGAAACACACAACACAAACCGACCCCAGCACCAATCAAGCTCGAATGCACAACGTCGTAGGTCATGACAGATTGAACTTCGTGTAGGTGTGGGTGTCGTTCTAGCCCTAGGGTATCTAAACTTAAAACATGTATTTGTGGCGTAGCCACTCCGTCGGCCTCAAGCTGTTCTTCAAATAACTCAAGGTCATCCAGATTCGTGCTTATGAAGTAATGGCGTAGCAATTTCATGTGTCGCTCCCCCTTATTATTATTTGGTCGGCTGACCATTTCGGATGGGAATACATGCAACATAAGAACCAAATAACATACCCGGTGTGGGCGACTGGTTCGAACGTACAGCAACAAGTTTGCAGCCTGATACTAAACAATGTCGCGGTACACTCCTAACTTAGTCTGTATATTGATATAAATCAAGTCATGAGAAAAAAAACTGTTAGCACCTTTCCTGCGCATGACCCGATTCATGCCTGCGTCCCGCACGGTCAATTCAGCGTACCAGCCACCGGCTCAGGCTTGTTAGACGACTTGACCTTTGCCGTCAAAGACATTTTTGACATCGCAGGCCACCCAACCGGCGCGGGTAACCCAACATGGTTAGCCACACACCCGGTTGCGACGCACACCAGCCCCTTGGTTGAGCAACTGCTGGCTGCCGGTGCCACGATGACCGGCAAAGTCATCACCGACGAACTGGCCTATAGCCTGAACGGTGACAACATGCACTACGGCACACCGGTGAATGTCAATGCTCCGGGACGTGTGCCCGGTGGCTCGTCAAGCGGCTCGGTCGCAGCGGTGGCTGCAAAGCTCTGTGACTTCGCCCTCGGCAGCGATACGGGTGGCTCGACCAGGGTACCGGCTAGTTATTGTGGCGTTTGGGGTCTGCGCACCACCCACGATCTGCTATCGCGCAAACACGTTGTGCCGCTACACACGTCGTTTGATACGATGACGTGGTTTGCGCACGATCCGGCTACGTTTACGCGTGTGGGTGAAGTGCTGCTACCTGCCTCAAATTTTGTCCCTAAACGACTGCTCAAGCCCCAAGCGCTTTGGCAGTTAGCCAGTGACGACTTTGCCGCACCGCTGCAAAAAGTCTTAGACGCGGCCCAAGTCATGCTTGGCGTGACGGCCGAGACGATGTCGTTCACGCGCGATACCGAGACTCTCGAGCAGTGGCGCCAGGTGTATGTCACCATGGGTGCAGCCGAGGCGTGGGCCTTACATGGTGCTTGGATACTTGAGCATCAACCCACCTTCTCAGCCCCGATCAGCGCGCGCTGGGCGCTAGCGCAGGCCGTTACAGCAGCGCAGGCCAAACCCGCCCAACACAAAGTGGCAGAGATTCGCACTCATGTGCGCGCCATCCTGAGTAATGACGCCATCGCCATCGTGCCCTCGGCGGCGGGGCTCGCGCCCTTGCTCAACGAAAGCGGAGACTCAGTTGAACGGCTACGTATGCGCACAATGCACCTCACCTGCGCGGTGGGGATCAGTGGTGTGTGTCAGGTCAGTATCCCGTTTAAAAACAGCGCGGGTGTACCGGTCGGGGTGTCGTTAATCGGCCCCGCGGGCAGTGACCTCGCCTTGATTCGGCTGGCCACTGCGTTGTCAAGCACCCTGCCCGCTTAACGAAACCATCGACAAAGGGCGCCGCTCACACGGCCCCTATTTTGTCCCAATTAACCGCGACCGACAAACGGCATCGTGGTGGCCATGATGGTCACGAACTGAACGTTGGTCTCGAGCGGAAAGCTCACAATCTGTGCGATCGTCTGGGCAACGTGATTCACATCCATGCGTGGCTCAACGCGTGTTGAGCCGTCAGGTTGTGGCACACCTTTGGTCATGCGCTCGGTCATTGGAGTTGCGGCGTTACCAATATCAATTTGACTGCATGCAATACGATAGTTACGCGTATCCAGTGAAATCGACTTGGTTAAACCGGTCACCGCGTGCTTGGTGGCGGTGTACCCAATCGAGAACGGACGTGGCGCATGTGCCGAAATCGAACCATTGTTAATGATCCGACCGCCTTGAGGCGTTTGATCTTTCATGATCCGGATCGCAGCCTGTGCGCATAAAAACATCCCTGTCAGATTGACATTGACGATGTCTTTCCAGATCTCAACAGGTAGATCTTCAATCGGAACCGGTGGGCCACCGCGACCGGCGTTGTTGAACAACACATCCAAGCGTCCCCAGCGGCGTGTCACTTCGGCAAACAAGTTTTTAACCGAAGCCTCATCGCTCACGTCAGTGACGATAGGGTGCAGCTGCGACGCCAACGAGGCACCGCCCTCTGTGCGGGTCTCTTCAAGTGCATCCGCACGACGGCCTGCCATCGCAACCTGATAACCCGCGCGCGCCAAGTGCAGCGACACTGCACGACCAATACCAGAACCTGCTCCTGTCACCACTGCGACTTTTAACTCAGACATTTCTCATCCTAATTGTTGGTGTCCGACGTGGACTTTAATAAACGATGGCTAGGAAGCCACGAAACATACCGGGCAACCGAGAAGCACAGCATCGATGCAAATAGTATCGCTGTCGTGCCTACGCGCAACCTAAAGTATCGCGATTCTATCTAACAACTGCACTATCCCTGGCTACGCAACTTAACAAATGATTGACAATCTCGCCACACACTGCCACTCAACCCGTGCCACTAGCCGTTAACCCGTGACGGCCCAGTTTCTATCGGTGCATTGGGCTGCGAACTCCATTCACTCCACGAGCCACCATACAGCGCACCACCCGGCATCCCAGCCAGCTCAAGGGCCAGTAATAAGTGGCAGGCTGACACGCCTGAGCCGCAACTCGCCACGAGGTCTTTGGTAGGATGCGAGCCAAGCAGCTTAGAGAACTCAGCACGCAAGACCTCTGGCGCTTTAAAGGTACCGTCATCGTTCAGATTGTCTTTGACTGGGCGACTCGCTGCGCCCGGGATGTGTCCGGCTATTGGGTCGAGTGTCTCGTTTTGTCCTTGAAACCGGTCACCAGCGCGTGCGTCCACAATCAGGCGATCTGCGCGCCCAAGCCCTGCCTGCATGTTGGCCAACTCGACCGACACCACCAAAGACGTTGAGCGCTTGAAGTTACCCAAAGGCCTAGCTGCTGGCTGCGCTGCAGTCAACGTGTAACCAGCTTTTTCCCAGGCAGCCATCCCGCCATCGAGCACCACCACGTTGGCATGTCCAACCCAGCGCGCGAGCCACCACAGACGCGAGCCATACAGCCCCCCTTGCGCATCTACGCCAACGATCAAAGTGTCATGATTGACACCTAAGGTAGCCAAAATCTTGGCAAACACGTCGGCGTCTGGCAACGGATGGCGCCCATTGCGTCCGTTTTTCTCGCCACTCAACGAGCGCCCAAGATCAACATAGACTGCGCCAGGCAAATGTGAAACATCGTAGGCGCGCTGGCCGAGGTCGGGGTCGACCAAATCGAAGCGACAGTCACAGATCAACACATTGGCTGGGTTCTGCGCGAGGCGCGCGTGGAGCGCTTGGGCTGTAATCAAAAAAGACGAAGACATGCGGGGATCCTTTATTCTCATTTCTGACAAAAACGTGCGTGTGAGCATAGCCACTCTGCTATGCTTTTACTTTAAATTAATACTCTCTATTGTCACCCATGTCTCAGGCAGCCGGAAACGTTTTTGTTGTGGTCGCTCCAAGCGGGGCCGGTAAGTCAAGCTTAGTCAACGCCTTGCTTGCGCAAGATCCCACCTTGTGCCTCTCAGTGTCGGCCACGACCCGAGCCCCGCGCAGCGGCGAAACCAATGGCAAAGATTACCGCTTTGTGAACCAAGCCGAGTTCGCTGCAATGCAGCAAAACAACCAGCTGCTCGAATGGGCTGAAGTGCATGGCAACTTCTATGGCACGCCGCGCGATCAAGTTGATCAGGCTATTCACCAGGGGCGCGATGTCTTACTAGAAATCGACTGGCAAGGGGCAAGGCAAGTTAAACGCCTGTTTACCCAAACGATTGGCATCTTTATTCTGCCCCCCTCAATCCAAACGCTTGAGCAGCGCTTACAACTTCGTGGGCAAGACTCTCAAGAGGTCATCGCCCGCCGCATTCAAGCCGCGAACGAAGAGATTTCGCATGCGCCAGAGTGCGAATATGTTATTATTAATCAAGACTTTAGGGTTGCACTGGCCGAACTGACCGAAGTCATTGCGGTGGCGCGCTTGCGCTACGGCAGCCAGTCGGCCCGAAACAAAGCGTTGTTTGCCTCGCTTGGGCTCGGTACTTAGGGCGCCATACTGTCACATTACGCGATGTTTGTACGTATTTAAACCTTTACCTCTCAGGATCACCATGGCTCGTATTACTGTTGACGATTGTCTTGACCGCATTCCAAATCGCTTCAAGCTCACCCTTGCAGCCACCTACCGTGCGCGCGAACTCGCTCAGGGCCATGCACCTCGGCTCGAAACCAAAGACAAACCTTGCGTGACAGCATTGCGCGAGATTGCCAACGGTTTAGTGGGCATTGAAATGCTGCGTAAGGTACCAACCTAAGACACTGCAAAATGGCCTTTCCCGGATTTCGCTACGCCTCTACCGGGATACTGGCCGCCCTAAAGGTCGGCTCAAAGCTTAAGCCTGGCGGCAAAGCGAAAGAGCTTGGTCTAGGGGTCGTCTCTGGGGTGGCTACGCCACTTGAAACCGAGATCGAACCCGCAGTCGCCTCAATGGCGCACCTGCAACAAATACTGTCTACCTACCTCGACGCAAAAGACATCGCAACGATTCGCGACGCCTATCGTTTCTCTGATCAAGCGCACCTGGGGCAGCTACGCACAAGCGGCTCGCCTTACATCACGCATCCTATTTCAGTCGCCGAAATCTGTGCAGGCTGGAAACTCGACGCAGAAGCGATCCAGGCGGCGCTGTTGCACGACGTCATGGAAGATCAAGGGATCGCCAAGCAAGACCTGCTAGAAAAATTTGGCGATGAAGTTGCAGAGCTTGTCGATGGGCTGTCAAAACTTGACCGGCTTGAGTTTGCGACCAAAGCGCAGCAACAGGCTGAAAGCTTCAGAAAGATGTTATTGGCGATGGCGCGCGACATTCGCGTCATCCTCATCAAACTGGCTGATCGCTTGCACAACATGCGCACGCTCGATGCCGTGGCACCCGATAAACGCCGACGCGTCGCCAAAGAAACGCTTGATATCTACGCACCAATTGCGTATCGCTTGGGCTTAAATGCGTTGTATCGTGAGCTGCAAGATTTATGCTTCGAGGCGATCTACCCTAACCGGTATCGAGTTCTCGAAAAAGCTGTTCTCGCCGCGCGAGGCAATCGTCGCGAAGTCTTAAGCAAGATTGATGATCAAGTTCGTGCGGCAATGCCCGAAGCAGGTATCGAAAGCGAAGTGCTGAGTCGTGAAAAAACCTTGTACGGTATTTATCACAAGATGGTTGAGCAAAAGAAAAGCTTCACCAACGTGTTAGATATCTATGGCTTTCGCGTCATCGTACGAACCCTGCCCGAGTGTTACATGGCCATGGGCATCGTGCATCAGCTGTATCGTCCGGTACCGGGCAAATTCAAAGACTATATCGCCATCCCAAAGGTGAACGGCTATCAGTCGCTGCACACTACGCTAGTTGGCCCCTTTGGTACACCGATTGAGTTTCAGTTTCGTACGCATGACATGCACCAGGTGGCTGAAGAAGGAGTCGCCGCGCACTGGCTCTACAAGGCTGACACAGCCTCGTTGCAAGAGATACAAAGCCGCACCAGCAAATCGTTGCAATCGTTGCTTGATATTCAAAGTCAAAATGGTGACTCAAGCGAGTTTCTTGAGCACGTCAAGGTCGATCTGTTTCCGGATGCGGTTTACGTTTTTACCCCCAAAGGAAAAATCGTTTCGCTGCCTCGAGGCGCCACGCCAATTGACTTTGCTTACATGATTCATACTGACGTGGGTAACCACGCGGTCGCCTGTAAAGTCAACGGTGATAACGTCGCCCTGCGCACCGAGCTCTCTAGCGGTGATACGGTATCGATTACCACGTCGCCCGCCGCACGACCCAGTGCACAGTGGTTAAATTACGCGCGCACCGGGCGCGCCCGCTCAGAAATCAGGCACTTCTTACGCACTAGCGAGTACGATGAATCGGCCGCCTTTGGTGAGCGGCAATTGGCTCAGGCACTTAAAGAGCTGAACCTCGCGATGCCTTCGCCCGACGATGCGATCTGGGAAAAACTCGCGCGCAGTAGCGGCGCAAAATCACGTGCTGAAATTTTGGCAGATATCGGACTAGGCAAACGTTTGGCTGCAGTGGTGGCACGACGGTTTGCGCCAGACCACCCTCTCATCGCCACCACCGCAGCCGCCGACGAAGAAATGACGGCTGCTCGATCGATACCCATTCAGATTCGAGGTCATGAAGGCCAGGCTGTGCAGTTAGCGCCTTGTTGTGGCCCTTTACCCGGTGATGTGATCGTTGCGGGCATACGGATCGGCCACGGCTTGGTGGTGCATACCGCAGAGTGCCCGGTCGCCATACGCGCACGCATGAAAGAGCCCGACCGCTGGGTCGACGTTGTGTGGGATCAAGAAACCGCCAAACACTTTTCAGCACGTATTGAAATCATGGCAAAGAATGAGCGCGGGATCTTAAGCCGCATCGCCGCAGAAGTTGCGCAAGCCGACTCAAACATCATCAACGCTACGATGCACGAAGATGCCATCGACACAGTCATGTTGAACCTGACGGTGCAGGTGGATAGTCGTAAACATCTGGCGCAAGTCTTCAGGTCGATTCGCCACGTCACCCAGGTACAAAAAATTGTGCGCGCCAAAGGCTAATTGTCCGCTTGTGAGCTCGAGCTAAGATGTGGCTCGGTGTCGATTGACAGACGCTCACCTCACTAAGGTTTAAAGACTGCGATCCGTTGTTTGAGCGCGCGCCAAAGGGCTGTGGTATCAGCACTACCCGGATCGCGAGCCGAGGCCCTGACCGCCGGGTGCACCAACACCAATTGCCGCGACGGATCAACATAAATGGCCTGGCCACGCACCCCCAGAAATGCATAGGTACCGTCAAGATCCGGAAAGATCCAGGTTTGATAGCCATAGCCAAACCAACGACCTGTGCGCGAGGGCAAAACATGTGCCTGTGTCATCTCTTGAACCCAGGCGGCAGGCACGAGCTGTTTACCCTGTGCCACACCTGAACGAGCCATCATCATCGCCAGGCGTCCATAATCGCGGAGCGTGGCGTTAAACCCCATGTAGCCGACCTCTTGGCCTGATGCGTCAACAAGCCAAGTGGCCTCTTGTTCAGCACCCAGTGGTTTCCAGATTTTTTCTGAAAAATACGTGGCGACGTCTTGACCAATCGCCTGGCGCAACACCACTGACAGCACAAAGGTTTCTGCTGACGCGTAGTACCAACGCTGGCCGGGGGCCGCGATACGGCGGTTAAATAGTTTGGCAACACTCGGGCCACCTTCGGACTGCCTTCCGACCGTTGCGCGCGACAGTCGAGCCGAATCGTCTTGCCCATCGTACTCTTCGCGAAACTGGACACCTGAAGACATGGTCAGCAAGTGCCGTAGCGGGGTCTTGCCATATTCAGTCCCTTGTAGACCCGGCGCATAGTCTTGTGCCAAGTCATCTAGTGAGCGAATATGCCCCTCTTGCAGCGCAACGCCCACCAGCATCGCAATCACCGTTTTGGCCATCGAGAAAGAGGTAAAGCGTTGCTCGGGCTGTCGCGCGTACTGGTAGCGCTCAAGCAACAAGGTATCACCCTGAGCAATCAACATAGCTGTGGCCGGATTACGTTCAAAGTAATCGTTTATCGTTTGCGTGCCGCTACCCAACACGGCAGCGCCTTGATAATTCAACGTGAGCTCAGACGTCGAACGCCGCCAAGGCTGAACAGGCAAGGCCGTTGCCGACACGTTTGCCTTAAAGATTTCGTCGAGTCTTGAAAAACTGTCAACACTTGCGTGAGCCTGCCACCAGTTATCACGAGTTCCTCGCGTAAAACCTGAACCAGTCAGGCCTCCGTAGAGCGACATATTCGGGCCATCCGCCCGTTTTCCAATGCCTTGCTCAGCATTCCACGCGCTTGTTTTTTGTTGAGGACTTATGCCGCAACCGACCAGCCCCAACAATACGCCGGTAGCAAACATCGCCAAACATGATTTAAGAGCGATTGTCCAACGCATCACGAAAACTCCTTATACTCGTACTCTTTGTTTTTGAAGCCACGCTATGACTCGCACTCAGACTTTACAACAAGATACCGACGCCTCTGGCGAATTGTTGATCTGGACTTCAGTTGACCCTGCCTACGAGCAAGACTTTAACCAATGGTATGACCAAGAGCACATGCAAGAGCGGGCAGCGATCAAGGGGTTTCGCTGGTCGCGGCGCTACCACTCTGACACCTGCGCACGGCCCTATTTGGCGCTTTACCAAACAGACACTTTGCATGTGTTCACCAGCGAGCCTTACCGTCAGGCTTTCACCAAACAAACACAGTGGTCTGAGCGTAACTTTACGCGTATGCGCGACACGAGTCGG
>Ga0304730_1001901_pt1 | contig 15361 bp, 19 predicted proteins | sample M_130628_MF_Meta_FD_190474 | JGI IMG/M metagenome (GOLD analysis project Ga0304730, IMG submission 190474) | Freshwater microbial communities from Lake Montjoie, Canada to study carbon cycling - M_130628_MF_MetaG (v2) (version 2) | ecosystem: Environmental > Aquatic > Freshwater > Lake | place...
GCCAGTGCCATATCTGGCACCGCCCATAAATAAAGGATTCCATATAGTAGAAAGTGAATTGATATAGAGATTTCTTTCATTACTTCTTTTGTAAAATGTAAGCCCATTGAACAGGATTTTTTTTGCTGTAATTTTATTGGTTTCTTTATCTACACTATCTAAATATTTAGTACTATGTGTAATTTGATAAACGCTATCTTTAAATTGAATATATTGAACTTCCTTTTCTGATAAAGGTTCTGCTCTTTGTGTGTTCCAAAAATTACTGTCTCTTTCGTATGCTTCCTGGCTAGTGCTACTTAATTCTTCTCCAAAATGTTTTTTCGGAAAAATAGTATCTAAAATATAATTAGAGTAATAAACGGAGGTTACTCCGCTGGTTTTATTGTCTGTAGCAGATTTATAAGTAAATATTTGTTTAGTAGGCAACCAATTGTTTTCAGAAATTTCTGAATAAGATTGTTGCAGTTGAAAAAAACTATATTCTGGCGTATGATATTTTGGAAACACAAAAGTAAAATCTGTTAAAGCCCAAGTGCTATCTTGTATAATCATATCGCCTTCTAACAAAGCGTTGCCGGTTTTGGTAGGTGAAACTTTTATGTGATAATATTTAATACTATTTTTGACAATTACATTTAGCATTTTGTATTTATAAGCAATCAATCCGCTATAGCTAATAGGAGAGAGGAAACTCATTTCGCTAAGGCTAGGAATACTTACTAAATTTTTATAAAAATTAAAATCGCCTTCTGTTCTACTTTGGTAAAATAAACTACTTGCATCACCTAATTTTTTTACACCTTCTCTTGTTTCTTTTATTTTATTTGGATATTGAAAATCTACATTAACTACAACCTCTCGCAAGCTCATGTTATTTAATGCATCTTTAGCTTTGGTAGAAGAATCTTTTTTTATTTCTGTGCTATCATAAAATACTTTTCCGAAAAAACGGGTTGCCGTTTTTGGAGGTTCTTTTTGTTGTGAGGCTTTGATGTACATTTTTACATTAAATGAACCTGCATTTTTTTGTAATTTTTCTTTTGCCTCTATTGTATTTCTTACAATCTCCTCGCTTCTGTCTTTTTTAGTATTTGTTACTCTAATACCAGTAATTGTATTTGTACTTTTTTGTAGAATAATATTTTGGGTTACATTTTGTTTATCAATAATTACCACAGCAGTTTGTTGTGTATAGCCTATCATACTGAATACTAACTCATGCTTCCCGTTTGGTACTTTTAATTCGTATTTTCCTTTTGCATCGGATGTTGTACCCAAATCCTCATTCTTTAAACGCACTGTAACATAGCTAATTGGCTGCAACTGGGCATCTACTATTTTTCCAGATAGCGTAAAATATTGTGCATCTGCCACCAGGCTAAAACCAAGAAAAAAAAGTGTTACAATAAGGATTCTCATAAAAAACACTGCAATTTATTAATTAGCTACAATTTGCTCTGTTAAAATATGTTAAACGGTATAGAGCCTTAGTTATTGAAAATTTGAAAAGAAATCATAATGATGAAAACTAGATTAATAAAAATATTAATCTTTCGCGCTTTTTTAAATTTATCATTGTACAATTTGGTTGAGTTGTACAAATACCAATTAATTAAATCCCCTATGGTAACCAAAGCAATGCAAATAATTCCCATTATTTGATTCATTCTAAACACAGCCAATAAAAAAAATATATTCATAAATAAATCGATATTGCTAGCATATTCAAAAATGGCATCTTTTGCTATAGGTGTAATAGGGTATAGTTCTTTTAATTCTTGTTGAAAAGTTTCATCATCTTCCAATGCATAATGTATATGGTAAAAGCTGTTATTGAAGGTTTTAAAGATATATTGCCCTTTAGCAGTTCTGTATATAGTAGCAATTTCTTTTGCTCTCATTGTAATTTCTCCATCCAATGGATTTAAGAAAGAAATATAGGTTTCTTGGATATTAATTGCAAATTGGGTGTATTTTTTATTAAATGCTTTATCTGCAATATAAATACTATACAAATTAAAAACCATTAGAATGATCAAAAAAGTACTTCCACTTAAGTTAGTTCTAATCGTTAAATTCTGAAAGTCAACCATTGCCAAAACGTAATATATAATTAGCAATGTAATTGGTACAAACCTGAAAAATTGCTTTTTGCGCCTTTCTTTTGCTATGGTATTTGTATTAAGATGATGGAATGACATGAATAATTGGATAATTAGCTGCAAAAGTCTACAAAATATCTGATAGTAAACGAAAAAAGCAAATACGATTCAAAAAAAATATTCTATATTTGAAGCTGTTTATACAAATTTACATGCATAAAATATTTCGAGTTTTAATATTATTGGCACTTACGTTGCCAACTTTTGCGCAACAAGGTGGAAGAATAGGAATTATATCTGGCGTAGCAAATACTAGTATGGTAAATGCTGACGATACCAAAGCAGATGATAGGGTTTTAAAATTATTGCCAACTTTTGGATTTAGTTCTGGGATAGAATTAAGTTACAATTGGCGATATTTTGGCGTTGGTGCACAATTGATGAAAAGCCAAGCAGGACAGCGTTATAATTACTATGGTCAAACTCAAGAAACAAGGCTAAATTATATTAAACCAACTTTTTTAATTCATTTTAATAGCAATCCAAAAAATCCAGTGCGTTTTAGTGGCTATTTTGGTGCGGCTTATGGTATTTTAAATAGTTATAAAGAAATTTCTCAAATTACTAATCCTGTAACTAGAGCGATTACTTATTCTACTATACAAAATAAAGAATACACTATGCAAGATACAGGATTTATTGCCGGCACATTAAGCGATGGTATTTATTACAAATCAGATGCTAGCTTAGTTGCAGCTTTAGGTGCAGATTTTAAATGGAGTAATAGTTGGTTGTTTGGTATTCATGCGCGCATGGATATGGGCATGGAAAAATTGGAAAACTACGATAAACTAAAACAAAAATACACAGTAGGTGCTACAACTTATACTTATGACTATGAGCATTGGAAATACAGACCTAGTAAATTTGATTATCAACCTACCTATAATGGCGTAAGAGCCACTAGTACAAATATGTCAATGGGTATTTACGTTTCTATTAAGTACATCCTAATGAGTAAGGAAGTTAGGGAATACGAAAGATATGGTTATTAATAAAAAGTCTAATTAATAAAAATGAAAAAAATTATATTATTGTTATCTGTGGCTATTGCCATTATTAGCTGCAACAAGCCGATTACAACATACCCTACTGCAAATCCTTGGGGAGGCATAGACCCATTTAGTGCAATAGTTAATGGGGTATCCGTTGCTCCTACTTTTGCAAACATTAATATTACAGATACTACACCTGTAATCGTAAATTCTATTATTACCGAAAACTTTGGCGGAGACTCCTCCAGAATAAGAGTGTTTGGTATTTTAATGCCGAATGGCGGAGGAGCTGTAAATAAAATAATGACGGCAGACTCTATGAATAAGGCATATGGAGTTACTTATAGAGAAACATTAAAAAAGGGAACTAAAATTCTTTCTGAAAAATATTTTACTACATTCAATGCATTGCCTGGTTGCACCATCAAGCTATTACAATATGATACTTTTGCTAAAGGAATTTTTAATGGGTTTTTGCGTAATGCCAATAATAGCAATGAGTATATGGAAATTACAAATGGATATTTTAAAGTTCCCAAATAAATCACTGCTAATAGTATTCTTATAATTATTTTTAGTGATTTCAAAAGTATTGCCTAGGATAGGTATATACTAACCTTTGTTCAACACAAAATATGTACGCTAATGATTTTTAGAAAGTCATTGAAAAAAAAAGTGATAAAAATTTAGAGGGTAATGTTGAACAAGAATAAGTAAGTATTGCCAGGTATTTCAAACGCCAAAATCTATCAGCTATTGTTAGCTATCAATAGGCAAACTAAATTCTAAAGTTCTACTTTATGGTTCACCCCCTGTTATTGCTAAATAAAATACTGCTATCGCCATAACTTAAAAAGCGATAGTTATTATCCAAAGCATGTTGGTAAATGCTTCTCCAGTTATTTTCTTCGTCTAAAAATGCTGCAATTAATAAAAGCAATGTGCTTTGAGGCTGATGGAAATTGGTAATTAAAATATCTACTATTTGAAATGGATAACCAGGTGCAATTAAAATTTGCGTATTGCAAACTATAGAATGCAATTGATTTTCTACAGCATGATTCAATAATCTTGTAAGTGCTTCTTGCTTAGAGAAATTATTTTCTAAAGCTAAATGATACACTTCCCACTGCGATAAACTGCTGATATCGGCATTGCTGTTTAATAAAAGTTTTACCCCAAGCCAATACAAAGTTTCTAAAGTTCTGCAGCTAGTTGTGCCAACTGCTGTAATGCATGGTTGCGCAATTAAATTTTCTAACAAACTTTTTTCTACCACAAAATATTCGCTATGCATATTATGATTGCCAATAGTAGCGGCTTTTACAGGCTTGAATGTGCCTGCGCCTACATGTAGCGTTACATGGTTTGTTTGTATGTTTTTAGCACGCAAAGAGGCTAGGGTGTTATCTGTAAAATGCAATCCAGCTGTAGGTGCTGCTACGCTGCCATCAATTTTTGCATAGATGGTTTGGTAAGTAATTTTATCACTTTCAATCGTTTCTCTTTTGATGTAAGGAGGCAAAGGAATTTTACCTAATGCTTCAATAATTTCAGAAAAAGCTAAATCTGCATCCCAGCTAAATTTTATTTCGTAGGCATCCTCTATAGTTGATAATCTTTCTGCAGTTAGCTTACAATGGATGCTATCTATAGCTGCATCAATTACTGTATATTTCCATTTTTTAAGATTACCCACAAAGCACTTCCATGTACATGTTTTATCACCATTTTTTCCTAAAGCCAATTCGTAACTATTTGGTTGGATAGGTTCCAACAAAAATAATTCTACACAAGCACCAGTTTCTGTAAAAAATGGCAAGCGCGCAGGAATTACTTTACTATTATTAAATACCAACAAACTATTTTCGGGTAAATGATTAGCTACATTGTAAAAATGATCATCTTGAATAGCACCATTCTTATATACTAATAATTTAGAGGAATCTTTAGGCAATAAAGGCTCGTAAGCAATTTTTTCATTTGGTAATTCGTATTGAAAATCAGCAATAGAAATGTTTTGAATGGCATTCATCTGTATTATGTTGTGCTTTCAGATTAAAAAATAAAAAACGGAAAGTGAAATTTCTTTTCAACTTTCCGTTTTAGTGATCCGGCTTGGATTCGAACCAAGGGCCTACAGCTTAGAAGGCTGTTGCTCTATCCAGCTGAGCTACCGGACCATTGTATAGCGTGGCGAAGGTAAGTTAAAATTTATTTTATTCAAAAAATAATTGATTGCAATTCGTTATTGTTTAATAATTCTACTCCACAACCAACTTTTATCCAATGGTACCAACCACTCGGTTTCCAATTTTTCTTTAGTATCTATGGTATTGTTGAATAATAAACTATCCGTTTCTAATTTTCCTTGCTCCAATGCATAGGCTATTTGCTGCATTGGTAATGGTTGCACTTTTTCATTTACCAAAAAAGAAATAGTCAACCTGTCAAATAATTCCACGCTGTATTGCCTTTCAAAACTTTTAATAATTCGCACCATGCCATCTGTGCTACAGCCACCAATTTTATCTGCTGTATCATCTGCCATTACTACGATAAACTGATTGTATAAACATTTAGCCCATCCTTTTACAGGTGCACCGTGGCTAAGCCATTGGCTATAGAAGTTGTGCAATTGTTCATCTATTTCCATTACTTCATTTTCGCGCAATGGTCTATTACATTGGTAAATCCACACTCTAGCGTTAGGATGAAAATCTTGTGGAATATATTGTTGATAGGTATTCATTATTTCGGTTGATTTTTGGCTTGCATATATGCACTAAATATGGCATATAAAATAGCAAAGGTAAATGTACCTGTTAGGTTTTCTCGCGATAATTGTGTTATTCCTTTAGCAAAATAATTGGATAAAAAGACAATTGCATTTGCCAAAATAAATCCAAATAAAAATCGCTTAAAGGTGTATTGCCAATTGAAATTTTTCATTTTTGTTAAATAAAATTTAAATAGATTTTGCAATCATTTCTGCAATATCTAATACTTGAATTAGTTCTTCTTTTTCGTGGTTTTTAACACCATCACTTAGCATGGTTAAGCAAAATGGGCAATTGCTAGCCACAACAGATGCACCACTTTCTAGTACATCTTTAGTACGCTCCATATTAATACGGCTATCACCAGGTTCATCTTCTTTAAACATTTGTGCGCCACCAGCACCACAGCAAAGTCCATTGGTTTTGCAGCGTTTTAGTTCTACTAATTCGCCATCTAAAATGCGCAATACTTCGCGTGGTGCTTCGTATATTTTATTGGCTCTGCCCAAATAGCAACTATCATGGTATGTAATTTTTTTACCTTTAAACTCGCCACCTTCTTTTAGTTTTATTTTTCCTTCGTTGATAAACTGTTGCAAAAGGGTAGAGTGGTGTATTACTTCGTAATTGCCGCCAAGCTCTGGATATTCATTTTTTAGTGCATTAAAGCAATGAGGGCAAGTGGTAACTATTTTTTTTACATGATACATATTCAATACTTGAATATTATTATATGCCATCATCTGAAACAAAAACTCGTTTCCAGCCCGTCTTGCAGGGTCGCCAGTACACATTTCTTCTTTGCCAAGTATTGCAAATTTTACTTCTAATTTATTTAATATTTCTACAAAAGCCTTTGTTACTTTTTGTGCTCTTTGGTCAAAGCTTCCTGCGCAACCTACCCAAAAAAGTATTTCAGGCGTTTCGTTATTTGCAAAATATTCTGCGTATGTTTTTGCTAGCATGTGATTTTGTGTTTTTAATTAATGTTGTAATTGTATTATTGATGGTGCGTTTATATTTTTGCAGTCTTTAGTCTTCAGTCCTCAGTCTTCAGTCTTCAGTCGGGTTTGCTACTGCTAATTGCTAATTATAATTTTTAGGGTTTTCAATCATGTGATTTAATAATTTTCCTATTTCTTCTGTTTCCTTGTATAATTTGGTGTAATGTGTTTTTGATATGTATTAGCAAGCTAAAGAAAAGTCTAACCATGTTTGAGTTTCGCAATTTTCCATATCAGCATCAGAAATTTTTGCAATAAAATGTGTTGGATATCTCCTTTTGCGATAGGCTTCTGCCAAATTACTACATACACTTCTAGAAGATCTTCTTATTTGGCTAGTCAATCCAAATTTTTCATCAGTAGGATATTTTTTAGTAACATGAAAAATATTCATGGCATTTTTAAATCCTTTCTGATAAACAATCAAATCTTTAACCGTTGACATTTTTTAAATTCTAATTTTGTAACTTTTGTTTATATTTTAATTAAATAAGACTTTTGACTGCTGATTGAACACTGCCGACTGCAAACTGCCGACTGCTTATTGATTCCACCCGTCTCTATCATCAGCACTCATTTTCCATGGCGCCATATTGTTTTCTATATTGCCAAACATATTATTCCATTCAGGACTACTTACACTATCTTCCATTATCAAACATCTGCGTAGCTCTAATATTATATTTAGTGGCGAAATGCTAACAGGGCAAGCTTCTACACATGCATTACAAGTTGTGCATGCACTTAATTCTTCTGCAGTTATATAGTTGTTCAATAAAGTTTTACCATCATCTTTCCATTCGTTATTATTTGCATTTAATACCTTTCCTACTTCCTCCAATCTGTCTCTGGTTTTCATCATTATTGCGCGCGGGCTTAGTTTTTTACCAGTTATATTAGCAGGGCAGGCAGTGCTGCATCTACCACATTCGGTGCAGCTATAGGCATCCATATTATTTTTCCAACTAAGGTCAAACACATCTCTTGCACCAAATTTTTGCACCGCACTTGTATCAGCAATTGTGGGTGCTTTATCTGGCTCCATCATATATAATACTTCTTTTTGGATAGCAGGCATATTGCTCATTGTGCCAATAGTCTCTGTTTGCAATGGCGCATAATATGCATTCGGGAAAGCCAATACAATGTGCAAATGTTTGCTGTATGGTAGATAATTTAAAAATGCAAAAATGCCAAGTATATGTGCCCACCATGCAAGGCGTTCTATTACAATTAATGCATTTGTGCCTATACCAGAAAATAATGGTTGTATAAATTGGCTGATAATAAAAGGTCCTGTATGATGATAACCTTCTATGCTTCTTGCTTGTAACTCTGCATCTGTGCTATTCATTATCAAAAACAAACTCATCAAAACCATTTCAAAAAACAAAATGGTATTTGCATCGCTGTGTGGAAAGCCATCTAAATCATTACTAATAAATCTTTTTAATTTTAAAATATTTCTACGAATAAAGAAGATAATAATTGCAATTAAAATAAGGATAGCTAGTAATTCAAAGCAATTAATTAATAAAGTATAAAAACCTCCCAATGTGCCAAAAAATATGCGATGTGAGCCTGCTATACCATCTACAATTATTTCTAACACTTCTGTATTCATAATAATAAAACCTGCATACACGATAAAGTGCAAAATAGCTACTGGTATATTAGTAAACATCTTTTTTTGTCCAAAAGCCATTAATAACACACTGCTCCAACTGCCATTTAATTGCAATGGTTTGCCTAGAAAAATATTTCTACGAATTTCTACAATTTTTTTTGAAAAAATATAAATTGCAGCTGCAAGGCATAGTACGAATAGTATTTGTTGAAATATATGCATAATTTGGATGATATAATGGCTACAAATATAATTCACAACCATCATTTAATTGTATAGTTATAATACATTGTGTATTTTTGGTGGGCAAATGAGTAAAAAAGTAAAAATTTTAGATGCCAATGTAATAGAAACGAAACTATTACGCATGGCTTACGAAATGGTAGAGAATAATATCGACCAAAAAGAAATAGTAATTGCAGGTATTCAAGGCAGAGGAATGGATATTGCTACCATTATAAAGCAAAAAATAAATGCTATTGCCAAGATTAAAACCACGCTTATTCAAATAAATATTGATAAAGAAAATCCAGTGAATTGTTCGCTAAATAGCAATATGAAATTGGATGGAAAAAGTATCATTGTAGTAGATGATGTAGCAAATAGTGGTAGAACATTATTGTATGCTTTAAATCCATTTTTAAATGTAATTGCAAAAAAAATTCAGATTGCCGTATTGTTGGATAGAAAACATAAAAGCTATCCTGTGTCTGCCGATTATATTGGAACTAGCCTTGCTACTACTTATCAAGAACATATTAGTGTAGAAGTAAAAAGTGGGAAGGTGAGTGGAGCTTATTTGCTTTAAAATAATTTTCAATTATCAATTATCAATGTGCAATTATCAATTTTAAATAAAAATAATAAATTCCAAAATTGTATTTTAAGCATCCAATATCTAGCAATCTAATATCTAAAAATCTAATACCTACTAATCCATTTCATGTTCAACATTATTAAAAAAGAATTCAAAATAGAATGGCGTCAAAAGAACTCTTTGTTTGGCATCGTCTTGTATTTGTTAAGCTTGGTTTTTTTGATTTATAATTTGCAAGAAGAGCCAGACTCCTTGGTATGGAATAGTTTGATTTGGTTATGTGTATTATTTATATCCATTAATAGCGTTGCAAAAAGTTTTATGTCGGAGCACAAAGGCCGCTGGATGTATTACTACACAGTGCATCATCCACAAACATTAATTGGTGCTAAACTCATTTACAATACTATTTATATGGCTGTAATTGGCGCCATCAATTTAATGTTGTTTAATTTTTTTATTGGCTTTCCGGCTATTAATAAGCCTTTATTTATTGGTTTGTTTTTGTTAGGTGCTATAAGTTTTGGATTGTTGTTTACCTTTTTAAGCGCAATTGTATCTAAAGTAAATAATAATACTACATTGCTTGCAGTGCTTGGGTTTCCATTGGTTTTTCCTTTGATATTAATTCTTAGCGATTTAAGTATCAGCTTGTTTTTGCCTGTAATGGTAAAAGGCTGGAATCAGTTTTTTATAGCTTTATTAGCCATGGATGCTTTAATTGTAGGCTTGAGCTTGGTACTGTTTCCTTATTTATGGAAAGAAAGCTAAGCAATATCCAAATTGTTTAACTCTGCAATTAAATTTTGCATATCTGCTATTGATGTTGTAGGGAAATTCGCTATTCTAATTTCAGCATCTTTATAGGCACTATAGCCACTAGTTACAAATAAGTTTTTTTGTTTTAATGCAGCAATAATTGGAGCGCTTCCATTTTCGCAATGCAATGCAATTACACTTTCCGACCTTGCATCTACATCATTTACAATAGCAGAAAATTGTTTAGATTGCTCTGCAAATGCATATAATAATTTTGCTTTCTGTGCAATTTCTTTTCTGATATTTTCTATGCCAGTGTTATTAAACACCTCTGCAATTTTTCCTAAAATATAAATTGCAACAATATTAGGTGTGCTTGGGGTTTCCCACTTTTCGTAATTTTTTTGAAAGGTATCTAATGTGTTATGCGCTCCCATTGCACAATTTTTTTCTTGCATACTTTTATGCTTTGCAAGGCAAGCATCATTTACAATCCAAACACCTAAACCTGGCGGCATGCCAAATGCTTTTTGCACACTAAAAAAAGTAGAATCCATCAAGCTGTAATCCAATGTAGAGATTGGTGCAATAGAAACCAAATCTGCACACAGCAACGCATTTGGATTATTTTTTTTAATTTTTTTTAATATTGCAGAAGGAATAAAAACGCCAGAGCTGGTTTCGTTTTGCGTGGTGCAAATTAGCTCTGTATTTTCTGGAATAGTAATTGAATTAAAGTCGAAACTTTTGCCATGTTCTGCCTTTGCAGCTATAGCATTTTTGCCAAGCAATTTACTGTATTTGTAAAATCGCTGACTAAAACTTCCGTTTACAAAATGGAAGCTATTTTGTTCTACTATATTCAAAATCATCCTTTCCCAAATTTCGGAAGCACTACCAGTAAAATAAATAGCATGAGTAGGAGGTAGGTTGAATAACTTGCGAAGCTGTGCATCCGTTTCTTGATACACTTTTCTAAAGGCATCACTTCTGTGGTTCATGCTACCTAAATTTAATTCCATGGCTTGCTGATGGAATTGTATATATTGTGGATGCAGTTGCGATGGCCCTGCTGTGAAGTATGTGTTTGGCATAGGAGAATGATTTAATTTACTTCTATTAAATCATGAAATTCATACTTTTTTTGTTGATCTCTTTTAATTGATTCTAATAATCTTTTTTTATTAGCTTCAGAAGATAATAAATGAGTAGTTGTATCCTTTTCAATATATTTTTTTATTTTCTTATCAACTTTTTCATTTGATATTTTTTCTTTTTCCATACAATAATATTTATAGTTAAAGGTAAATCCAAATTTGTAATAAACAATAATTCAAATTTAAAATTTAATTCTAATACAACATTCTAAACTTTACTTTACCATCTATTTCTCTAATTTCTTTAATAATATCTTGATTGTAAGTGGTACTTACATCTGTAATTAAATAGCTCATTTCTTCATTAGTTTTTAAAAACTGAGCCTGTAAATTTACATTGGTGAACATCTTTTATTGAAATGCATAATTCATCTTCATCCAAAGCGCCTGCAATACTATTCATCTGCAAACTTTATGATTGAAAAAATATTTTTGCATTTGCCTATTGATTTACAGTTAAATTTTTATTCTTATCAATAGCGTATGTCTTACACACAAAAAATACAATTATTAAAATAATTAGTAGGTGTTCCCTGTCAAATGCATGGTGTTGTAAGAAAATTGTAATAAACTGTTCTTTTTGCTGTTCCGAATTTTATACAATTCATTTTACCAATTCATTTCTTCAATCACTATTTATTCCAAACTATTGATAATACTCACACATTTTCTTTTCTGCATTGCTTAATAAATACTAATTTTACCGACACAAATTTTTGGATGAAAAATCATTGGTGGAAAGCGTTAAGTATATTGCTATTGGGTTATACCATTGTAGCAGGTTTTTTGTTCCAATTTCCCGATTTACCTATTTTAAACGAGACCATTAGAAATGTTTTTTTTCATATTCCAATGTGGTACTCTATGATTATTTGTTTTACAGTTAGTGGGGTATATGCCATCCGATTTTTATTATCATCCGATTTGCGTTTTGATGCAGGCAGTTCGCAATTTGCATTTGTAGGTTTATTTATGGGGTGCTTAGGTATGATGACAGGTATGGAATGGGCACGTGTTACATGGGGCGAATTTTGGAGTAACGACCCTAAACAACTTGGTGCATTGGCAGTACTAATTGTATATGCAGCTTATGCTGTGTTGCGCATGTTTATCAAAAACGAAGAAGCTGCAGCGCGCATAAGTGCAGTGTTTAATGTATTTGCATTAGCCATGTTGTTTCCTTTAATATTTATTATACCTGCACATGCCAAAAGTTTGCATCCTGGCACCGATGGCAATAATTTTCAAGCTTTATATACACAAAGTAAATATTTACGTAAAGTTAGCTTACCGGGAATGGTAGGTTGGATTTTATTAAGTGTATGGATTGGCAATTTGCGTATGCGTTTAGTGCGCATTCAATTGCATTTAGATTTGCAACAATATTTACCTAAAGATTTTTTAAAAAAAGACTAATACATCTAATGCATTCTACATTACTAAAAATAGTTGTAACATTATTATTATGTTTTTCTGCAGTAGCAGTTTTTGGACAAGATACCACAACTACAATCAATCAATTGCCTACTACAGGCAAAGGTATTTTATACCAAGATGGAAAAATCTACACCGTTGTAATGGTGTTGGTTACTATCTTTGCGGGAATTATTTTTTACCTAACTCGCTTAGACAAAAAAATTACTAAAATAGAACAAACCATAAAATAAAATTAATTAAAAAAAACAAAAAAACATCTATGGCAAAAGCTACAAAAAATGCAACCGCTAAAGCAACACACTACAGTTTTTTTCAAAGTGTAGAAAGAAACTTTGACAAAGCATCTAAATATACTACTTTCGATAAAGGGATATTAGAGCAAATCAAAGCTTGCAACAGCGTGTACAGTATGAAATTTCCCGTTAAAATAAACGATAAAATAGAAGTAATTGAAGCATATCGTGTGCAACACTCGCATCATAAATTACCAGTAAAAGGTGGTATTCGTTATAGCATGGATGTAAATCAAGACGAAGTAATGGCATTAGCTGCTTTAATGACTTACAAATGTGCAATTGTAAATGTACCATTTGGAGGTGCAAAAGGCGGTATTAAAATCAATCCAAGAAATTTATCGGTGTATGATTTAGAAAAAATCACTCGTCGATACACTGCAGAGTTAGTAAAGAAAAATTTTATTGGCCCAGGTACAGATGTTCCAGCACCAGATTACGGAACTGGTCCACGCGAAATGAGTTGGATAGTAGATACCTATATGAGTTTACGCCCGGGCGAAATTGATGCAGCAGGTTGCGTAACTGGTAAGCCAGTTACACAAGGTGGTGTGCGCGGCAGAACAGAAGCTACAGGCTTGGGTGTGTATTTTGGTATTCGCGAGTTGTGTAATGATGCAGAGATTATGAAGCGCATGAAAATGAATGTAGGCATGAGCGACAAAACTGTTGTAGTGCAAGGTTTAGGAAATGTTGGTTATCATGCAGCTAAGTATTTTCAACAAGGAGGAGCAAGAGTAGTAGCCTTGGCAGAATTCGAAGGTGCTATCTATAATGCAAAAGGTTTAGATGTAGATGCAGTAGTAGCATTCCGCAAAAAAACTGGTAGTATTTTAAATTTTCCAGGGTCTAAAAATTTAAAGAAAAGTGCAGAAGCATTAGAGCTAGATTGCGATATCTTAATTCCTGCGGCATTAGAAAATGTAATTAATGGTGCAAATGCTCCACGCGTAAAAGCTAGAATTATTGGCGAAGCAGCAAATGGTCCTTTGACTCCAGAAGCTGATGCAATTTTTGCTAAAAAAGGAACAATTGTAGTACCAGATATGTATATCAATGCAGGAGGTGTTACAGTAAGTTATTTTGAGTGGTTGAAAAACTTAAGCCATGTGCGCTATGGCCGCTTAGAAAAACGTTTCGAAGAAAATACCAATATGGCTTTAATTAAAAAGGTAGAAGAAATGACTGGCAAATCTTTAAGCATGGCAGAAAAGACTGTATTGTCGCATGGTCCAGACGAAGTAGATTTAGTACATAGCGGATTGGAAGATACCATGATTGGTAGCTACCACGAAATTCGTGATATTTGGACAGCGAGCAAAAAAATAGAAGATATGCGTACAGCAGCTTTTGTTTGTGCTATCAACAAAGTAGGTGTAAGCTATAGCGAATTAGGAATTTTCCCTTAATTCAAATTTTATTATACAAATTAAAACCTTCGCTATTTATTGCAGCGGAGGTTTTTTTTATGCCTAATTGTTTAATTATTTTTCTGCATCTATCCATTCCAATAACAAAATAAGCTAAATTTATAAAAATGTATTTGCCAAAAATCTACTAAACTTACAATCTATATTATTTTATTTTCTGCATGTTTTTCTCCAAATTATACTTTACTATTTCCTGAATCAAAGCCAATGGTAATTGCTCCGTTAAAGGAAACTGAATAGAGCCCTTACCAATTTTATACCCAGTTAGTTTGTTTTTAAAATATGTATTAGTATTAGGGGTAGCATATATGCCAATATGTTTTTTATAAGCTGCAAAAAACACCAAGATGCCATTTTGTTTAAATGCAGGCATAGCATAGCTAATGCATTCTTCTGCATCTGGAGCTACTGCCAAAATTGCCTTGTAAAGGCTTTGTAGTGTGGTTTGCACATCTGGGTCTTGCGCAGCAATATATTGGCTGATTGTGGTAAAGGGTGTTTGCATTCTTAAATATTATTTGCTATTGCAAAAATAAATAGGAATAAAGGAAATTTAGAAAAATAACATTGCGTCTAAAAATAATTTTCCATAAAAATAAAAAGAGATTACTAATATTTTAGCAATCTCTTTTAGTGACCTCGCCAGGATTCAAACCTGGAACCCCTTCATCCGTAGTGAAGTACTCTATTCAGTTGAGCTACGAAGCCATTTCTACTAGTTTAAACTTAGCCTTCCCAAAGTGGTTAGGTATTAGTTTTTCCTTATAGGAGTGCAAAATTAGGGTTTCTTTTTTGTAATACAAAATTAGACGAATGGTTTTTGGTTTAATAACTTTTTATTACAAATTTAAAAGCTAATATTTTTTTCGTAATCTTGCAATGTACAATTACTACATT
>Ga0304730_1001902_pt1 | contig 15358 bp, 6 predicted proteins | sample M_130628_MF_Meta_FD_190474 | JGI IMG/M metagenome (GOLD analysis project Ga0304730, IMG submission 190474) | Freshwater microbial communities from Lake Montjoie, Canada to study carbon cycling - M_130628_MF_MetaG (v2) (version 2) | ecosystem: Environmental > Aquatic > Freshwater > Lake | place...
AGCATTTTCTTTGTTGATCTGAAAAAGGGTCTAGCTGAACTAAAGGATTACCTAGCCACAAACCGTGACACTCTTCCGTTAGAAACCAGACTTGCTCTCATGAAGGTATTGGCTAAGTATTCACAGGTTGAACTGCTTCGCGCAGAAACAGATATTCTGTTTGCCGACAAAAAAGCTCTCACTTTATTCTCAGAAGCAGACCAAGAACTAATTGAATGGTTCGATAAGCAGCTAAACCACAACGAACCAGAGGTCAAATCACTTCCCGACACCATCAATATTGCTGTCATGGATTACAAGCTTCTAGATAAGTCAAGAACTTCACGTAACCGTGGAGACTATGTTCAGACTCTTGCAGCTTTATCAAACCTTTTACGTTTTCAAAATGTTGAGTACGTTGGTAACACCAAGCTTTCTAACTACCTGAATTCATTGAAGAAGAGAATTCAGCCACATCGCAAGATCACTACTCACGCGGCTAAGGTGCAACCAGTTGCAATCGATAGAGACTTCTCGAGCGGTAGAGAATACCCAGAGAACACCTGGCTAATTTCTAACGGTTGGTTCATGCATAGAAACTTCCAGGGTCCAGTTGACTTCCCGTACCCAAAGAACGTGCTACCCCTAATGATCTCTTTCCACATCCAGGATCCTGATGTCCTAACCGATGAGGTAGTTGCTGAGCTAAAGCGCATTGAGCCTATTGGTTGCCGTGACTGGACTACCCTGTATCGTCTGCGTGATTTTGGTATCAAGGCCTTCTTCTCAGGCTGTGTGACCACAACAGTTGGCCAAGTGCTCACTCCTGCCACAGGCACCAAAAAGAGGAAACTAGCTCAGGTTGAAACCAAGATTAATGAAAGAAACTACCTTGGCTGGAAAGTAGACCAGTTCATTCAAGTTGGTGAGCAGGTAAGAGGCTTCGACCTAGTTGAAGGTATTGAAGATGCCAGAGTGATGCTTGAAGAATACGTTGACTATCGCGAGGTGGCAACAAGCCGACTGCACTGCTACCTGCCGGCTAGATCGATGGGCCTACCAGTAGATTTCAAGCCGAAGAACCTAGCTGACGTCCGTTTTGAGGGACTGCTAAACCTTGATGAAACTGCATTCAACAAGATTAGACATGGCATTGAGAACAAGCTTGAGGTTACCCTGAAGGCAATTCTTGAAGGCAAGAATGAAACTGAAGTTCGTAAGCTCTGGGCTGAGATTTGCCAAGCAGAAGTTGAGTTTGCTGAAGAGTACGCAACCAATTACACCAAGGTCACACCATCTAACATCGATGTGCCTAAGGCAGTAGCTGCTCTTGAGGCTTCAAAGATAACTGTGGGGAATAATCCAAGAGGAAAGAATGTAGTTGAAACAGCTCTGGCTCTAGATCAAAACCTCGAGCACATGATTCCGGTTGTGCTGCAGTCACTGGTTGATCACACCTCAAGAGAAGTCAATGCACACGTAATGACTCGTGGTTTAGGTAATGCTTTCCGCGAACGCATGGGCAAGCTCTTCCCAGAGATCAACTTCACCTTCTACAACTTTGATGAAGTCAACTATGGAAATGACATCGCTCTGCTATCGCACATTTCTGTTTCAACCATGGACAGACTATTTTTGCCGGAGATGCTAAAGAACTTAGATAAAGTGCTTTACCTTGACATCGATATCTTGATTCAAGCCGATGTTGGTGAGCTGTACGATCTAAACCTTGGTGACAACATTTTTGCTGGCAAGAGGACAAGGCTAAAGAGTTGGGCAAACATGATTCGCCCAATCACTAGAGCCACATTGCACTTTGCACCAGAAAAAGCGTGGGACATAAGAAAGCGTCTGCACGATAAAGCTGATTTAACATCGAGAACATTCAACGCCGGTATCTTGGTGCTCAACCTAGAACTGATGCGAGCAGAGAACTTCACTGCCGAGCACATGTACTTGGTTGAGCAGTGCCGCATGAATGATCAGGATGTTTTCAACATCTACTCAAGAGACAGAGTGCTGGAAATTGACTCAGAGTGGAACCACGTTCCTTCCCAAGACTTCAATGCCAGTCCAAAGATCATTCACTGGGCAGGACCTGCTAAGCCTTGGAAGCCTGAATACGTCATGCTAAAGCCTCGCTTTGAGTCTACAAAAGCAAAGGTTGAGTCAAGACTTTAGCCTTCTTTGACTGATGCCCAGCTGGGATAAAGACTCTTTGGTGATCGCTGAGCCTGATAACTGCGAGGTTTCGGGAATAATTTGTCACTAGATGCACTTATTGTTTGAGAGAGTTAACCTAGCTGCACATTGGAGAATCATGGAAATCCCAACCCTTCTAGCCATAATCAACCTAATTGGACTCATTGCCATAGCTGCAATCGTGCTCTTACGTAAGCAACAGGTTGGCTCGATAGATGTGAGCAAAGACCTTCAATTGCATCGAGATGAGCTGCGTTCGGCAATTGCCAGCAACCACGACATTGTTGAGAAGCGTTTGAGCTCATTTAGCGAAGCATCGCAAAATTCAGCAAAGCTTCAGCGCGATGAAGCAGGTAACTCGAGAATAGAACTTCAGAAGACATTGAATGAGTCTCTGAAGGACATAGAAACAAAGATTGCCGAGCTAACTGATTCGAACGCCAAGAAACAGCAGCAGATGCAGATCACCCTGCAAACTGAGATTGAGAAAATGAGCAAGGGGAATGAAGAAAAACTAGAGAAGATGCGAGAAACAGTCGATGAGAAGCTCCAGGGAACCTTGGAGAAGAGACTCGGTGAATCTTTCAAGTTAGTAAGCGAAAATCTAGAAGCTGTTGCTAGAGGTATTGGTGAAATGAAGAACCTCGCCAACGATGTTGGCAGCCTTCAAAAGGTTCTAACCAACGTTAAGTCTCGAGGCGGCTGGGGTGAGGTTCAACTTGAGCGTCAGCTAGAAGATGTGTTGGCCCCTAGCCAGTATGAAAAGAATGTGAAGATCAAACCTGGATCAAATGACTTGGTTGAGTTTGCAATCAAGTTGCCAGGTCGATCTGATGGCGAATATGTCTATTTACCAATTGACTCTAAATTCCCCCAGGAAGACTACGAGCGACTACAAAACGCTCAAGAGACTGGTTCTGCTGAAGATGTTGCTAATGCTGCCAAAGCCGTAGAAAAAGCCATCAAAGCTCAGGCTAGATTGATTTCAGATAAGTACCTGCACGTTCCAATCAGCACGGACTTTGCCATCATGTATCTGCCTACAGAAGGTCTATTTGCAGAGGTGGTTAGAAGACCGGGGCTCACCAGCGAATTGCAGAATAGTTTCAGAGTCCTTGTCACAGGACCTACTACCCTGATGTCGTTGCTCAACAGCCTGCAAATGGGCTTCAAAACTCTGGCAATTGAGAAGAGTGCTTCCGATGTTTGGAAGGTGCTCAGCGCTGCGAAAACTGAGTTTGGCAAGTATTCGGGCGTTATGGACACACTTGCCAGACAACTTGAGACGGCTCAAAAGACTGTAAGTCAGGCTGGTACAAGGACTCGAGCAGTGAATAAAGCACTAAGCAAGGTGGAAGATCTGGAACTGCCATCTTCTTCCGCCGAAATATTGGGTTTGCCAATACACGCAGGGCTTGACGATGAGACTTATCTAGACAATCAAGAAGAAATGGCTGCCCCTACTGAGGAATAATCAATCCCTAGACCAGTTACTTGGCCTCGAAAACTAGACTTTAGAAAAGTTAGAAAATTTGTGAGGAACTAATTGAAGCTATTTGAACGAATCAAAGCAACTAGATTCTGGTCTCGCCTGGGGCAGGCCAACACTATTGGACTAGCAATCTTTATAGTTTCATTGTCATTTTCTGCAACTCTTAGCTTGGCTTTTGACGTGGTTAGGCTACAAAGTTACTCAATCGCGTGGATCGGCATCAACGCCATTGCAATTGTTTGGGTGCTTGTTGTTGGTGTGCCGATTATGCTCTTTAAGCGCAAGAGAAACCCCCATGGTAAGCCACAGCCAATCTTCAACATCGCGTTTATGGGCCTGGCTTTTGCCTTTAAGAACACGCTCATGATTAGTGTGGCTTCAGTTTTTGGAATCACAGATGATGGCAGTCCCGTTGTGCGTTTTGTGGGCGGTATCTTCCTTGGTTGGGGTGTTCTGATTATTTTTACCAACATTGTTGGCGCTAGAATTCAGCGCGAAAACGCATTATCAAAGCTTCGTGATACTGAATACCTGCTCAAATCCTTTAGAGAAGAAGCTTTTGCCGAACTTGAAGACGAAAGCAAAATGGCTGTTGACAGGACAATGAACGCACTTTCCCCTCAGCTAGAAAGCTTGAACCAGAGTACCAAATTATCCCAAGACAACTTGCAGGTGATTGAGACTATGCAAGCATTCATTCAGAATGAACTCAAGCATTTCGGGTCATCGCTACCCACAGAACTTAGGATATTTTCTTCAACATCGAATATCCCAAAGAATCAAAGGACTAACGATCCAGATGTCAGAATTAGCCCTAGTGGATTGATTCGCGTATGGATAACTATGCTGCCACTGCCGTTCTTGTACTACTTGGTTACTAGTTTCGCAATTCCAACAGCCAAACCCGATTACATGCTTATCGCATTGCTGGTTTTTATGGGTGCGCTTACTACACTCAAATACCTTGCTCGCGGGTTACCTGATCTAAAAGTTGGACAGGCTTTCTTTGCTACGACAGCTATCGCTATTTTGGCTAGTCTGCCTTCATATTTCCTTGTGAGCCAGATTCCCAACCCTTCAGGAATTCCGGAACTGCTAACGGTTTATCTCATAATTCCAGGTTGGTCGGTTATTGCCTCGTCCCAGGCATATATTCTTGATCAGAGGCAGTCTCGCGTGGAAGAACTTCTAACAGGCAGTGTGCAGGAACTAATGCGTGAGAACAAGTTGTATGAGCAAAAGGTTTGGCTAGCAAAGCACGGATGGTATCTACTGCTTCATGGAGTAGTCCAGCCAGCTCTAACTGCTGCAGCCATGCGTATATCAGACCCACAAGGCTCTAGCCTTGAAGTCAAATCCAGAGTGTTAGCTGACTTGCAAAGAGCGCTGGCTGCGTTAGGTGAGCCTTTGCCTGAAGCTCAAAACCTCGCTTTCAACATCTCCGAGATTGAATCCGTTTGGCATGGATTGTGCGAGGTTAATGTGCAGGTTTCAGATCAAGTAGTTGAACTTGCAGAAAACAACCCGATTCTGAATCAAGTAATCAACGAGGTTCTAAAAGAAGTAGTTAGCAATGCTGTCCGTCATGGAAATGCCAGCCGAGTTGATATCAACCTTATGTTGGCAGGATCAAACGATGTCTCAATTGTGGCCATCAATGATGGCTCTGAGCCTGAATCAAATCGCCCTGAAAGCGTTGGATCAAGAATGCTTGAAGCCCTTTGTCTAGAACGTAGCTTGAGCTGGAACCCTACTAGCAAAGCAACAATGTTCAAAGCACTTATCCCATTCAAGTAATCTCTAGCACTAAAATAGAAATGCCCCATCCGTTATGGATGGGGCATTTCTATTAGTTGGAAACTAGTTGATTGTCAGTGTGCTCGATGAGCTTACTGAGCCACCACCTGTAGTTACTGTAATCTTGCCGCTGGTTGCACCAGCTGGGATTACGAACTTGAATGATGTTGAGCTAGCACCTGCAGATAGTGTCACTGGAGTTGATCCAATGGTCACTGTTGCACCGGTTAGGTTAGTTCCCTTTACGGTAACAACTGTTACACCCTTCTTACCTGTAGTAGGAGTGAATGATGCAACGATTGGTGCAGGTGGGGTCACAGTGAATGACTTGGTGTAAACAACACCGGCACCGGTTGTGATCTTGATTAGTCCAGTTAGTGCACCAGTTGGTACGACAACAGTAATAGTGTCGCCATCGTTGGTAACTGGCTTCGCAGACTTGTTGCCACCGAACACTACGCTAGTAGCTTTCAAGTTTGAACCAGTGATTGTCACAGTCTGTCCGACCTTTGCCGCAGCAGTTGTTGTTGCGACTACCGCCGCCTGGTAAACATACTTGCTAGTGATTGTTGTGCCACCACCGTTAGTTGCGCTTATCTTTGATCCAGAAACAACACCAGCTGGAACAGTTACAACTACTGATGATGCAGTAACGATGATGAATGGTGCAGATACGTTTCCGATCTTGATGTCGCTTGATGAAGCAAGGTTTGTTCCACTCAAGGTGAATGTTGAACCAACCTCTTGAACCAAGGACGCAGGCATAGTGATTGTCGGCTTCGACTGTGTAGATGCACTTGCGCTAAACGCAGCTGAAGCTGAAGCAGTTCCACCTGTGTTTGTGACTCGGAATACACCTGTTCTAGTTACTGCAGGTGACTGGACAGTCATTCTGGTTCTTGCAGCGTTCACTGAAAGAACTGTAACTGGAGTGCTAACTGCAGCTACCTTTGAAGTTGCTGCTGTGAACAGGGTTACTGAGTGACCTAGAGCATCGCCAAGGTTGGTTCCTACGATGTCGATTGCGTCACCCTTTCTTCCAGACTTAGCAGAAACCGCAGTTAGAGTAGGAGCAGCCGAAGGCTTGGTAGCAACGATGTTTACCCAGTCTTGCTGTGTAATCGCGTTACCTTCAACCTTGATCTTTACCTGCATAAACAGCGGGTTCAGAGTGTCTGGGTTTGCCTTAGGGTTTCCTGGGTTCTCAGTTCCGTCTTCGACCACGTCCTTAGATGTCAATGAGACTGAAGCAATACCGTTCACAACAGTTGCAGTTACATAGCCCTGATCCAGCTGAGTGGTACCAATCCACTTGGTTTTACCATCAATGACGGTGCTACCTGCAGTGAACTTGGCGTTAGAACCTGACCAAGCTGCTCCAAGTGTCAAAGTGACCACTGTGCCATCAGGTGCGTTAGCTCCTGTGACTGAGTTAGTAACTCTGTAACGTAGGTTGAATGTTGATCCAACGGTAACGTATCTTGCAAAGTAGCCAGTGTTCTTGTCGAACCAGACACCTAGACCAGCATCGCCCCATACCTTAGTTCCATCGAACGAGTTGCTGGCGTTCCAGTCAGCTAGTCGTGCGTTGTAAACAGTAGGTGGCAGAGCTGTTTGAGCCTGGTAGTACATCAGGTCAACGATGTCCAAGATGTCTTGGTTACCCTTCTCACCAACGACAGCAATCTGTACGAACAGCTTCTTGCCGCCTTCTGGGTTCTTTACGTTTGCAGCCTGGAATGGATCTGCATCTGCAGTGAAGTTGCTGTTGCTTACGTCGAATGAAACAACACCACTTGCGTTTGTTGTGAGTTCAATTACCTTCTCATCGCCTACGCCAGGGAATGCAGTTCCGTTGACAGCTACCTTCGCAGAAGAACCTGAGTAGGTCTTTCCAAGCAGAAGCTTCACAGTCTTGTTTGCATATGGAGCGCCATCAGCGGTAACAGTGAATGAAAGTGAAGTGGTCTTTCCAACTTCAACACCACGCTGCATGTAACGAACACCAGCTGCATAATATGAGTACCAGCCTTCGCCCTCGCTAATCCAAGCATTAGTGGCATCTGCACCAGTTAAGCGTGAAACAACAGTCTTAGTAACTGGAGCATCAGCTGGCTTGAAGAAGACAAAGTCAACCATGTCAATGCTGTCCTGAGTTTGGCTTGTCACCCACGCAGTCACCTGTGTGAATAGCTTCTTACCAGTGAAGTCTGCACCTAGGTTTGTACCTGGGTTGTTCGCAGCATCAGCAGCAACGTCGTTGTTGACTAGAGAGAAAGTTACCTTACCCTCAGAGTTGGTCACACCTGTAACAGTCTTGTTGGTCTCTCCAACTGACTCTACGGCTCCAACATTTACCTTGGCGTTTGAGCCTGAGTACTGCTTGCCCAAAACCAAAGTAACTGTCGTGTTTGCTAGAGGAGTGTTGTCCGCAGCATTAGTAACTAGGTAAGTAAGTGCCTGAGTTGATCCAACTGGAACCTGCTTGGTGCGTGCGTTGACTCCAACGCGGTACCAGTTGTTTTGCACAGACCAGAACGCAGCATCTGCTGGGCGGTTGAATGAGTTTGTGTCATCCATACCAACCAAACGAACGTTTGCGTTTCCAGTGAATACCACAGGAGCATCTGCTGGCTTGAAGAAGACAAAGTCAACCATGTCAATGCTGTCCTGTGTCTGGCTAGTTACCCAAGCAGTTGCCTGTGTGAATAGCTTCTTACCAGAGAAGTCTGCACCCAAGTTTGTGCCTGGGTTGTTAGCAGCATCAGCAGCAACGTCAGTGTTTACCATGCTGAAAGTGACACGACCTTGAGCGTTAGTAACACCAGTTACTGTCTTGTTCTGCTCACCAACTGAAGCAACGTTTCCAACATTAACCTTCGCGTTAGAACCTGAGTACTGCTTACCCATTACGAAGGTTACAGTCTGGTTCGCAAGCGGAGTGTTGTCAGCTGCGTTAGTTACAAGGTAAGTAAGTTCCTGAGTTGATCCAACTGGAACCTGCTTGGTACGTACGTTGACTCCAACGCGGTACCAATTGTTAGTAACAGAGAACAAGGTGGCGTCGCCTGGACGGTTGAATGAGTTTGTGTCATCCATGCCAACCAAACGAACGTTTGCGTTGCCAGTGAATACCACAGGAGGCTCAACTACGCCACCAAGAGCAGCACCAATAGCTCCGTTGAAAGCAATGTCGTCAATGAAGAATGGGGATGTGCTCTTTGGGCTACCTAGGAAGTCCGCAAAGAAAGTTGCTTTGTTGTAATCGATAGCAAGGCTTCCACCAACAGTGAAGTCGAAGGTATAAGTCTTCCAACCAACAACAGATGTGCTGTTAGCTTCCTTCTCAATTGCTTGAGAAGGTGCAGCAACGTTCTCTAGTTTTAGGTTCAGTCTCTTACCAGCAACTGGAGAGTAGATGTTAGCTTTCACAACAAAGTTGTTTGCTGAGATCAGAGATTGACCTGCAGGTCTTGATAGGAAAGTAGTTCCTGCCCAAGGTTGTCCACTTGTAAAGGCAAGCTTCAGAGCCTTAGTTGAACCAACTGATCCATCGGCCGGAGCGTCAGTAACTACTGATGACTGGTTTCCCTCAAAGTCGGTCAATGAGTAACCAGATGTGTCGTTGCTCTCGAAGTTAACAAGCACCTGAGGTGTGCTAAGAATCGCAGGAGTAACTGCACCGTTGATCGCAATGTCGTCCACAAAGTAAGACAGTGCTTCAGCTCCTGGAGCTACGTTGAAATCAGGGAAGATTGCAAGAGATAGATAATCTTCTGTAGCAGACCAACCAGCGACATCAGAGAAGTCAACAACGACTCTTGACCAACCCTGAGGAACAGTTACTGTCTTGCCAAGTGCACGTGGGTATGGGACCAACTCAACACGAAGTGGAGAGTTAGCTTTAGCAGAGAAGTAGTTGAAGGTCACAGTCTTGTGAGTTCCATTTGTGATTCTGGTGTTGCCGGTGATGTTCAAGATTGTTGCACCAGAGTAAACCTCGCCAGCTTTGACGATCTTCAGGGCCTTACCACCGTTACCGCCAGCAGGAGCATCAACAATAGTCGTTGCTGAACCAGCGAAGGAACCTTCTGGCTTAGCAGCTGTTGAGTCTCCCACCACCTTGGCTCCAAGTGCATCGTTGGCTTCAAAAGTAACTAGAGTTGCTGGAACATCGCGACCTGCTGGAGCAGGAACGTAAAGGTCAGAAGAAGTTCCACCGTTGATTGACACGTTGTCAATCTCGTAGATCTGTCCTGTGTTTGCTACTGGACCAGGGCCGGTGTATGTACGGTCATCGGCACCGAAGTTCGGGAAGAAAGCAATAATTTTGTAAACAGCATCTGGGTTCCAACCGGTTCCAGTTGACATGTCGAAACTTAGTTTGTTTAGTCCGGGTTGTGCTGTAACTGTCTTGAGTGCAGCACCCGCACCTTCAACCTTCATCATCACTGGAGACGGCACTGTGTCGTTTGACCAGTAGTCAAGAGTAATGATCGGCTTGCTAGCGTCGGTGTAACGGAACGGAGTTGAGTTCGCCAAAAGAAGATTCACTCCCGCCCATACCGTGCTGCCAGTGGACTTTGTAAAGTGCAAAGAGTTGCCGCTTAGGTTCGTGGAAGCCTTGATCTCAGTCGTGGCTCCACCGTACGGACCTGTGCTAGGAGTGCTAGACACCGTCTTCAGAACATCTGCTGTTTCGAAGTTAAGGAATAAGGGTGTGGTCACATTCGCTTGAGCTGGAGTAACCCCAGTAACAAGCAATGCTCCGGTCACCAAGAATAGAGCTAATCTGTTTAGACCCTTTAGAAGTGCAGATTTGTTCGCGTACATGTGAACCTTTCAGTTTTTGATCCAAGGTCGAAGAACACTTCAACGACAAAGGTTATGGCTCGCCAACATTGGCTTGTTTAGACTTTATTGCTGAAACCGCTTACGAGAAACCGCTTTCAATGAGTCTTTACTAATTCGTTATGAAACTTCTAGAACGAGGTATTTTGGGCAAAGCTCTCTGTTTGTGCCCGAAATCTTGCCCAGGTCTGAGTTTGCCCAGCAGCTAAAGATTGGGGCTCTCGAAATCAGGCAAATAGCCCTATTTATAGGGCTTTGGTCTAGAGACTTGGGTCTGGGATCATGACGTACTTGGTCTCTAGGTACTCGTGAATTCCTTCAAGGCCACCCTCGCGACCCAAACCTGACTGTTTCACACCACCGAATGGGGCAGCAGCATTACTGACTAATCCAGTATTTAGTCCTGTCATTCCGGTATCTAGCCTCTCGATCAGGCGAAGACCGCGCTTTAGATCTTGGGTGTATGCATACGAGACAAGCCCATACTCAGTGTCATTAGCTAGTCTGATTGCCTCATCCTCGTCTTTGAATCTAACGATTGGGGCGATAGGGCCAAAGATCTCCTCATTCAAGATAGTTGAGCCAGGCTTGACATCAGCTAACACGGTTGGCTGGAAGAAGTAACCTTCGCCTGATTGGGCTTTACCGCCAGTGACGATCTTGCCACCTTCAGAAACTGTGGTTTCAACTAATCTCTTGAGGTTTTCTCTTGCCTTCTCGTTGATGACAGGGCCAATCTTTGTTTCAGGATCTACTCCCCTACCTAAAGGCATAGCTTCCATCTTGGCTGCCATCTTGTTAGCAAATTCATCTGCCAGGGATTCGTGAACGATAAACCTGTTTGCAGCAGTGCAGGCCTGACCGATGTTGCGAAGCTTTGCCAACATCGCACCTTCAACAGCTGCATCGATATCTGCATCTTCAAATACTAGGAACGGAGCATTGCCACCTAGTTCCATTGAAGTTCTTAGAACCTGTTTGGCTGATTGCTCAAGGAGTCGCACACCAACTGATGTTGAACCGGTGAAAGTAATCTTTCTTAATCTTGGGTCTGCAATTATCGGAGCGCTTGTTGCAGCAGATGTGCTGGTGGTGATGATGTTTACTACTCCTGCAGGTAGTCCTGCCTCTTCTAGCGTCTTGGTTAAGAGCAAAGTTGTTAGTGGAGTAAGCTCTGCTGGCTTTACAACCATAGTGCAACCAGCAGCAATTGCAGGACCAATCTTTCTAGTTGCCATAGCTAAAGGAAAATTCCATGGAGTAATTGCAAATGCTGGGCCAACTGGTCGCTGGGTCACCAACATACGTCCAGTGCCTTCAGGAGAAGATCCGAATCTTCCAGAGATGCGCACAGCTTCTTCGGAGAACCAACGAAGGAATTCATTACCGTAGGTAACTTCGCCTCTAGCCTCAGCTATTGGCTTACCCATTTCCAAACTAATGAGCATTGCGAATTCTTCGCTTCGTGCCTTCACTAGTTCAAAGGTGCGACGAAGAATTTCGGCTCGCTCGCGAGGTGGCACTTTGGCCCAAGACTCTTGAGCATTAGCTGCAGCGGTTAGGGCTGCTAGGCCATCTACTTCAGTGGCATTAGCAATAGTTGCCAGTGTCTTCCCTGTTGATGGGTCTTCAACGGAAATGTTCTGCTGGCCGTGACCATCGACCCACTTACCGGCTATGTATAGCTGGGTTGGAACTTTTGCTAATAGTTCACTCTCGGTGAGCGACATTGCTACCTTCTTCTTTAGTTTGTTTTAGGAGTTGTTTCGGCAGAGAGCTTGTTACCGCATCTGTAGATGCCGGTGGCTAGGTTATCGATTGCTTGTTTAGCTGTGGCATTCACATCCCCGATAGCAGCGATGCTAAAGACCAGGTCTGTGCCATCTTTGGACTTTATGATTCCAGCCAAAGAATATTCATGTTTAGTCCAACCAGTCTTTGCAAAGATCTTGCCTGCTGCATCCAGGTTGTCGCCCTTGAATCTACTGGCAAGCGAACCTGTTTCAGCAGAAATAGGAAGAGCTCGTCTGATTACCCCAAGGTCGCCATCTTCATTTAGAACCTTCTTCAAGAGAGCGTTAATAAAGGTTGCTGGCACTCGGTTTGCTTCATTGGAACCAGATCCATCCAAAAGAACTAGGTCTTTAGTGGACAGGCCCGCTCTTGTTAGTGCAGCCTTTAGCGCGACATCAAGAGAATCTCTTGAGCCGTCGTAGCCAAGCTGCTTTGATACAAGTCGAGCAAGGAATTCTGCTTCAGTGTTATCGCTTACTTTTAGCATGTGCTCAATCCATCGGCTAATTGGTTGAGATTTAACTGAAGCTATTTCAAGAAGGTTGGTTCCTGCTTTTGCTTTAGTCAATGTAGCCGATGATGCTAATGGACCAATGTTTTTCTTTAGTGCTACTCCCACAGCCATAACCGGATCAGTGCTTCGTGGTGAGGTTTCTTGAGTCGGGTTCTTACGATCGCCATCAACCTGCAGAGCAGAAACTAAAGATTGGTATCCGATTGTTCGCTCTGATTCTGGGTTACCTGTATCCCAACCTTCTTCAGCAAAGTAGGTGCTGTCCAAAGTGATGTTAGTAATAGGTGTACCTCTTGCCCACTCATTGATTTGAACTGCAAGGTCACTTAGTTTTGGCGCATCTTTATAAACAGACTGAACACCGGCTCTTGCTCTAGAGAGAGTTGGGTCACCGGCACCAATGATGACAATGTGACCTGGTGCATCTAAATCTGCATAGACCTTAGTTTGAACTCTGTAGTTCGGGCCAAGAACTTGTAATGCTGCAGTTGCAGTAAGCAGCTTCATCACAGATGCTGTCTGAGCTGGAGTGTCACCTTCTATGTCAAATAGAACTTCATTGGTAGCAGGGTTTATAACCTGTGCATGTAAACCAACTAGACGATCATCTAGAGCTAACTCTGCTATCGAGCAGTCTCGACCTTCGGCTGTTGGTGAAACAGTAGGTGAATCAGTTGGTGTATTGGTCGGTGTATTAGTTGATGAACTCTTACTAGGTGCAGCCAGAGTGAATCCACCAATAATAAGGATTAGCAAAAGCAGGCCGGTTGCTGACCCGATGGCTATTTGCCTTAGGTAATTCAGTGGTGAGTTAGGTGATGGCATCTACGCTCCGAACGGCTCTATTCCCCTCAATTTTAGACCTTAGAAGTTGAATTAGACTGGGTTCATGCGCAAGTTATCAGTTTCAGCCATAGTTTTAGCTATCTCGTCCATTTTCATCATCAGTTCCCCAGCTTTTGCCCACAATGAGCTAATTTCACAGAGCCCAAGCGGAGATTCTGTGGTTGATGCTGGATCTATTGAGATTCGCCTTGAGTATTCAGAAGCTCCTATCAAAACTGCCTTTGGTCAAGGAAACCTTATCGCCATTGCTAATGCTGACACTGGCGAGCAACTGGGCCCAGCCTGTGCTCGAGTAGAAGGCGCAAGCATGTATACAACTGTGAACATCCAAGAACCTGGCATATACAGAGTGCTTTGGCGCAGCGCTTCAGATGATGGGCACATCGCGTCAGGCGAGTACTTGATCACTGTTGAGAACAATACGGGCTATGAAACTGACCTAGTTGGTAACCAGTGTTTCGATGACAACGGTGTAGAACTAAAAGTAACTGATCAAGAGCCGCTGTCACAAAAGACTGAGCCGATGTCTGGTTTCCTGAAGGGACTTCTATGGGGCGTTCCAGTGGTCGTAGGTGGTGGAGCGCTAGGTGCGTTCTTGGTTATGCGTCGCAGCCCGAACACCAAGGCTTAGCCGTTAGGTCTCACCAACTTGTCGACATCCCCCAAGATGTCATTGAATTCAGCTTCAGTCATTAGACCAAGTCTGAGCACAACTTCCTTGACCGTGCTATCTTCAGCTAAAGCAGTTTGGGCTACTAGAGTCGCATTCTCATATCCAAGCATTGGTGAAAGCGCTGTGACCGTTCCAATTGATCGTTCAACATCAGCTCTCAAGCGCGCTGCGTTTGCTGTAATTCCATCTACACATCTATCGGCAAGGGTGTAACAACCCTGACGAAGATAAATGATGCTCATCATCAGTGATCGAGCAATGATTGGTTCAAAAGCATTTAGCTGTAATTGCCCTGCTTCACAAGCCATGGTCACTGTCATGTCATTACCTATTACTGTGAAGGCAATTTGATTCACAACTTCAGGAATAACTGGGTTAACTTTGCCAGGCATGATTGATGATCCTGCCTGACGGGCAGGAAGGTTTATTTCTCCAAAACCTGCACGAGGACCCGAGGATAAAAGACGCAAGTCGTTAGCGGTCTTGGATAGTTTGACTGCAACTCTTTTTAGAACTCCAGAGACCAGAACAAAAACACCGACATCTTGGGTGGCTTCCACCATGTCCTCTGCAACAACAAACTGCCAACCGGCTAGTTCACTCAGGTGCTTGCACGCTGCTTCGGCATAGCCCTTAGGGGCATTGAGTCCAGTTCCAATAGCTGTTCCACCAAGGTTGATTTCACTGAGGTGTGGAATAAGTTCAACAAGTCTTTGCTCGTCCTCGTGAGTCATCCTTGCGAAGGTTGCAAACTCTTGACCCAGAGTCATTGGTACTGCATCTTGTAACTGAGTGCGACCCATCTTGATGAGATCTTTGAATTCGATGGCCTTGTCGTTGTATTTAGAACGTAAGTACTCCAAAGCTTTGATTAGTTCTCTGATTTCAAGAATAAGAGCGACCTTGAGTGCGGTTGGATAAACATCGTTTGTTGACTGTGACATGTTCACATCGTTCAACGGATGAATCTTGTCGTAGTCACCTTTTTCAAAGCCTGCTAGTTCTAGTGCTCGGTTAGCAATAACCTCATTGGCATTCATGTTGGTGCTGGTTCCAGCACCACCTTGAATGGCATCAACGATAAATTCTTTATCAAACTTTCCGGCTTCAACTTCATGGCAGGCTGCGATTATTGCACTGGCAACTTTTTCATCTAATTCACCAACTTCTAAGTTGGCTTTGGCTGCTGATTCTTTGACTAACGCTAAAG
>Ga0304730_1001905_pt1 | contig 15341 bp, 13 predicted proteins | sample M_130628_MF_Meta_FD_190474 | JGI IMG/M metagenome (GOLD analysis project Ga0304730, IMG submission 190474) | Freshwater microbial communities from Lake Montjoie, Canada to study carbon cycling - M_130628_MF_MetaG (v2) (version 2) | ecosystem: Environmental > Aquatic > Freshwater > Lake | place...
AAAGCCAAAAGCAAACTTCGTTTGCTTTTGAAAGGCTTTGGGTAAGGAGCCCATTTGGGATGACGTTTGAGCAAAGCGAAAACGGCAGTCCCGAAGGATCAATACCGAGGAAGACAATGCGAAGCATTGGCAATCCCGGCATTTGGTAAGGAGCCCATTTGGGAAGTCGGCAAAGCCGACAGTCTCCAATAAAAGTTTATAAATTCTATTTTTACTAGTCCGCAAAAGCATCTAGCAAATCAGAAGGATTGCCTCCATGGAATTTTTTGAAAGGCTTATATAACTGTTGTCTTGATGAAAAGCCAGCTTCTTTACTTAACGCATCAATGGTTAAATTTTTATTTTCAGGCTGTTTCATTATTTCTATGAAATAGTTAACCCTGTTTTTATTAATTAAATTATCAAAACTCATTGAATATTTTAAGTAAATATGATTAAATAAAGAATCTTTACAAACGCCCATGATATTGGAAAAATCAAGAAGATTAGCTGTTTGATTTTTCCAATACATTTTATTATAAAAGTGAAAATTAAAATCGATTTCATTTATTTTAATTTCAAAAGAATCTCTTTTAAAAAAAAAGCTAAACGAAATTTTAGACCCATTTTTATTGATGAAATTAGGTCTATATAAAATAATTAATAGTAAAGCCAAACCAAATACGATTCGGAGATAAGTATTAAATTCATTAGGGAATATAAAAATAGTAGAAAGGATAATAAAAAATATTTGCATAAAAATGACTATAAAAAAACAAAACGTCCAGCGTTTTACTCTTTTAAAATAAATATTCTTGAACGAAAATTTAAATAAAATATTATAGATGTAATAAAGACAAAATAAGTTAAATAGTATAAAATCTAGCTCTAAAAAAATATCAAGATACATAGGCAGGTTGAGAGTATTCGCTACTTGAGACGCTGAGCTGTTGATGCTATTAAATTTTGGGAATACAGTTTCATATCCTACTATTTGTACATAAATGATTAAATAGATGTAAATCGCATAAGCAGTAATCAAATAAATATTTGCTATCTTTTTGTGTTGGATAAAGTATAAATTAGTAAATATTTGAACCATTGAAGTTCCAATAAGCATTGGGCAAATCATTCTAATTAGAATATACCGATCCGGCACAGTCCTGATAGATAAAAAAAAGGAACCTACAAGAAGCGCAAATACAAATAATAAGAAGAAGCTTTTTAGTTTAATTGGAGATTTAAATCGAATGAGGACATCGAATAAAACGATGAAAGAAAAAAGAAATAAAAAGAAGTAGGAACATTGAATTAGAGTGAAAGAAGCTGAATTCATGGAATTATATTAAACTATATATTAATATATAACGACGCTATTATAATCGGTATATGATCTAAAATATTGAAAAAACTCTACCGGGTAGAAGTAATCGCCTAAATCTTGTTGTCTAAATTTATATTACACTCATTTATATATAACTATATATTTAATAATATTTACATTTAAAGTGTTATCATAAGTTTAAAATCTAATATTTACCTCCGAAATTGACTATTTAAATTCAAACTTGTCACAAGTATGTCTTCTATTTTCGATATTCTTACTTGTTAACCTACACTTAAGTCCTAGTCCTAGTCCCACCATCCACATCATTTGTTTACAATTGAAACAGACTTTTTCATTTGGCAATGGATTACCTAGTTTGCGTTGTTTTTCTGTATTTGCAGCAATTTCAGATAAATCAATATATCCTATACCCCCTTGTACCCCATTTATTTTGCCATATTTATGTTCTGCTTCATCCCTTGAAATAATTTTCGCATTTCGGTGATAAATCGACCATTTCCAAAGTTTTTCAGTATGCCTTGGTAAAATTGCTGCCCAATCATGATGCGTTTTTAAATCAAACTTATCTAATTTATAAATCTCACCTTCTAAAACTAAATTTTCAGAAACTTCTAAATATTTCATGCCCTGGAATATCTTCTTATAAGAAGGGCAATTATATGTAACAGCATACCCACACTTAATTGAAAGTGCCAAGTCCTCTTCACTTCGACTGCTTAAAACAAGCACTAAATCCTTAGATTTATTGACTTCGGTTAAACTCACTTTTTTTGCAGGCACTTCATCTATTTTAGCAATATTACTTGCACCATGCGCTTTTATCGCTTCTGCAGTTGATTGATATAGCGTAGCAGGTATTTTCCCGTCTTTAAGTTGCACCTTATAAAGTTTGTTCATCATGCTCAATTTTATATTATTAAATCAATGCTTGGATTAAACTCGGATCATTGTAAATGAATAATTTATCCAATGGTATATTATTCAATGTACTATTTCGATTAGCATCAACAATTTCCCACAAATTATCAAAAAGTGTACGTGCAAAATGCATCTCCATTTTTACGATTTCAGTATAAAAAGCCTCTATTGCTGACAGTTGATCTTGTAATAGAATATTTTTACCCATATCTAATTTTGGACTGATGCTAATTTCAATACTATCTTCATTTTCTGGATAGGCTAATAAAATGACAGGGGCTTCTATGTCTTTATGTTTTGTGTAAAGGATAGCTTTCCAATTATCCCATGCATAAAATGTAGCGGCTTTATTATTGTTTGGATCTTGGCATAAAATTCCATCCTGGGTAAAAATGAGATAAGTTTCGAAACTATAATTTAAGACATAGTTAGAAACATAGAAAATAGGGCCTCTATTAATGGGGTAGTCAAGTTCTTCGTAAATAGATCTAATTGTTTTTTTAACCCCATATGAATCTATTACAATCAAGCTATCCCCATATTCATGCGCATTAACTAAATCTAAAAGTGGTATTTTATTTGAAGCAGCAAACCAACTATCAAGTGTTTGAATTGACTCAATACAATGTTTTTCTTCTAAAATATCAGTTAAAAAATTCCCTGTCATAAAAAGAATATGTTTTGTAAATAATCAACCAATGGGGAAAGTCAGAATAAATATAAAGAAATTAACTAATTTGACGAATTTGATTTAAATTAAAGACAATATTTTTTTACCTAAAACTTGCCCGATAAATCCTGTCATTCAAGGATTTTCCAATACCTACTTCAGGGAAGAGCTCAATGATGATGCAGTCTAACCCCATGCCATCTAAATCATACATAGACTTATATAAATTCGTGCTAGCCTCTTCTAGATCTGCGGCTAAAGATAAATTGATGCAAGTTGTGTTTGGCTGAGTGATTTCTAATTTACCAAGAGAAAGAACGCCAATCTTAAGATCTTGATTTTCGTAAATAAAATCTAATATACTTTCAACAATACAAAAATTTGTCTTTGGCGCGTAATGCATTGGGGACATGCCTGGTGTAGTCACTTTCTCTTTGATGGTTGATTGCACTTTTGACTTGCCAGCAATAAATTCTATTGCATCCACACTAATGGCCCCTTGTCTATAAATAACTGGAGTGTTTTCATGAAAACCAACAATAGTAGACTCTATCCCTATTGAACAAATATCTCCTTCTAAGATTACTGGCAGATCATCACCAAAATAATCATGCACCATTTTTGAATTGGTTGGGCTGATACGGGTATAAGGATTTGCGCTTGGCGCTACTAAGGGAAAGTCTAATTGTTCCAATAAAATAAGTGTCACTGCATGATTTGGTATCCTAACTGCCACCAAATGACTACCAGATGTAACGCTTAGTGGTATGTTGGACTTTTTGGGTAAAAGCAAAGTCAAAGGTCCAGGCCAAAAAGCTTCAGCCAATTTCAATGCAGCAGGTGGTATATGTTGAACAAATTTTAATACCTCCTCGATTGAATACGTGTGCAGAATGAGGGGATTACAAGTGGGTCTATTTTTTAATTTAAATATTTTATCAATTGCATGCTCATTGAAAGCACTACCTGCTAAACCATATACCGTTTCGGTAGGGATAGCAACAAGTTCACCTTGGTTAAGTGCATGTACCGCATTTGATATATTACTAGTAATCATGAATACCTAAAAAAATTAAACAGTATTTTTCAAATTATAACAACAAAATTCACTTAATTTTAATATAAATGTTTATATATCTTAATTATATTTGCTATAAACTATTTTTATGAATTATACGCTGCATCAACTTAGAATCTATTTAATAGTCACTGAAACTTTGAGCATCACAAAGACAGCAGAAAAATTAAATTTGACTCAGCCTGCCATCTCTATCCAATTAAAGAATTTTCAGGATCAATTTGACTACCCATTGATTGAAATCATCAATAAAAAAATCCAAGTAACTGGACTAGGAAAAGAAATTGCGATAGCAGCAGAAAGTATTATTAGCGAAATTGACAATATCAATTATAAATCACAGAATTATAAAAACAAGCTAGCAGGACATCTTAAAATTGCAATTGTATCAACTGGAAAATATATCATGCCCTATTTTTTAGCAGATTACTTAAAACAAAACAGTGGAGTTGATTTAACGATGGATGTAACAAATTATAGTAAGGTACTTAGTAGTTTACTACAATATGAAATAGACTTTGCATTGATATCCCATGATCCAGACAATACCAAATTTGAAAAATTTGATTTAATTAAAAACGAACTTTTCTTAATTGGTAATAACGATGCGATTACCCCCTTAAAAGGAGACAAAACCCTGACTGATACCCCTTTTATTTTTAGAGAAGCCGGTTCTCGAACAAGACTTGTCATGGAAAATTTTATTTCAAAAAATAAAATAAAAATTAAAAAGAAAATCGAGCTCACTTCAAATGAAGCAGTAAAACAAGCAGTCATTGCTGGTCTTGGTTATTCTATTATGCCAATCATTGGAATCAGAAATGATATTGAAAGCGGATTGCTTAAAATTATTCCAATGAAAGGACTGCCTATTCAAACCACTTGGCGACTAATTTGGTTGAAAGAAAAAAAATTGTCCCCTATTGCAGAATCCTATCTTAATTTTCTTACAAATGAAAAGGAGAATATCATTATTAATTATTTCGCCCTTCCCAGCCAAAAATAAACTGGTAAACCTGAAGCAATTAAAATCAATCCCATTAATGCTTCATAAGGCTGATTAATTAATGTCATGATACAAATGGTGATACAAAATAATAAAAACAAAATTGGCACTACTGGATAGCCAATGACCTTATATGTTCTTTCCGCCTGCGGCAGTTTGATTCTTAAATAAAGGAGTCCTACTGCTGTTGCAGCATAAAAAAGAAAAGCAGCAAAAACGAGCATATCTGTTAATTGGTCAAAGCTTCCCGAGAAAACCAAGAGCACTGCCCAGGCTGCTTGAATAAACAATGCCTTGTCTGGTGTATTGTAAGTTGGATGCACCGATTCCGCTTGTTTAAAAAATGTCTTATCTCTAGCCATCGCGTACAACATACGTGCCGACATTAAAATACTACTATTGGTTGAATTCATAGTAGTCACTAAAATCAAACATGCAACCATGGCCATTCCAATTGTTCCACTCAATTGCCCGGCCACTTCTACCGCTGCTATTTTATTTGGTGTTGCATTCAATGCTATGAAAAAATCAATTGGCATCACATATAAAAAAACGAAATTAATCATCACATATACCGCCATCACCCCTAGTGTACCTAATCCTAAGGCTAGGGGAAGATTACGTTTAGGATTTTTAATTTCCTCCCCAATGAATGCAATATTATTCCAGCCATCATAACCCCAAAATGCACCTAAGCTTGCTAAAAACAAGGCTTTCATGAGCGTCCAACCGTTCAAATCCGAAGTAGCGCCTTTTGCTGCAGTCCTAAGGTTTTCCATACTGCCTTGCTCAGTGCCAAATCCAACCACTAAAAAAAAGGCGATGGCTCCTAACATCGCATAAGTCAAAATACTACTTAATTTTTCTGCAAATTGAACGCCTCTATAATTCAAAATAGTTAATAGCACTATCAATAATGCTGCTAAAAGTTTAATAGATAAGTTTTCAAATAAATGCAGTCCTAAAAAAGAAACATCCGAATCTAATACAGGCAATGGAAATAAACTATTTAAAGACTGTGCAAAAATATAAGCCAAGGCACTAATGGCCGCAGTCTTGATGACTGCGAAACTGGCCCATCCATATAAAAAAGAGAAAAATCGGCCATAAATTTTTTGAAAATAATTATACTCCCCACCAGAATTGGGATACATACTTACAAGTTCAGCTGTACACAATGCACCAGCAAGACTAACGATACCTGCAATCAACCAACATAGCAAAATCAACCAAGGCGTGCCCAACTCTTGCGCCATTGGAGCAATTTTTTTAAATACCCCCGATCCTATGATCACACTGATCACTAAAAAGCTGGCCGCTCTTAGTCCTAATTTAGGTTGTAATTGATTGTTTGAATGATTTACCTGCACGATACTATTTTAAATTTTTGTAAAACCAAATCCAGCGACATTGTTAATGACCAAACATCCATCTTTCACTTCAAAGCCTCCAGTCACTAAATCTTCCATCAGGTCAAAGCTGCCATCCAAGTCGATGTATTTAGTATTCGAACAAGCATATGCCATATGCAATGCAGCCGTGATGCTAATGATACTTTCATCATTGCAACCCCAAAATAAATCAATACCTGCATGCTGCGCTATGGTTGCAATTTCTTTGGCACCAAGTAATCCACCGCATTTCATTAATTTAATATTATAGATACCAAATGGTTGAATGCCTGCAGAAAAATGTAAAGCGGCTTGTGGATCCTTTAAAGCTTCATCTGCCGTTAATTGTTTTCTTTGTGCGTCGGATAACGCTAATAAACTTTGCTCTTGACCAACTGGCAAAGGTTGCTCGATTAATTCCAAAGGATAAGTAGCTGTTGCTTCTAAGAATAATTTCAATTGGTCTAAATCATAGCCTTGATTGGCATCCACACGTATGGTATAATCTTTACCAAATGCAGCATACAATGCAGCGATGCGTTCTATATCTTCATGCACATCCATGCCGGTCTTCACTTTAAACACTTTAAAACCCATTGCAGCATATTCCTTCGCTTCTTCGATTGTTTCATCGAGTCCTTTAATACCGATGGTCATGGAAGTAGGCAATGCATTCATTTTTTGTCCGTAAAAAGAAGCAATGGATACGCCTAAGTATTTTCCAAAAGCATCATGCAAAGCAATATCAATTGCTGCCAATGTGCCTGGCAAATGTGGAAATTGTATATTGGATTCAAATATGATTTGTTGAAAATGACGAATATCTCTACCAACTAAATTTGCCACAAATGAAGTATTCAAATTAGAAACTGTCTGCTCGGTTGTTTCTCCTACAACTTCTTCTGCAGGACTGCCGGATCCATATCCTATCATGCCATTGGCCAATTCTATTTCTAAAAATGCCAAAGACACATCCGAGAAGGTATTGTAGGCGATGGTATACGGCTTTTTTAAAGCCATTTTTTTCAAGTATGCCCTTACTGCTACTATTTTCATAAGACTACTTTGTTAAGGCTTTAAGTATTGGGATGATCGGCGCCACACCTTCTTGTATAGGTAACAATACTGGCATACCTAGGCTTGCAGTATACTCTTTTTGATATGCAAAGGCTTCTTCGTCTGTGCAGTTTTCGGTATTGATTGCAACAGCAATCACTTTTGATCCAAGTTTTTGAATGAGCTCGATTTCAGATGCAACAGAAGGGATCTCACCCCAATGCGCCTCGTTATCAAAATATTTTCGTTTAGGTGCAAAAATTAAAACTACCTGTTTTGCATTGCCTGAAATCAATAATTCTAATCCACATGGACCGCTTGGATTTCTTAAAGCCGATTGACCTTCTAAAAATAAAATATCTGGACTGGTCTCTTTCCAACAACTTACAATAGCATGTTCTAATTCTCCAGAAACAAAATCATTTAATGTAGAATCAAAAATAAAACCATATTTGCCACCTTGTAACCAGCCCGTTTGTCCTGTATAAATCATTTCGGCTTTCATGCCTTCTGATATGCAAGCTTGTTTTAACATTCTAGCTGTGGTTCTCTTGCCCATAGCGCAGTCCATTCCAATTACAGCAACAATGGGTGCAGTCACATTAAAAATTGCACCGTCCCAAAAATGTAAGTCCGCTCTTGATTTTGGTTTTCTAACATCTATTAATGCTGCGCCAGTACTTGCCGCTATGGCCACTAAGTCGGCTTTGTCATTTAAGTATTCATGCAATCCATTCACAACAGAAATACCTTTTTTGACTGCTTCATAAATTAAGGCCAGCATATTTTTAGGCAATACCCCTCCCACAGTCGCTACACCAATGATTAAATAATCTACTTTTTCTAATTTTTCGATAGCAGATTCCATGGTTGCAAAAACTTGAATGCCTCTATGCTTGCCATCTAATAATTCGCCAGCGTCTTTGCCAGCATTCGCCTCGCCGTCCACGAGTCCAATGATATGAAAGCGTTCAGTTCCTCTAATTAAACCATGGGCAGTCTTTGCGTCCGAAGTCACTAACAAGCCATCTGTTAATACAATTGCATTCTTTTTTTCCATCTTATTTTCTTTTAATCAATACTCCTGGCTGCTTGCCTGTTGATTGCTGTGCTTGATAAACTAGTGTTCCATTCACCCAAACCATCTCTATGCCAGTAGACAATGCTTTACTGTTTTTAATATTTGCTTGATCTATCACGGTAGCTGGATCTAATAAAACTAAATCTGCAAAATTTCCAACTGCAATACGACCTCTATTCTTGAATCCAAAAAAGTCTGCAGACTGTCCAGTCATTTTATAAATTGCTGTTTCTAGTGACATGATTTTGTCTTCTCTCACATATTTTCCCAACACTCTTGTGAAAGCGCCGTATCCTCTTGGATGTCCACCTGCATTGCCATCTGAACAGATAATTGCTTCTGGCCATGCCATAAATACTTTCACATCTTCCTCACTCATTGCTTTCCCTGCAATGGCTTCAACACTACCCGTATAATTTGGATTTGCTTTATTAAAGTCTTCTGCAATTTTAATCAAACTCATTAATGCTTGTGCAGGGCTTTCATTTCTTTCGACACCAATTTCGGTAACCGATTTACCTTTATAAGATGGTATTGGCGCAAACTGCATTAGGTAAGATTCACTAGGATCAAACAATTGCTTAGTAGCCATTTCTGCACTGGCTAAATTATCAAAGTCCTTTCCAGGAAATAACACCCTTAAAGTTGAATTCCAAAAAGTGTAAGGATAGATATCTGCGCTGATATTGATACCCGCTTTTCTTGCCTCGTCTAACTTCTTTAAAATTAAATTTGCAGTGCCCCAATTTAATTTATTGGCAATTTTAATATGTGATACTTGTACAGGCATTTTTGTTTGTCTGCCAATCTCTATAATTTCTTCGATCGCTTCGTCCATATGTAAGTCCTCACTTCTTATATGACTTGTGTATAGTCCCTTATGCTCGGCAGTGACTTTTGCTAAATCAAGTACTTCTTGCTTACTAGAATAAAAAGATGATTCATATTCTAATCCTGTAGATAAACCAAAAGAACCTTTTTCTAATTCTGAAACTAATACCGATTTCATTTGTGTTATTTCAGCATCTGTTGCCATTCGGTATAAATCATTTTCACCCATAGCAATTTCACGCAAGCTTGACTGGCCTGTATAAGTTGCCACATTGGACACCACTGGATTTGCTTGCATCCACTTAGTTAGGCTATCCATTGGATAACCGTTTCCATCCTGTCCAATCACAATCGTTGTAATACCCTGACTTGAGGTAGATAAGCCTGCTCTGTTTTTATTGAGGTCTCCAAAATGATGGCTATGCGAATCGATAAATCCAGGTGCTAAAATTTTTCTGTTGCCGTCAATGATTTTATCCATTTTATTGGGCTTCAAATTGCCAATAGCTACAATCTTATTACCAACAATTCTTACTGATGCGTTGATAGCAGGTTTGCCTGTTCCGTCTACTAATTGAATATTTGTAATGATGGTGCCGGACTGCGCTAGCACTGCAAGATTTAAACCAAGTATGAAGAAGGTTAAAATCAATTGTTTAATTCGTAGCATACAGGATGTATTTAATTTAATTAAATTTATTTCAATTCACAATTTTCATGCAATTGTATTTGTACTAAAGTTACTACTATAATGCGATGGCTGCAATGATATAATCTGCAATTAAAATTAAAATACAACTGACCACTACAGACTTAGTTCCAGTCTTTCCAATTTCTAAAGCCCCGCCTTTTACATAATATCCATAAAAGGAAGGAACAGTGCTAATAATAATTGCGAAAATAAACGATTTATAAAAACTAATATTGATATAATGCACCACAAAATCTTTCCGAATACCTGTGATAAAAACTTCGGCAGGTACCACATTGGACCAGCTTCCAACGATATAGCCACCCCAGATACCAGTGACTGCAGAGATCCCCACCAATAATGGAACAGTCGTAATGGCGCCAAGTATTTTTGGAAGGATTAAATAGTTTTTAGTATTAATACCCATGATTTCCAATGCGTCTATTTGCTCACTAACGCGCATATTGCCTAATTCACTAGCAATTTTACTACCTACCACGCCTGCTAAAACAATGCATAAAAAAGTGGGTGCGAATTCCAATAAAATACTATCTCTAACAATGATACCAATGGTAGACAATGGCACCAATGGACTTACCAATTGAGAAGCTGTTTGAACGGTGGTTACGGCACCTAAGAAAAAAGAAATAATAATTACAATGGGTAAAGACCCAATACCAATATCCACACATTGCCTGATATACTCCTTCCAAAACATACGTTTATTTTCGGTTACAGTAAACATGCCCTTGAGCATCATTAAGTACTTACCAAATAGGGTAAAAAAATCCATGGGCTTATTTTAACTATTTCTTTTTCTTCTTTAATTTCTTCCACCAGCTTGTTCTTTCCACTTCTGTAGCCGTATCTATTCTCGTTTTTAATTGCGCATCCACCACTGCCACAGTGGCCATATTAATGATATTACGCACACTTGAACCTAATTGCAACACATTGACTGGCTTTTTCAAACCTAATAAGACAGGACCAATGACATCAATTCCTCCAATCTCTTTCAATAAATGATATGCGATATTGCCTGCTGATAAATTTGGAAAAATCAAAACGTTCACATCTGCATCCGCTAAATCGCTAAATGGATAATTTTCTTTCAATATTTCTTTATTAAATGCAAGCATACCCTGCATTTCTCCATCCACAATTAATGAAGGATTTTTTTGCTTTACAATTTTTGATGCTTCTGCTACCAATCTTGCTTCTGGTGTATCACTGCTTCCAAAGTTAGAATAACTTAACATCGCCACACGAGGCTCCATATTGAAATTCCTTACTTCTTTGGCTACTAGTAAAGTAATATCCGCCAACTCCTCGGCAGTTGGACTAATATTCACAGTGGTATCTGCTAAAAATAAGGGGCCTTTCTTTGTTAAAAGGATATACATTCCAGCAATCTTTTTCACACCTTCATCTACTCCAATAATTTGCAAGGCTGGCTTAATACCATCTGCATAATTACGTGTCAACCCAGATAACATAGAGTCTGCTTCGCCTGTTTCTACCATCATCGCACCAAAATAATTCTGTGTACGCATTAATTTTTGGCTCTCATATTTATTGATGCCCTTGCGTTGTCTTTTTTGGAATAACAATGAACCAAAGAACTCACGCTTCGCTTCCATTTCATTGCTTCTTACATCAATGATTGGTAAATCATCAATGTCAATATTATTTTCAGCAGCAATATTTTTAATTCTTGCTTCGTTACCCAATAAAATTGGATAAGCAATGCCATCATCATAAATGATACTCGCTGCTTTTAATACTTTAATATTTTCTGCATCTGCAAATACCAAACGCTTTGGATCACGTCGCGCTTTATTACTAATTAAACGCAACATTTGATTGTCTAGTCCTAAGCGTTTATTTAAGCTTAATTCATATTCTGCCCAATTGCTAATTTGCTGTTGTGCCACTCCAGATTCAACAGCAGCTTTTGCCACAGCTGGAGCCAGCGTACTTAATAACCTTGGATCCAATGGCTTTGGTATGATGTATTGTGGACCAAATGATAAATTAGTTTGATTGTATGCCATATTCACTACGTCAGGCACAGCAGTTTTTGCTAATTCTGCTAATGCTTTTACTGCAGCCAATTTCATTGCTTCATTGATGGCAGATGCGCGCACGTCTAATGCACCTCTAAAAATATATGGAAAGCCAAGTACATTGTTGACTTGATTTGGATAATCTGATCTTCCTGTAGCCATAATGATATCCTTACGCACAGATGTCGCTTCTTCATATCCAATCTCTGGATCCGGATTGGCTAATGCAAATACGATGGGATTTTTTGGCATAGAAGCAATCATTTCCTTTGTCACCACATTGCCTACGCTCAATCCTAAAAATACATCGGCTGTTTTAATGGCTTCAGGCAATGACATTTTTTCGGACTTGATGGCAAATGGTTTTCTATCTACCCCTAAATCTGTTCTACCTTGATGTAACACACCATCCTTATCAAAAAGTGTAAAATTTTCGTACCGCGCGCCCAATGCTACATATAATTTAATACAAGCCATTGCTGCTGCACCTGCGCCGTTGACAACAAATTTTGCTTTGTCAATTTTTTTCTTTTGCAATGTTAATGCATTCAACAAAGCAGCACTACTAATAATTGCAGTGCCATGTTGGTCATCATGCATCACAGGAATATTCATCTCTTCTCTTAATCGCTGTTCAATATAAAAACATTCTGGGGCTTTAATATCTTCCAAATTGATCCCGCCAAAAGTGGGTTCTAATGCTTTTACAATTTCTACAAATTTGTCTGGATCTGTTTCGTTGATCTCGATATCAAATACATCAATGTCTGCAAATATTTTAAACAATACGGCTTTACCTTCCATGACAGGCTTACTTGCCAAGGGACCAATATTCCCTAAACCTAATACAGCAGTACCATTGGTAATCACCCCTACTAGATTTCCTTTAGCGGTATACTTGAATACATCTGCGGGATTATTTTTAATCTCTGTACATGGAATAGCTACACCAGGACTATATGCAAGGGATAAATCTTTTTGAGTTTTTGCCTCTTTTGTTGGAACTACTTCAATCTTACCTGGTCTTCCAGCTGCATGGTATTCTAAGGCTTGCTCTCTTCTTAATTTTTCTTTATTGCTGCTATTAGTTGTATCTGACATGAATAAATTTTAAAAATAAAAATTGTTTATAACTGAACACCCAGCCAAGCCATCATACCAACACCTTGCTGGATGGCTGCTTCGTCTATATTAAAATGTGGTGTATGTACATTATGCACAATACCAGCTGATTCATTTCTTACACCTAAACGAAAAAAGCATCCTGGAATGACTTGAGAATAATACCCAAAATCTTCGGCACCCATTCTTTTTTCTGTTTCTTCTACATTGTCCTTACCCATGTATTGATCCGCTAATTTCCAAGCCGCTTCTGTAATCATTGGTTCATTGTCTACAGTAGGATAGCCCACATCTACCTTAAAATCAATCTCAGCTCCAGTCGCTAAAGCTATGCCTTTTGCTTGTTGTAGCATTAAATCATGTGCTTGAAAACGCCATACTTCATCCATGGCTCTAAAAGTACCCATCAACTTTACTTCACTTGGAATCACATTGGTTGTATTTCCACCATGAATTGAACAAATAGACAACACGGAAGGATTTTGAGGATTTCTATTACGAGAGATGATGGTTTGTAAACTTTGAATCAACTGCGCAGCTACTAAAATAGTATCCACTGTTTGATGAGGTGTCGCAGCATGTCCACCTGGACCTTTGATACTAATATACAATTCATCCGCACTGGCCATCACGCGTCCTTTTCTAAAACTTAGTTTCCCTTCATTCAATCCTGGATGCACATGTAATCCAACAATACCATGAGGCTTTGGATTTTCCAAAGCACCATCCCGAATCATATAAGTGGCACCACCTGGATTTTTTTCTTCTCCTGGTTGGAATAATAATTTTATAGTGCCTTCAAATTCTTCACGCAGGCTCCATAAAATTTTGGCAGCCCCTAATAAAATAGTGGTATGCACATCATGTCCGCAGGCGTGCATCACACCATCATGTTTGGACTTATAATCAATTTGATTCTCTTCAACAATCGGCAATGCATCCATATCCGCACGAAGTGCAATCACACGCTTAGAAGGATTTTTCCCTTCAATGATCCCTAAGACGCCCGTTGTTGCAATCACAGTAAAAGGAATACCAATAGATGTTAATTGTGCTTGAACATATTTACTTGTTTCAAATTCTTGATAACTCAATTCTGGATGCGCATGCAAGTGTCTTCTTATTGCAATATTTTCTGCTTGATGCTGCGCTGCTAAGGTTTTTATTTTATCGAGTAACATAGCTTAATAATTACTTTTTGTTTGATCAATTTGTGCCCCTGTAACAATTGCTACCCCAGCACTACATCCTATTCTTGTGGCGCCTGCATCAATCATTAATTTTGTAGTGGCATAATCTCTAATACCCCCTGAAGCTTTAATTTGCACATTTTCTGGTAAATATTTTCTGAATAATTTTACTGCTTCTATACTTGCACCTTTTTCTGCATAGCCTGTGGATGTCTTTAGATAATCAATCCCTGCTATGCCATAAATATCGCAACATTTCATCATCTCATCGTCTGTTAAGACACCCGATTCAATAATGATTTTTACAATCTTACCCTTAGAGCGAATCACCGGCATGATATGGTTAATCTCGTCGGCAATGGCCATCCAGTCTCCGTTTTTGATCGCCGAAATATTGGCCACCACATCCAACTCATCTGCGCCATCCAACATGGCTAAAATAATTTCTGCAATCTTAGCCTCTGTGGCACTATAACCAAACGGGAAACCAATCACTGTGGCTACTTTCACATCCGTTCCTGCAGTTAATGTTTTTGCCAGTTTTACAAAATTAGGAGGCACACATACTGCAGCAAAGGCATACATTTTTGCTTCATCACAAACCTTATGAATATCTGACACCAAACAGGTTGGCTTTAGTATTGTGTGATCAATATATTTATTAAGCGGCATCTTTTCCATGACAAGCTTTATATTTTTTTCCACTACCACAAGGACAAGGATCATTGCGTCCAATTTTTGGACCCACTGTAATAGGCGCTTGTTTAGGAGTAGATGGATCATGGTATTCATTCTCTGTTGGCGCACCATTTTCTGTTCTATTGGCACTCAACTTACTCAAATCTGTTTTTTGTTGACGTCCTTCTTTTACCTCATTCGCTTCGATAGGAATATGCGCATGGCATAAAAATTGA
>Ga0304730_1001910_pt1 | contig 15326 bp, 12 predicted proteins | sample M_130628_MF_Meta_FD_190474 | JGI IMG/M metagenome (GOLD analysis project Ga0304730, IMG submission 190474) | Freshwater microbial communities from Lake Montjoie, Canada to study carbon cycling - M_130628_MF_MetaG (v2) (version 2) | ecosystem: Environmental > Aquatic > Freshwater > Lake | place...
TTCAACATATACTGGATTTACGGAATCATTCTTGTGGTTTTAATTTCTTATAATTTATTGAGAAGTGTTGATGTTGGCGGCATTGTTATTACAAATCCCGGTCAGTTTGAAGAAATGCTATCCAAAGGCGATATCAACACCATAAAAATCATTCGTAATAAAAAAATAGTTCGCGTTTTTATTACGCCAGATAGTTTGAAATTAAAAGCCGGTTATTATAAAACAATCATTGGCGATAAAGATGAAAGAAGATTTAAAGCGATTTTGAAATCAACCGAGCCACAATTTTATTTTTCTGTAAGTGATGTAAATAGTTTTGAGCTAGGATTGAGCAATTATTATAGTAAAAACCCAGCAGTTAAACCTGTAAACAAAATAGCAGAAGATGAAGGTGAAGTTTTTAGTCAATTGATTAGCACGTTATTGCCCATATTATTATTAGGATTTGTTTTCATAATGATGATGCGTAAAGTTGGACCAGGCGGCGGTGGTGGTGGCGGCGGAATTTTCAACATCGGAAAATCTAAAGCTACTTTGTTTGAAAAAGGAACGAAAGTAAACATCAATTTTGGTGATGTAGCTGGTTTGGATGAAGCTAAAGTAGAAGTAATGGAAATTGTTGACTTCTTAAAAAACCCGAAAAAATATACCGCACTAGGTGGGAAAATTCCAAAAGGAGCATTGTTGGTTGGCCCTCCAGGAACAGGTAAAACATTGTTGGCGAAAGCAGTAGCTGGAGAAGCGCAAGTGCCTTTCTTTAGTTTAAGTGGAAGTGATTTCGTGGAAATGTTTGTGGGTGTAGGTGCTAGCAGGGTTAGGGATTTATTTAAACAAGCCAGAGAAAAAGCCCCTTGTATTATTTTTATCGATGAGATTGATGCGATAGGAAGAGCAAGAGGAAAAAATGTAATGATGAGCAATGATGAAAGAGAAAATACCCTCAATCAACTTTTGGTGGAAATGGATGGATTTGGAACAGACCTAGGAATCATCATACTTGCTGCTACAAACAGACCAGATGTACTGGATAGTGCCTTATTAAGACCAGGCCGTTTCGACAGACAAATCAGTATCGACAGACCTGATTTGGTTGGTCGTGAAGCAATTTTTAAAGTGCATCTGAAACCAATAAAAACTTCAGAAAAATTAGACATTCATAAATTAGCCGAACAAACACCTGGATTTGCTGGAGCAGATATCGCCAATGTATGTAATGAAGCAGCTTTAATTGCTGCCCGTAAAAACAAAGAATCGGTTGACATGAATGATTTTCAAGATGCTATTGATCGTGTAATTGGTGGACTTGAAAAAAAGAATAAAATCATTTCACCAGATGAGAAAGAAATCATTGCCTATCATGAAGCTGGACATGCAATTTGTGGTTGGTATTTAGAACATGCTTACCCACTTTTAAAAGTCACCATTGTGCCAAGGGGTACAGCAGCATTGGGTTATGCCCAATACACACCTAAAGAACAATATTTATACAATACCGATCAATTGATTGATCAAATATGTATGACTTTAGGCGGTCGTGCCAGTGAGGAAATTTTCTTTGGGAAAATAAGTACCGGTGCTAGTAATGATTTGCAGCAAATTACAAAGATTGCATATAGCATGGTTACCGTTTATGGCATGAACGATAAAATAGGAAACATCAGTTATTACGACCCATCTCAAGAGAATTATTTCACAAAACCTTACAGTGAAGAAACAGGAAAAATGATTGATACAGAGGTGCGTAAATTAATTGATGAAGCATATACCAAAACGAAAAATCTGTTGATTGAAAAGAAATCAGACGTTGAAAAATTAGCAAAAGAATTACTTATTAAAGAAGTGTTGTTTAAAAGCGATTTGGAAACATTAATTGGAAAGCGTCCTTTTGAAGAAAAGAAAATTTTGGATGTAGCTAGCGAGGAAACCATTGCAACACTTACAACACCTGTAGAAAAAACTGATTCTTCATCAGATAATAGTACACCATCATAAATATTTTTTAAATGGACATTCGTTCTCCAAAGGAAAATATTTTAAAAAAAATTAGGCAGGCATTGGCAAACCCAGTGCCTTTGCCTTTTCCAGAAAGTGAAGGGAATCAACCTTTTTTTCACAAATCTGAAGAAGATTTATCCATACTATTTGCAAAACAATTTTCAAGTTTACAAGGGAAGTTTCAATTTGTAAAAGACCAACATGAATTGATTGAGCAGTTTCAGCAACTTGTACAAATTAAAAACTGGAAAAAAATATATTGTAAGGAGCCCAAACTTCTGCCTTTACTAATCGCGCTAAACATCACCCCATTCGATAGCCTAGCTGATTGCGATGTGTCTATTACAAGTTGTAAAAACCTCGTTGCCAGAACCGGCACTATTGTATTGAGTAGCGAACAGGAAATGGGTAGAACATCTAGTGTTTATGCCCCAATTCATATTTGTATTGCATTTACGAATCAAGTTGTTTTTGATTTGCAGGATGTTTTTAATTCAATAAAATCAACTCATACAAGTCAATTGCCTTCTCTAATCACTTTTGCAAGTGGCCCTAGTAGAACTGCTGATATAGAAAAGACCTTGGTTACAGGGGTGCATGGTCCTAAAGAAGTATATTGCTTTTTAGTGGAAGAATGATTAATTTAAATTTAAAAATGGAAAATAATACCACAAATATTCATCGGCTTTTTGTGTATGGTTCACTAAGAAGTGGATTTCGCAATCCCGCATATAAATACATTTCAGATTTCTTTGAACTACAAGGTGACGCTTTGGTGCATGGTAAATTTTTTGATAAAGGGCCTTACCCCGTTGCAGTTCCTACTGAGGAAGATGTTTTTATTCAAGGTGAATTATATGCCATAAATGACAACAAAGATTTTGAATGGGTTATAGCCCAATTAGATGATTATGAAGGGCTTAATGTGGAATCCAACGAAACGGCTAATTACAGAAGAGACCGCGTAGAAGTTTTACTGAATGGTGATAAATTTACTGCTTGGATTTACTGGTATAACGGAAGTACCAATGGCATGGAAGAAATCATTACCGGAGATATTTTAAAATACCTTCAGGAAAAAATAAAACAAAAATAAAATTGTCGTCGACTAAAAAAATATATTTTATTTCTGATTTTCATTTGGGTGCACCCAATGAAGCGGCTAGCTTAATTCGTGAAAAAAAAATCATTCAGTTTTTGGATGAAATAAAACACCATGCACTTGAAATTTTTGTACTCGGAGATTTATTTGATTTTTGGTTTGAATACAAAAAAGTAGTTCCCAAAGGTTTTGTACGTATCCTTGGAAAACTTGCTGAATTAACAGACATGGGCATTCCTGTTTATTTTTTCGTTGGCAATCATGATATGTGGATGAAAGATTATTTTCAAAAAGAATTGAACATACCGGTTTTCTTTGAACCCAAAGCATTTGATTTATTGGGCAAGCAATTTTTAATTGGACATGGCGATGGATTAGGTCCGGGTGATCACGGATATAAGTTTATCAAAAAAATATTTAGAAGTAAAATATCTCAATTTTTATTTGGCATTTTACCCCCAGTAATTGGCATTGGTTTAGCCAATTATTTCAGTAGAAAAAGCAGGGCAAAAACAGGTAACAATGACCAAATATTTGAAGGCGAAGACAAAGAGTGGTTGGTTATCTTTTGCAAGGAAACACTAAAAAAACATCCATATCAATTCTTCATTTTTGGCCATAGACATCTGCCATTGGATATCAAATTAAATGAAGAAAGCAGGTACATTAATTTAGGCGATTGGATTACATACTTTAGCTATGCTGAATTTGATGGAAATACACTTGAATTGAAATACTATAAAAAATAATCAGGTGGTTAAATTTTTTACAGCATTTATTGTAATCATTCACTTTTTTTGCCATCAAGGCTATACTCAGATTTTACAAAATGACAGCCTTGTAAGCCAACAAAAATTCATTTTCGAACAAACTATTCCTGGAAATTATAACAGCTTTAATGTAGACGCATTGGGGAATATGTATTTGATAACACCAACAGACCAATTGAAAAAAATAAAGTCGGACGGCACGTTAACTGCAGTGTATAATGATGTAAAACGGTATGGAAAAATCAGTACAATCGATGTACGAAATCCATTGAAAGTATTGGTTTATTATAAAAACTATTCGGCTATTGTAGTACTAGATAAGCTGCTTACTTTCCGAAATCAAATCGAACTTAAACCGCTACAGTTTTTTGAAGTAAATGCAATCGCAAACACTTATGACAACAATATCTGGATTTATGATGAACAGAATTTTAGAATTAAAAAAATAGATGATAAGGGTGTATTATTATTAGAATACCCAGATCTTAGAAATGAATTTAACATTGCGCCCTCTGCAGAAAAACTAATAGACGAAGACAATCAATTGTATTTAATCGACCAAGAACAAGGTATGTTTATTTTTGATTATTATGGCGCTTACAATCGCAATATTCCTTTGAAAGATTTAAGCCATGTTGCTGTAGAAAAAAATTGCTTAATTGGATTCACTGACACATTCATGGAAGTAATTCAATTAAAGAATTTAACAACAAAAAAATATGCACTTCCCATTTTACCAGAAAAAATAAAATCATTAAAATTCGTCAACAATAAATTGTATGTATTAACCCAAAAGAGCATTAATATTTATCGTTTAGATTAACTAATTTTATTTTATGCATTTTTTAGACAACATTTTTTTTGATAACAGTGTGCGAAGTTTGCTTACGGTAATTCTCATCATTTCAACTGGGTTGATTTGTAAAAAATGGCTATCTAGGAATCTCGCTTCAATAATGTTTGTTATAATCAAACAAAAATGGATATCGGTTGATAAAAATGTTTTTGTAGATCTTGTTTTTAAACCGCTTGGCACATTTTTGAGTGTATTGATTTCGATTCTTTCTTTAATGTATTTAAATTTTCCAGCGGTATTGAAATTCAATATTAATGGTTATGCTTTTAATGGAATTTTAACCATGATTTCAAAAAGCATCATCATTATATATTTTATCATTTTTCTGAGAAGCTTTATAAATTTCATTTCATTTGTTTTGGATCTAAAAGCCAAGCAAAGCAATGAAAAAAGCGATGACCAATTGATTGTATTTTTCAGGGATTTCGCCAAAGCGGTTGTATCCATTTTTGGAATTCTAATGGTATTGAAATTTGGATTTAAAGTTGATGTTGGTGCTGTATTAACTGGCTTAAGTATTGTTGGTGCTGCATTAGCTTTAGCGGCAAAAGAAAGCATCGAAAATTTGATTGCATCGTTTATCATCTTTTTTGACAAGCCTTTTTTTATTGGAGATTTTGTAAAGGTGAACAATCAAACCAATGCAACTGGCACTATTGAAGAAATCGGATTAAGAAGTACAAGAATAAGAACGGTTGAACATACTTTAATTACGGTGCCCAATAAACAAATGGTAGATAGTGTAGTTGACAATTGGAGTATGCGTAATGCAAGAAGATCCGAAATCAAAATTGAATTGAGTCATAATAATGAATTAAAGAGTATTAACGAATTTATACAAATGCTTGAAACGCATTTAAAAAGTAAATCTGAAATAGTATCAAAAAGTACAGTGTATATAACTGATTATACCAAATCAGGCACCATCTTAACGCTGGAATATTTTACATCAGATTTGCAAATCGAACATTTTTTTGCATTGAAACAAGACATGATTATTTACATAAAACAAACCATAGAAACAATAGGATTGAAGATAGCAAATGCCGGAGGAGATATTAATATTTTCAATACGGATGGTGGAGGAAACGTAGTGAATAACAATTCAATTATTTAACCAAGTCTAGTAACTCTTTATCCCATTCTCCAGACTTTCCATACTCAACTACCCTTCCAATTTCCTTACCTGATTTCATTACAATAATGGTAGGTACATTTGTAATGTTGAATGCGGCTGATACATTTTCAATGGTTTTCTTTTCTCTGTTTACCCCAAAAAAACTGATACATGAATCAGGCAATCCACTCAACTGTTGAAGTTTGAAAAATTTTGGCAAAATAAATTGTGTATCATCACACCAAGTACCGCCAAAAACTACAAAATGAACTTTGGATTTAGAAGCTTCAAAACCGTTTAGCATTTCGGTTGATGGTTTGTAGTTTTTTTGATTCTCGTTGTACCAAGTAAAACTTGTTTCATTGATTAACGTGTATTTATTAATCAAGCCCGTATAAATTAATCCTCCAGGATTTTTTTCATCTTTAACGATTGTATAAGGCGTTTGCGCGATGGCATTTTGCATAAAAAATAAGATGGCAATTGTGGTTATAAATTTCATGATGTTTGATTTATAATCCTGCTTTTATTTCGTGTAAAAATGATTTCAAACTTTTTAGAGTTTCAATCATTTCAAATTTCTTTTCGGCAGATTTACTTTTCTTTAAAAATTCTTTGGCACCTTCAATGGTGTACTTTCTTTCTCTTAAAAGATGATAAATTAATTTTAGATTTTTTACATCTTCCGGCCTAAATAATCGATCACCTTTTCCATTTTTCTTTGGCTTTAAAATATCAAATTCATTTTCCCAAAAACGGATTAAAGAATGATTCACTTTAAACATTTCAGATACCAATCCAATGCTATAATATCTTTTAGAAAACAAAATTTCATCCTCTGGAATATCAATTAAATCAACGGTTGCAGACATATCGCTAATTTTCATTCGGCCTCTGGTAGATTTTTTCTTCTCTACTTTCTCTTTCTTTTTTTCTAAAATTGGTGTGAAATCTATTTCAATAGGATCTTCTTCCACGGTAATAATAGATGGAGCCTTTGTCAATTCGATTGATTCGACTTTTTCAACAATTGCCAAACTGGTTTCAGATTCGATTTTTGAATCTGTTTCAACAACTTTTTCGGGTTGTATTTCTGATTCTATAAAATCAAAATTTAAAGCCGTTTGTTTCAATTGTGTATTTGCGATTTTTTTCATTAATAATAGACATTGAAATTAATCAAAACTTTTTGCACTTCCGCTTGATGCAAGTTTTAGCAAGCGATCATATTGCTCCGCATTTAAATCGCTATAAAAAAAATAAACAGGATCTACTTCATTTCCATTGATGTGCACTTCGTAATGACAATGGGGACCAGTACTTTTTCCCGTACTGCCAACCCATCCTATTACTTCACCACGTTTTATTTTTTGACCTGCGTGTACTTTAATCTTAACCATATGGCCGTACAAAGTTTCGTAACCATAACCATGATTAATCACTACATGATTGCCATAACCTCCAGTTGATGCGCCAGCAACTTTCACGACTCCATTTCCAGTTGCATAAATGGGCGTTCCTTGTGGTGCGGTGAAATCCAAGCCCTTATGCATTTTTGGTGTACCATATACAGGGTCAATACGCATACCAAACCCACTTGCAATTCGATTCAATTGTTTATTACTAACCGGTTGTATGGCAGGAATACTGGCAAGTTTTATATCCTGTCCTTTTATCAACGATGAAATATTATTATAACTATTGAATTGAAACTCAATTCGAGCACTTATATTATTCAATTGCTTAGCAACATCTTTTCCCAATTCATTGTCATCCATTTCTTTCAACTTATCAATTTCTTTTTGTTGTTCGATGAGTTTTGCACGAGCACTATCAGGTAAAGGATTGGCTTCAAAAATAGAACGATACACCTCATTGTCACGTTTTTCCAAATCTGCCATTTGCTGTTGTAGCAACTTTACTTTTTCATTAATTTGGTTATAATTCTCTTTTAAAATTTCGTACTTCCTATTGGCTTCAATTTCTTTGGGCTTAGGGAAAAATTTTAAATACACATAAATCACCACTGTGGATGCCACCAACAAGCCCGAAAGAAATCCAAATATGCGTAGCAATTTAACCCTTATGGGTGTAATTAGCTTCTCATATCGAAGCGTATTTGTGTTATAAAAATATTTTATTTTCTTCATTGGACGTAAATCCCTTTCCTATGGTTTTAATTCCTCAACCTTAATCATTAAATTGCAACCCAAATCAGCGGTTTACATTTGTGTCTATTTACAAATATAACCCCAAATTGCATTTTACAACCCACATAATCAATTCAAATATGATGACGGCATCTGAAATTAGACAACATTTTCTGGATTTCTTTCAATCCAAAGAACATAAGATTGTACCATCGGCACCTATTGTTGTTAAAAACGATCCTACGCTTTTGTTCACCAATGCGGGAATGAATCAGTTTAAAGACTATTTTCTCGGAAACAAAACAGCACCTTATTTACGTATTGCAGATACACAGAAATGCTTACGTGTAAGTGGAAAACACAACGATTTAGAGGAGGTTGGTGTAGATACCTATCATCATACAATGTTTGAAATGCTGGGCAATTGGAGCTTTGGCGATTATTTTAAATCAGAAGCCATTGCTTGGAGCTGGGAACTGTTAACCGAAGTGTACAAATTAGATAAAGATAGATTGTACGTTACTGTTTTTGAAGGTGATGAAAAAGAGAATATTCCTTCTTCATCTATTGCACTTCAAGAATGGAAAAAAATAGTGCCTGAAGACAGAATTATTTACGGAAATAAAAAAGATAACTTTTGGGAAATGGGCGACACTGGGCCATGTGGACCATGCACAGAAATTCATGTGGACTGCAGATCTGAAGAAGAACGTAATAATATCCCAGGCAGAACCTTGGTGAATAAAGACCATCCTCAGGTAATTGAAATTTGGAACAATGTATTTATACAATACAACAGAAAAAAAGATGGCACACTAGAGCCCTTATCATCAAAACATGTAGATACAGGAATGGGTTTTGAAAGATTGGTTCGTGTCATTCAAAATAAACAAAGCAATTACGATACGGATGTATTTAGCGGTACAATTCAAGCTACTGAAAATATAACTGGAAAGAAATATCAAGCAAAAGATGATAAAGAAAGTGTAGCATTTCGTGTACTTGCAGACCACATTCGAGCGATATCTTTTACGATTGCCGATGGACAGCTTCCTTCGAATACGGGTGCAGGTTATGTAATCCGTAGAATTTTAAGAAGAGCTGTTCGTTATTATTATTCTTATCTAGATTACAAACAACCTTTATTATTTCAACTGCTTCCAATAATAGCTACTCAATTTGAAAATGTGTTTCCAGAATTGAAAAAGCAAGAAGAATTTGTTGGAAAAGTAATCAAAGAAGAAGAGGAGGCATTTTTAAGAACGCTCGAAAAAGGATTGAAAAAAATCGATACCGTTATTGCTCAATCTGCTTCTTCAAAAATGATAAGTGGTGCTGATGCATTTGAATTGTTGGATACTTATGGATTCCCCATTGACTTAACCATTTTAATTGCTCAAGAAAACAATATGCAAGTTGATGAGCAAGGATTTGAAAGTGAAATGAAAATTCAAAAAGACAGAAGTCGCGCTGCAACTGCATTAGATACAGAAGATTGGCAAATCATTAATGAAGGAAATAGTGAAGGATTTATTGGTTATGATACACTTGAAACAACAACAACAATTTTAAGAACGAGGAAAGTTTCTGGTAAAGGAAAAGAACTGTTTCAAGTTGTATTAAACAAAACCCCTTTCTATGCGGAAAGTGGCGGACAGGTTGGTGATACCGGCACTTTAAACGTGAATGGAAATGCGATTGAGATTATTGACACCAAAAAAGAAAACGATTTAATCATTCATTTTACCGAACAAATTCCTGCTGAATTAAATGGAGATGTTACTGCCACTGTAGATGCAACAAGAAGAAAAAATATTTCCATTCATCATAGTGTTACACATTTGATGCATGCTGCCTTACAACAAGTTTTGGGGAATCACGTAGCGCAAAAAGGAAGCATGGTAAATGATCAGCAATTGCGTTTTGATTTCTCGCATTTTGCAAAAGTTACAGAGGAAGAAATTCGACAAGTGGAAATGATGGTAAATGCTAAGATTAGAGAAAATGTACCGGTAGTTATAAAGTCTATGCACAAAGATGAAGCAATCGCATTAGGTGCGATGGCTTTGTTTGGTGAAAAATATGGAGATACGGTTCGTGTGGTAATCATGGATCCTGCATATTCAATTGAATTATGCGGAGGTACGCATGTGGGCAATACCGGCGAAATCGGCTATTTTAAAATCAAACACGAAACAGCCGTAGCTGCTGGTGTTAGAAGAATAGAAGCCGCATCAGGATTGGCTGCAGAACAAATCATTGTAGAGCAATCAAATGAATTGAACTCAATAAAAGAGCAATTAAAAAATCCAAAAGACATTCAAAAAGCCATTGAAAGTTTGCTTGCTGAAAACAGTGCTTTATCAAAAAGAATTGAATCACTTGAAGCTCGTCAGTTGGTGGGCATTAGAAATGAATTGCTGCAAAAAGATGCGATCATAAACAATGTTAGTTTTATTGGCGAAATTGTAGAAGTGCCAAGTGCAGATGCATTGAAGAAATTGTGTGCAGATTTGAAACATCATCTACATGATCATTTTATAGTGCTTTGTAGCAACATCGGCGGAAAAGCTAATGTAGCTGTAGGCATCAGCGAAACAGTAATTGCTGCTAAGAATTTAGATGCGAATAAAGTAATAAAAGAAATCGTAGGGCCAATGATTATTGGTGGCGGCGGTGGACAAAAAACATTAGCATCTGCTGGCGGACAAGACGTTTCTAAATTTGCTGAGATAATAGAAATGCTTAAGCAAAAATTAAATGATTAGTAAACATAACTAGTACTTAAAACAAAAATCCGATTAGAAATGCAATATTCTAATCGGATTTTTTTATGGCTTCAGTTGAATGCTTAAATATCGATTTTGTTTTTTAGGATATTGAAGCCATGGTTTTTTTCATTGGATTGGATGTTTTGGTTTTCTTAGGATAATCTTGGTTTTTTCATTGGTTTGGACATGTTGGTTTTTTTAGGATAATTCTGGTTTTTTCATTGGTTTGGATCTTTTTTGGTTTTTTTAAGGCTATTGGATTTTGTTGTTTTGGATATCTGATACAAACATAACAACCTTATGATTGTCATCATAGATATTTGTAAAAGCATTTCAATAATCAAGTATTTTATGGAGAATTACATACGTAGGTATACTTAGGCCACGCTAAAGAAGCAAATGTTTGGTGTTTTGCAGCCCCCTCAATCCCCCAAGGGGGAAGCAACATTTTTTGTAAGGGTTGAATATTTTCAACCCCTACAACATCATATACATCCAAAACCTCCTAAACCTCTATTAATTCTGGATAATTACACGGTTCCAAAACTTCCGGCACATTACTATTTTCAACCCTTGATGTGATTAACTTACTGATGGTATGATAGGCCATTTCAGATTCAGAGAAAGGCTTAAAAAACTGTTGGATATCTTTAGGCATGAGATTATTATCAAGCCAATGTTCGTAATCATTTGAAGGTATTATCACAGGCATTCTTTTCTTCGAATTGTGAATCTTTTCCATCATTGGATTCGCATCCGTTGTAAGAATGGAAAAAGACTGAATCAACTCGCCAGTAAAGCGATCTGTCCAGTTTGCGTATATCCCACCAAAACAAAAAATCTCTTGGTTTTTCATGAAAATATAATGGGGATATTTTTTTTTATTCACATCCATCCATTCAAAAAATCCATCAGCGGGAATCAAGCATCTATTGTATTTTATTCCAGATCTGAAAGATGGCTTTTCAAAAGCTGTTTCGGAGCGCGCATTTAATGTTTGTGCTTTTAATTTATCTGCATCAACTTTTGATTTCACCCAAGAAGGAATCAATCCCCAATTGAACAATTGTACATATTTTGGATCAGCTTGCGTAATCACAGGCATTTGCAAAAAACTAAACCCCGAAGCATGATAAACAGGTTGCCATTCTTGGCCTTCCCAATTTACTCGAAGCTTCTCTTCGATGGTAGCCATTTTTTGTGTAATAGAATAATGAAAGCACATGGTGCAAATGTAAAAATAGTTTTGAATACATGATGCTTCAAGATAAAAGGTTTATGAAGTTTAAGAGGTTTATGAGGTTTTAGAAGTTGGGAATTTTCGTCTGCCGATGTTGGTGTTATCACCAATCATCAAAGTGATTTCGTTCCAACGCCAAACACCAAACGCCAAACGATAAACGATAAACAACAAACCATAAACAACAAAAGTTAAACATCTATTTTTTTATCTACTTTTACACCTACAAATTCAACAATGGAAAATATCATTTCAGCAATAAAATCGCTTTGGCTACAATATAATTCAGCAGCAATTTCACGCATCGAAAATATCCCTCAAAGTGGTAGCGATAGAAGCTATTTTAGAATATACGCCGAAAGCGATAAAACATATATTGCCACATGTAGCAACAATACCAAAGAAAATGAAACCTTCATTTATTTCAGTAAACATTTTAGAAATAATGGTGCACCCGTTCCAGAAATTTTAATCATAAACGAAGAGCAAACCATTTACATCCAAGAAGATTTTGGAGATTTAAATTTACTGAGAGTATTGGAAGAAAAAGGATACACGCCAGAAGTGAATGAGCTTTTTAAAAAATCGTTGAAAGCCTTATCAAACCTGCAAATTAATGGCGATAAAAATCTAGATTATAACAAATGCATTACCAGCAAAGGATTTGGACAACAGGCCATATTTAGTGATTTATTGTACTTCAAATATTATTTCCTCGACACGTTAAAAATTCCATACGACAAAGAAAAATTGATTGACGACTTTGAAGCCATTAGTAATTATTTGGCGCATGCTGATTTTTCATATTTCATGTTTCGCGATTTTCAAAGCAGAAACATAATGGTAAAAGATAACGAAGTTTATTTTATAGATTATCAAGGCGGAATGAAGGGTGCGCTTCAATATGATGTGGCTTCTTTGTTGTGGCAAGCAAAAGCAAATCTGAGTGATGAATGGAAGGATTCTTTACTTCAATATTACATGGATTGTGTAGATGAGCAACTAAAAACTTCCGTAGATAGAACATCTTTCGTTAACCAATATAATGGCTATGTGTTGATACGTTTGTTGCAAGTATTAGGCGCGTATGGATTTAGGGGATTATTTGAACGCAAAGCTCATTTTTTAACCAGTATTCCATTTGCTTTGCAAAATTTAAAACATTTTTTAACCCATAAAAAAATAGGCATTCGTTTCCCAGAGTTTGAGCAATTGCTCAACAAAATCGTTGATGATAAAATCATTCAACAATTTGAAAACATTAAAGCAAATAAAGAGACAGCACTAACTGTAAAAGTTCAAAGTTTTTCTTACTTGAAAAATGGATACCCAATAGACGAAACTAAAAATGGCGGTGGATATGTATTTGATTGCAGAGGCATTTTAAATCCCGGGAGAATAGATGAATACAAAAAACAATCTGGACAAGACAAACCTGTGAAAGATTATTTGGAACAACAAACTTTGATGCCCAAATTCTTAAATAGCATTTACGATATCATTGACATCACTGTTGAAGATTACATCAAACGCGGTTTTGAAAGTTTAGAAATTAATTTTGGATGTACGGGTGGGCAACACCGAAGTGTATACGCTGCAGAAGCAGTTGTAAGACATTTGAAAAATAAATTTGGTGTAAAAACAACATTACATCATTTGAATAATGAAAACTGGGTAAAATGAAAGCAATGATTTTCGCTGCCGGATTAGGCACTAGATTCAAACCTTGGACAGATTCAAATCCTAAAGCGCTTGCTATTATTAATGGAAAGTCTTTACTGCAAAGAAATATAGAATATCTACAAAAGTATAGCATTACGGATGTGGTGGTAAACGTGCATCATTTCCCAGATAAAATCATTGACACTATTTCATCAAACAATGGCTGGGGAAGCAATATAACGATCAGCGATGAAAGAAATGAAGTATTGGAAACTGGTGGTGGCTTATTAAATGCCCGACAATATCTTCAAAATAACGAACCATTCATAACGTTGAATGCTGATATCCTTACCGATTTACCAATTTATGAACTGATTGAGTTTCATCAACAAAAAAAGGCGTTGATTTCATTTGGTGTATCAAATAGAAAAACCTCTCGTAATTTTTTATTTGACGAAAACAATCAGCTTTGTGGCTGGGAAAATAATACAACCGGTGAACAACGAATTTCGATTAAAAACAGAATATTGCATCCTTTAGCATATAGCTGTGTGGCCATTTTCGATTCTACTGTTTTTGATAAAATTCCGCAACGTGGAAAATTTTCTTTAACGGATACCTATTTAAGTTTAGCCGAAGAAAATCTCATTGCAGGATTTGAACATAACAATAACAGATGGATTGATGTAGGAAAACCGGAAAGTGTGGAGGTAGCGGAGGGAATGTTTGGAGAGTAATGCTTCCCCCAAGGGTGAAGTTGTGACACGAAGGCACGAAGACTCAAAGACACGAAGTTTTTTTGACACGGAGGCACAAAGTCGCAAAGACACGAAGATTTTTTTAAACAAAGCTGCTCCTAATTGGAACTTTCTTACAACTTCCCCCTTGGGGGATCGAGGGGGCTGATCTTTGAAACCTATTTTCTTCCAGCATCTACTCCCTAACCTCTGCCGGCGCTTCGAACCCATTTTTCTTTTCTTCTTTTGGCTTGGCTCCTATATTATATCTAAACGTGAGGCCTAGTCTTCTAGTGTCATTTATGCGCTTACCATCAATGATTTGATTGTTTCTATTAAATTGAAATGACACACGATTTGTTTGTAAAACATCATTTACAGAAAGAATGATATTAGCCTTTTTTTTCAAAATTGATTTATTCGCTGATATAAACATGCCGCCAAAATTGTTTAGCTCATAGAAATTTTGCAGCGCTTTTGAACGTAAAAAGGCTTGCAAATTGCAGGTAAATGATTTAGTGAATTTATACTCATGAAAAGTAAAAAAGGTAAAGCTACCTCGATTGTAATCAAATGATTCGCTTTGATAAATGCCACGGTATTCATTGTAATTATATAATCCACCGATGTAAAAAAAATATTTTCCTCCGGGTGGAATACCGCCAACTAATCTGCAATAGAATTCTTTATTCTTCCCTAAATTATCAAAAGTTCGATAGGCGATTTTTGTTGCATTATCTTGATAAATAACATTGGAGAAAATCTCTTTAGTATAATTTACACCAACAGAAGCTACAGGCATATCATTGAACGTAACATTGAACTCGTAGTTGGTTGTAAACTGTGGGCGAAGCGCAGGATTTCCTACTTCATATAAAAATGGATCAACAAATTTTGGATATGGATTCAAACTTTCATAAAATGGA
>Ga0304730_1001917_pt1 | contig 15302 bp, 12 predicted proteins | sample M_130628_MF_Meta_FD_190474 | JGI IMG/M metagenome (GOLD analysis project Ga0304730, IMG submission 190474) | Freshwater microbial communities from Lake Montjoie, Canada to study carbon cycling - M_130628_MF_MetaG (v2) (version 2) | ecosystem: Environmental > Aquatic > Freshwater > Lake | place...
TTCTATTTGGGTGAAAATAGCTTCTGTGGCAAATCCAAAAGTGGCTAGTCTAAAATGCTCTTGGAAAGTAGCCAACATTTGTAAATACAGTAAAACAGTTAGTGTTGGAAATGATTTTTTGGCTGAATTTGCTAGAAAACATTGTACAGACGTAAGAATTATTCCTACTGTTGTAAATACAGATTTATACCACAATCAATTAAAAAATCAAGAAGAAAACAATTTTACTATAGGTTGGACTGGTACTTACACGAATTTGTATAACCTTCAACTTATTAAGAATGTAATTTATGAGCTGCAAAAAAAATATAAATTCAATTTTCTAATTATTGCCAATCGCGATCCAATGTTAGAAAAAGTTAAGTATACGTACAAAAAATGGGAATTGGCCACAGAAATTGAAGACTTACTTCAAATGCACATTGGTATTATGCCTTTAATTAACTCTGAGGTTGAACTTGGTAAATGTGCATTTAAAGCCATACAATACATGAGTTTAGGCATTCCCCCTGTAGTTAGTCCGGTGGGTGCTAATAAAAAAGTTGTTATTGATGGCGAAAATGGATTTTGGGCAAATGATGAAAAAGAATGGTATGATAGTTTAGAAAAATTAATTACCAATCATCAATTACGCACCAAAATGGGTACAAACGCCAGAAATAGAATCATTTCAAATTATTCCGTAAAGGCAAATAAAGATAAGTTTTTGAAATTGTTTAATTGATTAATTTTCTTTTGCTACACTTAGTTTGATATTAACTTTTTTGATATTCAGCATTTCCAAACAAGTTCCAAAAATGGGTATTCACATTAAATGAAAAAATTTTTTAAAAGCTTTTTCTCTTTAGGATTAATCCAGGTATTTGGGCTACTAACACCCTTAATTTTAACCCCTTACATCATTCATAAAGTTGGCTTGTCTGTTTTTGGAATAATAGCCACAGCCCAAAGCATTGTTGTGTTTTTTAACCTTATTACAGAATTTGGTTTCAATACAACAACCGTTAGAAATCTCTCTCAGCAAAAAAACAATCATGCAGCATCTGAAAAAATCGTAACTACTGTTTTTTATTTAAAGCTTATTTTATTACTAATTGCCTTTGCTATTTATTTCCCCTTAATCTATTGGGTGCCCAATTTTAAAAATCATTTCGGCATTTTCTTGTTCAGCTTTGCAATGGTTGTAGGGCAAACGTTACTTCCAATTTGGTATTATCAAGGAACAGAAAAAATAAGTAAAACCACCATTCCAATTCTTGTTTTTAAATTATTGAGTGTTGCCCTTATTTTTATTTGTATTAAAAAGCCTGAAGATGCGTTGTATGTAAATCTGATCTATGGTTTTTGTAATCTATGTGCGGGCATTTATTTGTACATCAACATTTTTAAAACGTATAATTTTTCTTTAGTCCATTTGTATTTTTCAAATATTGTAACAGAGATCAAAGAAAATATGGCGATGTTTTTATCTAACGTAAGTATTGTAGCATACGCCAATTCAACCATTATCATTTTAAGCTTTTTTATTTCGCCCGAAGCACTAGGCGTTTATGGTGTAATTGATAAAATTTTGCAGCTGATGAAATCAGTGCTTGTGCTGGTTCACAACTCGGTTTATCCAATGATTTGTAATATCATAAAATTTGAAAAAGAAACATTAATCGGCTTTTTAAAGAAGATATATTTTGTTCTTTGGATCTTGGTTTTTTCTGGAGCAGTTTTTCTTTACTTTTTTCCAAATTTAATTTTAAACTATTTTATTCATGATTCAAATGAAGGCTCAAATTATTTAAAGTATCTAGGTTTTTTGATTTTTATAGTAAGTCTTAACATGCCTTTCAATCAAAGTTTACTGGCCTTAAAAAAAGATTGGTTGGTTTTAAGAGTTGTGTTTTTAAGTTCGGTAATTAGTTTATTGTTGAATTTTTTAATTGTGCCAAAATACGGTATTAATGGTTCTATTTTAACGATGTTCGTTACCGAAACAATGGTTACTTGTTCATTTCTTTATTGTTTTTTAAAAACAGATTTAATTAAAATTCAAAAATAAATCCGGTATGAACATTTGCTCGGTTACCATTTTATTTCACCCAGAAGAATCTGTAAAAAATAATGTTTCGAGTTATTTACATGCCGTTGATTTAGCGTACATCATAGACAATACAGAAAGTGCAGCAATAAATAATCGTGAATTATTTGAAGGAATAGTGGGAGAAGAAAAAATAGTATTTATAAAAAACAATGCCAATTTAGGTATAGGAAAATCTTTAAACATTGCGTTTGAAATGGCTGCAAAGGCTGGATTTGATTGGATGTTGACCATGGATCAGGATTCTAATTTTAAAGAAAGGGGGTTTTTCGAATTGGCCGAAACGAAATTTAACGACATCAATGTTGCAATCATTGGCGCATCGGCACATCAACAAATTCCTTTCAGCAATGACTTAGATGAATCATTTAAGCGCTCACTTTTTTTGATTACTTCCGGGAATCTCGTTCGAATAAATGCTTGGCAAAAAGTTGGCGGATATAACGAACAATTATTTATTGATGAAGTGGATACCGATTTTTGTTTGAGGTTGCAAAAAATAAATTTTCAAATTTTAAGTACAAAAGAAAATTACCTACAACATAAACTGGGCAACAATTTCAATGCGAAAATTCCATTTACAAAAAACATTTGGCCAATTGGTATTCACGCTCCGTTTAGAATGTATTATATGGCTAGGAATGGTTTGTTTATGATTAAGCAATACGCATTTAGCCATCCTAAATATGCCTTGTATCGAATAAAAAGTTTTGTGGCAAAGTTTTTATTTATCTTGTTTTTCTATCCCAATAAATCTCGTTATTTAAAAAGTTTTTTTAGTGGAGTAAAAGATTTTGTGGGGTCGAAGTATGGGGGGAGGTAAAAGGTTTCATAGGTTCAATGCGTTTGTGAGGTTTGTGAGGTTTATGAGGTTGGTGAGGTTTAAAATTTCCAAATCTCCAAGCTCCATAGGAGCGATATAATTATAGAAAAAGAATAAAAATAAGAATATCCAAGCTCCATAGGAGCGACATAATTATTGGTTCAAAAGGCTGGAGGCATTTTTCATAAATTTTCTTCTTCTTTTATTTTATAAAGGTTTGCCAATTGGATGATCAATAATTTCAAAAGATGCAAGAAGACAAAAACGGAAGAAACTTCCAACGTATTGAACGTATTGAACCTTTTGAACCTCTTAAACGTTACCACACAACATCCAATATCCCTTTACCAAATTCTTCGTTTCTTTCAAATTTCCTTTTAGCGCCAATTGTACAAACCGCATCAAAAATTCTACAGTGAATGTAAAAAATGCAACAGTGAGATAACCGAGCATGCTAAAATGTTTTTTGGCATATTTTAATCGGCTGCTCAAACTTAAAAATAATCGAAACGCTTTTACCGTTTCTGTAGTTCCCATGCCGGTATGTATTGCTTGAATGTGGGAATGGTAAAATGATTTCCCTCCTGCTTTTTTTAAACTCAGAGAAAAATCCAACTCTTCAAAATACACAAAAAAACGTTCGTCAAAATATCCAGCTTTTTCAAACACAGTGTTTCGCATAAACATATACGCGCCCATTACCTGATCCACAAATCTGCTTTCCTGATGATTCCAATCTGTCATTAATGTTGGTGGATGAAATAATTTCGGCCATATTTTTGACAACCCTAGTGAATGGTACACAAAATTTATTGGCTTCGGAAATCTTGCACAAGTTGGGGTGATATGATTTGAATCGTTCAACAATTGACAACCCAATACATCCACCTCTTGATGGGTTTCCATGTAATCAAAACTAGCAGCTATCGTATTCTCCAACAATACAGCATCCGGATTAAGCAACAAGATATATTTGGATTTGCTTATTTTAAACCCTTGATTACAAGCTCTTGCAAAACCTACATTCTCCGTATTTTTTACAACATGAAGTTTGGCATTTATAGGTAGCAATTGCAATGAACCATCCGTAGAATTATTGTCGATTATAATTACATTGGAAACCAATTCAAATTGATCAGAATTAAAAATAGAGAGCACGCACTTTCTTAAAAAATCATGACTATTCCAGTTTACAATTACTATATCTATCATGCTAATTTTTTTGAATCAATAATAGAATTTGGCTTCATGCCCAAAGGATTGGGTAATTCCTTGTCGAGTAATAGAAACACTTCTACATAAATTACAATTTTAAGCCAGCTGGAAAAAACGGTAAAATAATGATCTCGAAAAAAAGACAGCATCAGTGGGAAAAGTAAAAACGAATAATACAACACATAACGTAATGATCTTGTACTGGCTGCTTTTAAATAAAGAAAGCTTTGAAGTGCGCCTAAAAGCATCATTATGCAAATGGCATATCCCTTTCCGAAATCTTGAATATACGCTCTAAATATGGTGTACACGTTGGTTGGATAAGGAATGAAAACATATTCATCCGCAATATCTTTTGCTTTTGATTTGGGCAACAAATGAATATTCTCCGCAAGCTTTACAAAAAAACCAAGTGTGTTATTTCCAGAATAATCTGATTTTTCTCCTTGGTTATGTTTATAATCCATTGCATTTAATGGGCTCACCAAATACAAACTGGTGTATTCAAATGAAGATGAAATATTACTACTTAGTCCATCTTCGGCTGAACCTCCTTTTTCATAAACAATACCTACAATCGAAAATAAAACCGTGAAAAAAAGCATCATTAAAACTACTTTCTTAATGAAGTTTTTGTTGTTCATAAAATTATTTATACCCAAATAAATGGCAAGTATCATAAATAGAGAAGTTCTTCCAGTATAAAAAACGGTATAAATCATAGCAATGGTAAAACTCAAAATCAATATAAGTCTGTTTTGCATGGTCCTATTTTGTAAAAAAACAAAATAGTTAATGGCAAATATGACAATCGAAAATGAAACCAAATATTTAGTCGGACCAATATCTAATTCGCCATAAATTAATTCAGATCGAATGCCAATAAATATGTTGTCTAGATTGGATGCTTTATAAATATTGAAAATGGATTTTAAATAAAAGGGAAGCCCAACTATAACAATAGCCATAAAAAAAAAGCGATAGAAAACACCAATTTGATGTTCGGATTTTTCTTTTATGGATTGTTGTTCAATTACAGTTTTTAGTTGATGATGAATGTATGCAGATCCCAAACTGAAAGCCAAAGTAGCCAATGATACAAATAAATACGTTTCAAATGAAATGGGATATAACGCTGTTAGTACAAATTTACTAACCAGAAATTGCATCAAAATGATTGTAGCCCAAAGCAGTGAAAAAAGTACAGAAGGATGAAATAGTTTTTTTGAAAAATAGTAAAGGTTGATGATAAAAATACCAAATTGAAAAAGAATAAACGTAACTGGAATTAAGATGTTATCCATTTTTAATCTCTAAAAAAGCAATCGAATGTTTTAGTTTTTTCTTAAGACAAAATAAAAATGCAAAGTTTTTAAACCCGGGATTCGGCAATTTTTACTTTTTACTTTTTATTTTTGAATTTGAATGTCACTTTGTTCCAACCTGTTTTTTAAAAAATTGATCCATAAAAACAACATTAAAATGGCATTGGCTAAAATGGCAAATAACAAAGCAGTTTTTAGTTTACTAGACTTTATTTTCTCCATTGGATAATCTGCTTTGTCTATAATTTGCAACAATGGAATTTTTTTTATGTATTGATATTTCGCTAATTCTAGATTTTTGAAAAGTTCTTTATACGCTTCTCCATAAGCCGAAATATTAAATTGTTGCATTTGTGGATTTGCAAGTGCTACAGAAAATGCAGGATTGATATTAGCATCTACATATTGGGCTTTAGACATTAAACTTGAGCCAACATTGTTTTTTAATGAATCCACACGAAGTGCCAAAACATCCACCGTTTCCTTCTCTTTTCTGCTGGTTATTTCGGTATAAAAAATCCCAGCTTCTTCTACCAATCTATCTGTAAATACTTTTGAAAATTTTTCGTCGTAACTGTTTACTTTGATTTCATAAATACTCAATTTTTTATCAGGACGTTCTGGATTTATATCTTCTTTCTCCATTTTTAAATAAATAAAATTGAGAATACTATCTTGTAAATAGTTCATCTTATCTTTTGTAATACCAATAGGAAAATCAATGCCAGCCAACCTTTCTTTTTTATCAAGTGTTTTACGTAATTCTGTCATTTCTAAATAATATGAAGCTAGCGTATACTTTTTATTGTTAAATGTTTCAGATGTCAATAAAACTTTTTCTATAATCCTTCTGCTTTTCATGATTTCGATGATGTTGTCACCATCAAATAAATTTCCTGATCCACCCAGTCCATATCCAAATTGAGAAGCAAGGTTAAATGCACCCGATAAGCTGTTTTCTGAATTTCCTGCATCCAATGCAAAACTCAATCGGCTTTGAAATTTTGGCTTAGTAAGCATGGCTATTATAAAACCAATAGACCCAGCTAAAATGCCTATTACTAAAAAATATTTCCATTTTTTTAATAGTAATGTCAGGAATGAATTTGATTGCATCTTTTTGTATTAAATCTGAATTTTAGATAAATAACTTACTAAAAATTTTGAACTATTATTTTATGGCTGTTAATATTACATTTGACAAAATCCCCATTGCCGAAACCAATAACGCCCATTCTCCAACACCAATTTTATTTCTGTTTTCTTTATTTTTTTGTGGAATAAATATCTCAGCTCTAGAGGTGATTTTGGGATAAAATTTAATTCCGATAAATGATTTTACAGATTTCACTTTCCCATTTGGAAACACAACTAATGTTTTCAATTTTCTTGCTTCGCTGGTATAACCACCCGATTGCTTGATATAATATTTTGCCGATTTATTGGTTCTTAAAGAAATTATATTTGGATAATACACTTCTCCCGTAACTTTTACCAAATTATTATTTTTACTAACTATAAGCAAATCGCCATCTTCCAAATTTAAATTATCGAGTTTTGAATTATCTTCAATAACTTTTTTAAGATCTATAATAATGGTTTCAGAAGCTCCATACAATTCATTTTTAAGTTGTTCATTTGTAGCAATGCTATCAAACTCTAGATTCATTAATCGTTGAAAAAATATTTCACGTTCTGCTATGGTAAAAACAGAATTCTTTCTGCGTCTAATGATGATTGATGAGCTATCTGCAGATGCTTTGAAGCCGCCTACACGATTTATGATATCCGTTATTTTTTCACCACTTTTTTGAAGGTTGTATTTTCCGGGTGTTAACACTTCGCCCACAACCATTACCATTCTTTGGTTAATTACCCCAGGCAATACTTTCACATGTACAATATCAAATGGCATAAGCATAAGCGCTTCGCCAGATTGACTTGCTTTAGAAACATTAACAGTAAATGTTTCTGTTTCGAAATAATCCAAGGTATTTGATTCCGACTTCTTCTTTCTTCTTGAAATTTCAATGGTGGTTGAATCACCCAAATCATTGATACCACCAGCTTCCAAAAGCAATTCATTTATGGTTAACTTTTCCCTCCATTGCACCTTCCCTGGTTTTCTAATGTTCCCGATTATGCTAACATATTGATTATCTTTAAAATCATAAATAGAATATACATGAACTAGATCTGATTTTTTTAATGGGATATCCACTTGATTGTTAAGGATAGAATCTAAATTTACAGACAAAATTGAAGGTTGACGGCCTTTTTCTAATCTATAAATATTTACTCTTTCAGTATAAGCTACTTCCAACAATCCACCCGATTTTTCTAATAATGATTTCAATGTTGCTGTTGTACTTGATTCATAATCTCCCGGTCTGTATACAGAGCCGGTTATCGAGATTTTGTCCAGCACCACATTTTGCAAATTGCTGATGTAATAATCATCGCCATTGCGAATGGTAAACTTTGAAAATGCACTGTCTTTAATTTCTATTACTTTCCTTTCTTTTTCTGCTAATCTGGTAACAACCATTTCGGCTCTATATGCCATTTCATTAAATCCACCACTATAGCTTAATAGGTTTTCGATATTTTCTCCGCTTAACATTTCATATTTACCCGTGCGCTTTACACATCCCAAAATGCTTACCCTGTTGTCATAATATGGTATTCTTACAACATCACCTTCTTGTAGCAAAATGTTATCTTTCTGAAGGCCCTTGCATAAAAAATCATAGAGGTCTGCTTTTTTAACCAACTTGTTTCCCCTAATTACTTCGATTTGTCTATAACTGCCTAAGTTGCTTGGGCCGCCACACAAATACAAAATATTATACAAAGTTGTCAGCGACGAAACCGTGTATGTACCTGGTTTGTATGCTTCTCCAATAACGGTTACCCTTATGCTTCTTATTTTCCCTAATTTAATTTGAACCCTAGTTTGTCCGGTTGAAATTGCTCGATATATGGTAGATGACAGCTTAGATTTAATTTTTTCAGTTGCCTGTTCCATCGTTAAACCATTTACATATATTGGTCCAACCGCTGGAATGTACACTTCCCCATTTTCATTTACGTCTAAATTATATCTCATTTCGCTGTATCCAAAAACATTAACCACCAATTCATCATCTGGGCCAACCACATAAGAAGAAGGTGTAGCTATGCGAATATTGGGTTCGAAAACCAAACTGCTTTTTAAAAACAATTCCGAGCCAAAAACCGACAAGTCTTTATCTGCAATTTCCATAGGCGTTGTGCTTGTGCTTCCACTATATGACCTATCAGATTCTTTTGCTATTGTTTGACTTTTACCCGTAGGTACGTTGTTTAATCTATCCAACAACTTGCCCGCTTGTACACTTGACATTCCTTTAGCCTTCAAAATTTCTATTGCTTTATCATCATCCATGCCCATGCTGCTCATTTTGTTACGAATCGTCATAATGTCGGCATCACTATAACTATCCACATTTATTTGCGATAAATTTCTTTGATCAAACAAATTAGATTGTGCCTCACAAATCAAAACAACGAACAAAAAAAAGAAAGTAGAAATCAGTTTGTTTTTAAAACTTCTCATGTGTTAATATTTAAATCAAAAAGCAAAAGCAAAAAATCAAAAATGTTGATTCAATCAAAAGCTTTGGAAAGGTGGCCAAAGTTACAGTTTTTTATCATTCTTAGTTTACTGAAAATTGGATAAATAATGCGATTAAATTTAAATTAAACAAGTTTTCCTTCAATCTGCTTCAACTATCTTTGCGTCCATGCATTACGCCTCAGTAGAAAATATCACCAAGTCATTTGGTATCAGAACGCTTTTTAAAAATATCACTTTTTATATAGAAGAAGGAGATAAAATTGCTTTAGTAGCCCGAAATGGTTCAGGCAAATCAACTTTAATGAAAATTCTTGCCGGATTTGATACGGCAGATAGTGGCACCGTTTGGGTGCATAAAGACATCAAGACCGTAATGCTGCAGCAGGATAATGATTTCGATCCCAATAAAACCATTTGGGATAATGTACTTCGATTGGACAACCCTGTAATTAAAGCTGTTAAAGAATATGAAGAATATCTTGAAAATGGTTCCGAAGACATCGATCATTTATCTGAGTTAATGGCTCAGTTGGATGATTTAAACGCCTGGACTTTCGAAAGCGACCTGAAACAAATTTTAGGGAAACTCAACTTACATATTTTAAACGAACGCGTTGGAAATCTTAGCGGTGGTCAAAAAAAGCGTGTGGCATTGGCGCAAGCCCTTATTGAATCTCAATTACATGAGGGAAGATGTTTACTCATTATGGATGAGCCTACCAACCATTTGGATGTATCTATGATTGAGTGGTTAGAAGAATTTTTAAGTGCACAAAAAATAACCTTGTTGCTTGTAACGCATGATCGCTATTTTTTAGATGCTGTTTGTAATGAAATTATTGAAATTGATGATGAGAAAGTATTTGTGTACAAAGGCGATTACGATTATTTTTTAGAGCAGAAAAGTTTGCGCATTGAGATCGAGCAAAGCGAATTACAAAAAGATAAAAACATATTTCGGAAGGAATTGGAATGGATGCGCAAGCAACCAAAAGCACGAACAACAAAAAGTAAAAGCCGACAAGATGCTTTTGCGGAAGTAGAAGACCGTGTAAAACAACAAAAAGAAGTGGCGGAAGTAAGTCTGCAAATGAAAATGACGCGACTTGGGGGAAAGATTTTGGAAATGAAGAAAGTGTACAAAAGCTTTGGTGATTTGAACATCATGAAGGGCTTTGATTATACCTTCAAACGTGGCGAAAGAATTGGCGTTGTAGGAAAAAATGGCGTTGGGAAATCTACGTTTTTAAAAATTGCTTTGTTGCAAGAGCCCGCAGATTCTGGAAAAATCAATCATGGTGATACCGTGGTTTTTGGAAATTTTAGTCAGGATGGATTGATTTATAAAGAGGATAAAAGAGCCATTGAGTATGTAAAATCTATGGCTGAATTTTTTCCTTTGGCAGATGGAAGTAAAATTTCTGCAAGTCAGTTTATGGAAAAATTTGGATTTACGGGCGAGCAACAATACACCATGCTTAGTAAATTAAGTGGTGGTGAAAAACGCAGATTGCATTTGATGAGTGTGTTGTTTGTGAACCCCAATTTTTTGGTGCTTGATGAACCGACCAATGATTTGGATTTGCAAACATTAAGAACGCTGGAAGAATTTTTAATGGACTATCCCGGCTGTATTTTGATAGTAAGCCATGATCGATATTTTATGGATAGAATGGTAGAGCATCTTTTTGCATTTGAAGGCGATGGCGTAATCAGAGATTTCCCAGGAAACTACACACAATACAGAGAAGCACAATCCAAAGGATTGCTCGAAAACAATACGCAACAGCTCATGAAAGAGCATAGCGAAGTAAAAGAAGCGCCAGAAAAAAAAGAAGCACCCACTGCTACTACTACCTCAAATCAACCGGTTAAAAAGTTATCGTTTAAAGAAAAATTTGAATTGGAGTCGTTAGAAAAAGATATGCCAGCTCTACAAAAAGAGAAAGAAATGTTGGAAGGAAAGATGGCAACCAATTTAAGTTATGATGAACTTCAAAAAGCTGCCGAGCGTATCAGTGAAATCATCAATTCATTAGATGCAATGGAAATGCGTTGGCTAGAGTTAAGTGAAAAAAATGGCTAGTATTTTGAGTGTCTGATAAGAATCATTTTCTACTTTGATGAAGCGCATTTTAATCCGTGTTGATTGAAAATACATTTGCCTTGTAATAAAATTTATAATTTAAAAACAAGGAGGTTATTTATGTCAACAAGAGCACTAACAAGAAACGGCGGAACAGTTCCCACAATTTTTGATGATTTTTTTAAACCATGGAATGAATGGTTTGATAATGAAAATGTTTTACTAAACCGAGTACTTACGGTACCTGCAGTAAACATCGTTGAAACATCGAGCGAGTTTAAACTTTCCATTGCAGCACCAGGGATGAAAAAAGATGATTTCAACATTGATGTTGAAGGCAATATGCTGACCATCAGTTGTGAGAATGAAACCACTACGCAAGAGAAAGAACATAAGTACACCCGGAAAGAGTATAATTATTCATCGTTTAGCCGAAGTTTTTCATTACCAGAAGATGTGAGTAAAGAAAAAATTCATGCAAGCTATACCGATGGCGTATTAAATTTGATGCTTCCGAAAAAAGAAGAAGCGAAGAAAACAAATGCGCATCATACCATTCAGGTAAAATAATAATTATTGCTTTTTGAAAAAGCCCTCAGTATTGGGGGCTTTTTTTATTATCACCCCACATTCTTCTCCTGTATTTTCTTATCCTTCTGTACTTTATCCCAATATTTTTTGGCTACCAGCAACATGCCAAAGCTTTCCCCATCTTCTTTACCTAAATGCTTGTGATGCATTTTATGTGCCCAACGAATTGTTTTTACATAGGTATTATTGCTTCTGGTAAACCACTTGAAACGTTGATGAATAATCACCTCGTGTACAATAAAATAACCCAAACCATAAAGCGCAATGCCAAAGCCAATGGCTGCAACCCAATAATACTGATGTTGTAAACCAAGCATAATGCACAACCAACTTGGAATGGCAAAGATTAAAAAGAACGCATCATTTTTTTCAAAAAAACCTGTCGAAGGTTGATGATGGTCTTCATGCAAAAACCATAAAAATCCATGCATCACATATTTATGCGTTAACCAAGTAATGCCTTCCATGATAAAAAAAGTACCCAATACAATTGATAGAAAAATTAGTGGATTCATAAAAAGGTTCTTAATAAGGAAAAAAACATAATTTGTATTAATAACAAATGTAGTGCGAATTTGTTTTGCTTGTCAAAATTACAAAAATGAAAAACCAATAAAAATAACATGCTGAAAATAAACCAGCATGCATAATTAAAAATAGGTATTTCACCCGTACCACCCCAAGACCAATAGCCCAAACGGATTGCCACGGGCTCCATCAACCAATCAAATATTAGTGCCAATGTAGCACCATCTACAATTACAGAAATCGTTTTTAAAATCGGCTTCTTAATCACTTCATCAGCATCTATTTTTTTTGCCAATTTATACATCATCATATGCATGGCACTGCCACAACAAAACATAACTACAAACCAATTTATGCCAATAACAATCGGAACGTTCAATACTTTAGCTCCTAACGTATTGCCGTATGCGTAATTGCCAAACAAAATGCCCGTTCGGGTTCCAATGATTTCAATGCAAATGCCAATTATAAAGCAAGTCAATATAAAAATGTAAAAAGAAGTATTGCGTTTATTTTGTGTGTATATAATCAACCCAAACATGAGCAGCAAATTAATTGGTGTTGATGCAATAATTAAATCGCTCTTAAAAAACAAAATGCCTAACAATCCTACCAGATGAAAAATAATGGCAATTGCGGTAGCTATTTGAACCCTTGTATATTTATTTAGATCACTAATCCCGAGCATGTTTCTTTTTTATTAATTCTGATGTGATGTAAGCACTTTTTAAACACAATGGAATGCCTCCACCAGGATGAACAGTTCCGCCACAAAAATACAATCCATTTATTTCTGACGAAAAGTTTGCCGGTCTGAAGAATGCAGCAAATTTCGAATTGGAGCTTGTGCCATACAACGATCCTTGATACGTGCCCGTTTTTTTTTCTATAATTACAGGGTCTAATACATGCTCTGATTCAATAATGGCCTCAATATCCGTTTTTAAAATTCGGTTGATTTTTTGAATGATCTGTTGCCTTGCCTCTTGTACCATTTTATGCCAATCTTGTCCATTATTGGTTGGCGCATTAATCATCACAAACCAATTTTCGCATCCATCTGGTGCTTGATTGTCTTCCATTTTGGAAGTAATATTGATGTAAATCGTTGGGTCGTTGAACAATGTTTTTTTATTAAACAGATGTTCAAATTCCACTTCGTATTTTTCACTAAATAAAATATTATGTAAGCCAAGTTGAGCAAATTCTTTTTTTATGCCCCAATAAAAAATCAATGCACTGCTGCTTCGTTCCAACTTTTCAAGCGTCTTTATTTTTGCAGGGTTTTGTAAAAGATTTTTGTAGGTATAGTATACATCGCCATTGCTTACAATCAAATTGGCATCAATCGTTTTACCATTTGTAACAATTCCTTTTACCATTCCCTTTTCATGGATAATTTTTTCTACCCGATGATTAAAATGAAATTGTACGCCTTTTTTTAAAGCCAGTTTATACAAGGCATTGGTGATGTTAATCATCCCACCTTTTGGATAAAACGTGCCTTGATTTTGTTCGAGATGTGGAATCAAACTCAGCATTGCCGGTGCTTTGTACGGATTACTCCCATTATACGTTGCAAACCGATTAAATATTTGTACCGCTTCTTTTGATGTAAATTGTGTTGAATTATATTGATGTAAACTGCTAAATAAATAGGGCATTTTTACATTGGCCAATGCAGATAAAACCCTTTTGTGCAGCCAAGTTTTGGGTAGATGTAAAGAATGATTTAAAAATATTTTTCCAATCTTGTTATACAGCGTCTCCGCTTTTGATAAATACTTCTTTACACTATTTGGATTTTCTCCCAACTTAACTTGGAATTCTTCCCCTAGTTTTTCTCGATCAGCATAGGTATTGAGTTGAATGCCATTTTCAAAAAAATAATGACATACAATATCTACTTCTTGATATTGAAAATAATCTTCAATAGGTTCGTTGGCTAAAGTAAACAGCGCTTCTACATTTTCTGGTTGAGTAAATAAAGAAGGGCCGGCATCAAAACGATAACCTTTATTTTCAAAAGCAGATAATTTTCCTCCTGGATAATCATTGGCTTCAAATACATGAACTTCATATCCTTGAACGGAAAGCCTTATCGATGCTGCAATTCCGGCAATGCCACTACCAATGATGATTGCTTTTTGCATTATACTTATTTTACCGGAGCTTGTTTCGAATTTAAATATTCTACTAAAATTGGAAATGCAATTTTAAACCAAGCCGTGTATTTATGTTGATGATTTTGCAAACTATCCGCAATAGCTTGTATAGACATAAAACAAAAATCTTTTACTTCATTTGGATTGATGTCGATTGTGCCATTTAATTTTCCAATGAACACATGATCAAATTCGTGCTCAAACAAACCATTGTCAAATTCGGCTTTGTAGGTAAAAGAAAATGCGAAATCCAAATGCGAATCAAATCCCATTTCTTCCATCAATCTTCTATGCGCTGCATCAATGGTGATTTCACCAGGCATGGGATGGCTGCAACAAGCGTTTGTCCAAAGGTTTGGACTATGGTATTTATTTGAAGCCCTTTGTTGTAAAAGCATTTCGCCCTTTTCATTAAAAATAAAAATGCTAAACGCTCTATGTAAAATCGCTTTTTGATGCGCTTCAATTTTTTCCATCGAACCAATGACATCATCATTTTCATTCACCAAAATAACTTCAGCAATGGGAGTAGTAATCATAACATATTTAACTGGCTTCTTAATCCAGCTTTAAAAACGATAAACAATTTGGCATAATTAGGAATTCTGATTCTGTCTTCTAAAATTGCGGCTGGTTGAACTCGTTTTATTTTTTGAAATAATGATAGGTAATATTTATAAGCCACATAAACACCAAACCTTGCGCCTACTGGTAATTTTAAAATCCCTTCAAAAGCCAATTTGAAATCTTTTAAAATATCCGCCTCAATTTCATTTTTCATGGATTGTGAAAAATTGGTAAAATCCACTCCTGGAAAATAAATTCGATTTAGATGTTCTGCATCTGCTTTTACATCTCGCA
>Ga0304730_1001918_pt1 | contig 15300 bp, 5 predicted proteins | sample M_130628_MF_Meta_FD_190474 | JGI IMG/M metagenome (GOLD analysis project Ga0304730, IMG submission 190474) | Freshwater microbial communities from Lake Montjoie, Canada to study carbon cycling - M_130628_MF_MetaG (v2) (version 2) | ecosystem: Environmental > Aquatic > Freshwater > Lake | place...
CGAGGAGCGACTGGCCTACATGAAGCCGCCGATCGCGCGGGTGATGACCCGGGCCTACAAGTACTGCGAGGGCTACGACGCTGCCGGAAAGCCGATCTATGCCTGGGGCAACGCCCGCATGAAGCGGATGGAGCGGCTGCTCGACTTCTGCGAGAAGCACGGCGTGGAGGTGATCCTCGGCGAGTGGGACGATCCAGCGTCGCCCGAAGACCGCCAGGATCCGGCAGCCGACAAGCTCAAGCCTTATGGGATCGAGGAGACCGACCCCCGCTGGGCCGTGCTCATCTGCGACATGCTCGAGCACTTCCTCGACGAGAAGAACTACAGCTGCATCAAGTGGTTCAACCTGATCAACGAGCCCAACGGCGGCTGGTCGGCCTGCGCCGACTTCGCCAAGTGGAAGAAGGGCATCGAAAACCTCCATGCCGAAATGGTGAAGCGCGGCCTGGACAAGCGGATAGGGATCATCGGCCCCGATGCCAACGCCCAGAAGGACTACTGGTGGCTCGATCTCAACGTGCTGCAACTCGCTAAACAGACCGCGATGTACGACCTCCACGAATATGCGAAGAAGGAGGACGTGGAGTCGGGGCACCTAGAGCGGGTGTTCGCCCTGAAGCGCGACTACGCCAACCGCTACGATCCAGCCGGCCGCAAGAAGCCATTCGTGATGGGCGAGATCGGTTTGGTCAGCGGGCTCGGCAAGGACGGCAAGCCGGTGCAGCCGAAGGGGGGCCGCGACAGCCAACCATTTATCTACGACTTTGAGTACGGCGTGTGGATGGCCGACTACAACGCCCAGGTGGCCCGAGCCGGCATGGACGGCACGTGCGCCTGGGCGGTGGACGACGCGATGCACATCCAGAAGAACCCCGACTCCACCTGGCCGAAGCTCGACAACGTCGAACTGAAAAAGTGGGGCTTCTGGAACAGCATGGCGGAGGAGATTGGTCATCCCGAAGACGCGGCGATCCGGCCGTGGTTCTACACCTGGGCGGTGATGTCGCGGGCCTATCCGGCGGGCTGCCGCATGCTGGAGATTCCTGGCTGCCTGCCGAAGGGCCTCCGGCCGCTCGCGGCCCGCTGGGAGCACGGCGGCACAAAGCACTTCTCGCTAACGCTGATCAACGATTCCGACACGGACCGCGAAGTGACGATCACCGTGCCTGAGGCCGCGTGGCAGTCAACGGTGCACCGGTTCCATTACTTCAAAGACGATCGCCCCGCCGACGCCGATGGCTTTCCCGTCGTCAAGCAGATCGACAGCGGCGTCGATCTCTCGAAGGGCGTGGCCGTGTCGCTGCCCTCGCGGGGCGTGGTTGTCCTGACCACGATCCCGATCAGCCGCTGACGCCGCCCTCGCAAACCCCCTCGGTGTGGGGGTTTTGGGGGCGGGGGTGTGCGATCCGGCCCTGCCCTTGGCTTATGTGATGGCCATTTTTACGGATCTTGCCGTCGCATAAATGTGCGATCGTTTTTCGACTCGTTCGCTCGTAGGATCGCGGCTCTTCGGATAAAACGTTGGCGAAGTTGCGGACTGGATTCCACGGACTGCATTCCAATGGGGGGGCGGAGAATGTCGCTATCTTTTCGGCTTGATCGTTCTCACGTGCGGTCGGCGTTCGCGAGGCGGATTCCGGCGGTACTGGTCGCGCTGGCGGCGTGTCAGGCGGCTGGTTCCGCGCAAGCCCAGTCCACCTGGCTGCCGACGTCGGGCACTGTGCCGTGGACGACGGGCACGGCCTGGAGCGGTGGGCTGATTCCGAATGCAAGCGGCGCGGTAGCCGTGTTTCCAAATGCGAACACGAGCCCCAGTGTCCTCAGCGGCACCGTGACGACGGGTACGGTCACGTTCACGGCCAGCTCGGGCAACCTCGTGATGACGGGAAGCAACGGCGTCACCAACGACGTGATCACGCTTGCGACTGCATCAGGGTCGCCGACGGTCAACGTCAACGGAAGCGGGCAGCTCTACTGGTACACCGACCTTGCCGGCACGCAGGGCTACACCAAGACCGGGCCCGGCACGCTGATCTTCCGATACAACTCAGACAACCTCACCTACACGGGCACGACCACGCTCGGCGGCGGCACCGTTCAGATCAACCAGGACGGCAGCCTCGGCAACGTCAACAACCCGATCCTCGTTTCGGCCAACTCTGCCCTGCAGAGCATCAGCGGCAATCAGCTGGGCACGATCACGCTGCCGTCCACCCGCACGATCACGATCAACAACGGCATCACGTTCACGCTGCAGAACAGCGGAACCGGCAACTCCACGGTCGTCAACGGGCCGATCACCGGCGCCGGTAATCTCACGCTGGTCAGCAACTCGTTCAGCCTCAATGGGGCGAACACCTACGCCGGCAATACCATCATCCGCAGCGCCACGGTCACGCTCGGCTCATCGAGCCCACTTTCGACGGGTGCGCTTACGCTCCAATCGCAAGGCAACGCGGCAAACCAACTGGCACCCCTTGTGGACCTCGGCGGGCAATCGCAGTCGGTATCGTCGCTGACGATGACCCTCGGCGGCACGGCCCAGGTCACCAACACCTTTCGCAACGGGGCCCTCACCGTCGCTGGCGGAAACCTGGCAGTGAACTCGGGTGCCGCTGGTGCAGGGTCGGGCACCACCGCGCTTGATTTCCGAGGTCTGTCGTCGTTCGTCTACTCCAACGCCAGTGGTACGTTCGGGATCGGCACCACGGGCACGTTAGCCAGCGGCACGTTCGCCACGATCGTCAATACGGCCACAGCCAATACGGTCACCGCCTCCCACGTGCAGATTGGCAACTCGGCCAACGGCCCAGTTGTGAGCCAGTCGACGCTCGGCCTCGGGCAGACCAACACCTACAACACCGGCACGCTCACCATCGGTGCCTATCGCGGCAACGGCACGGTCGCGTACCAGTCCGGCGTGACTGGGGGCAGTCTCGTGCTCCGCGGCACGGCCGGAGGCAGCAGTCGCATCGACAATGTTTACGTCGGCTATAAGGCGGGCGGAGATAACTTCGGCAACGGGGGGTTTGACACGTCTGCCGGGTCGATCGATGTCCGCGCCAACAACTTCGCCATCGGAACCTACATCGTCAATGCGAGCAACGCCCAGACGGGCACCTTCACCATGGCATCGGGAACCGTGGACGCTACGACGCTCGCACTCGGCGTGCTATCGTCGGGCTCGACGGGCACGCCGACGATCACGAGCGTGTTCAACCAAAACGGCGGCCTCGTGAAGGCGTCAACGGTCGTGTTTGGCTCAAACGGCGCCACCATCGGCTCCAACTCCCCCACCTTCGCCTCAACCTATAACCTCGCCGGCGGCACGTTCGCGGCGGCGTCGATCGGCGTGGGTTCGGGTACCTTCAACACGTCGTCGAATCGGCGGATTGCCTGGACCGGCGGCGTGATCCAAAACTACGATTCGCTCACCGACCTCGCGATCACGGGGACGAGTGGTGCAGGCGGGTCGTTGACGCTGGCGCTCTCCGGGGCCGGGCCGCGGACCTTCGCCCCCTCGGCCGGCCGTCGGATCACCGTCGGCAGCAGCACGGTGATCTCGGGGACCGGCGGATTCATCGTGGACGGTCCGGGCACCGTCGTGCTCACCGGTTCGACGGCCTATTCGGGCGCCACAGCCGTCAACAGCGGTTCGCTGCTCGTCGATACATTCCTGCCAAACACCTCGGGAGTGACGGTGGCGGCCGGCGCGACGCTTGGCGGCTCGGGCACGATTTCCAGTGCGGTGTCGATGGCTGGCACGCTGGAGCCGGGGGCTGTCGGTGGCTTCGGCACGTTGACACTCGGGTCGCTCAGTCTGGCAGGCTCGGCTAGTACGCTGCTGGCGATTGGCGGTACCAATCGCGGTGCTTCCTACGACGCGATCGACGTGAGCCAGGCGTCGGCCCTGACGTACGGCGGCGGCCTGTCGCTGTCGTTTGCCGACGTGTTCGCCGACAACACCTCGTTCGGCCTGTTCGGCATCAACGGAACACCGTCCGGTTCGTATGCGAGCGTGACGGCGAGTGGCTCGTACGGCGTCCTCACCTTCGCCAACGCCGGAGGCGTGTGGAGCGCCAGCGCTAGCAACGGCCAGACGTTCACGTTCACGGAATCGACCGGCATCCTTTCGATCGTTCCGGAGCCGACGCTCGTCCTGAGCGGAGTGATGACGGCCGGCCTCGCCGCCCTCGTCATGGCCCGTCGGCGGACGAGTTGCTAAGCCGGCCGGATGTCCTTCTGTTCGTTAGTGCGAGGAATCGTCATGCATCGCCACCGGTCTGCCTTCACCCTCGTCGAGTTGCTCGTGGTGATTGCCATCATCGCCACGCTGATCGGCCTGCTCTTGCCTGCCGTGCAGACGGCCCGCGAAGCAGCCCGGCGGAGCGCCTGCACCAACAACCTCAAGCAGGTGGGTATGGCGATGCACCTCCACCACGACGCGCGAAAGGCGTTTCCGGCCGGCTTCTCACACTTCTGGACGAGTGGCGCCGTCTGGGGCTGGGGCACGTTCCTGCTGCCCTACATGGAGCAGTCATCGCTCTACACGCAGCTCGATCCTGCGAGTCGCAAGCTCTCAACGGTCTTCGTGGCGTCGGCGTCGGCGGCCGACAAGGCGGCCCTGCAGGCTGCGATCTCAACCTACCGCTGTCCGTCGGACGATGCGCCGAGCCCCAACACGCTTTTCAGGTTCGGCAGCGGGGCGTTCGATGTGGCTACATCCAACTACGTCGGTAGCTGCGGCGAACTTGGCTGGGCGAACCGCAACAGCGATGACCCCTCCCTTGTGCCCAACTACGGACCGAGGTATTCCCACGATCCTGGCGGCATGCTCTTCGGCGTGGCCGACAAGGCGGCGACGGCCACCGGGGCTATTCCCAACTCTGGACCCGGCCGGGGGCCGCTCGGGCTGCGGATCAAGGACGTCACCGACGGTACCTCCAAGACCTGGTGCATCGGTGAGCGGAGTAAGGTCAACTACGCCGCCGTCTGGGTCGGGGCAGGCAACGCGGCCGGCTATTCGGCGAATGAGACCGCGCGGATTCTCGGTCGGATCAACACCAACGGGTTTTTCATCAACCTGAACTTCCTGCTGGCCAACTCACCTCCCACGGCGAGCGATATCGACAACAACGGCAAGATCTTCTCGAGCATGCACCCCGGCGGCGTCAACATGATGCTCGTGGATGGCTCGGTGCGGTGGGCGGAGGAAAACGTCGATCCCGTCATTCACCTCGGCATGGCACACCGCAACGAAGGCACGGTCACGGGCGATACCCGATGAGCCAGTCGTCTACCCCATCGTCCATTGGGTCGCCGGCGTGTCTCGTCACGGCAGCCATGGCGGCAATGACCCTCCTTGCCGTCGCGGGCTGCGGGGGCCGTGGATTTGCCGAGGTCAGGGGCACAGTGCTCGTGGACGGTAAGCCACTGCAGAGCGCGTTTGTGACGTTCGTGCCGGAAGGGCCAGACGCCGTCCGGGGCGTGGGTTCCACCAACGCAGAGGGCCGCTACCGCGTGATCCGGCCGGGCAGCAAGGTCGGGGCGATGATCGGGAAGAACCGCGTGAGCGTGACCGGAGGCGACGCTGGCCGAACGCTGCCGCCGCAATACAACACGGAGTCGACGCTGACGTACGAGGTCAAAAGCGGGGCGAATGTGTTCGACATCGACATCAAGACGAAGTGAGCGGTCGTCGGGTCGGCCGACCGATCATTTTCGTCGGCCGGCGGAACCGACACCCTGACACGCCTGCGCCACGACGGCAACCAACCCCGCCAGGAGCGGCCATCCGCTCGCCGGTTCGGGCACCGCGGCGACCGGCCCTGCCGCCAATCCTCCAGGCACGTAGCCGCCCGCGTCGAACAGGCCGGTGCCCAACGAGTCGGCGATGTCGAGCACGTCCAACGTGCCGTCGTAGTTGAAATCGCCCTCGCCCCACGTCGCTACCATGCCGCTGTCGAAGCAGCCGGAGGAAAACACGTTGGCCGCATCGAGGATGTCGAACAGGCCGTCGAGATTCGTGTCACCCGGCGCGGCAAACGCGATGCGGAACGATCCGTCGCCGGCCGCGATCCAGCCCAGGCCCCGGTTCTGCCCCGCCTTGATCGCGGCGGTCGCGGTCCGCGACACGAATCCTGCTGCTCCATCCCAGGCGCCGCTTCCGCGGCCAGCGGCAAGGTCGGCCACGAGCGCCCCCTGGGCGATACCACCGGCAGCGATTGTGACGCTCCCCGGTCCCACGTCAACGCGGCCGCCACCGTCGGCGATCGAAAGTCCGGCAATGCGGAGTTCGTAGAGCGGGTCGTCGGGCAGCATCACGATGGCACCCGCCGACACCGACAGCACCGCCTGCGCCGCGGCGGCGGATCCAGACACTGCGAGTTGCCCCGCCGCCACGATCGCGGTGCCCGTGATCGCCAGCGGCCTCGTCACCACCAGCGTACCCGACCCGGTCTTCACGAACCCGGACGAGCCGGAGAGCGTGGCGGCGATCGTGCCTGTGACGCCGGTCGCGACGTCGATGGCCGGACGCGATCCGCCGGAGGCGAACGCGATCGTGCCGCCGGTGAGCAGGTATCCGGCCGACTGGAATGCCAGCCCCGTGGCACCGACCTGCCCCGACACGGTCACCGTGCCGGCCGACCCGCTGAACACGGCTCGCGACGTAGCGACCGACGACATCCGCCCGGTGCCATTGACCCACCGCATGCCGACGGTGTTCCATGTGCCGCTGCCGCCGATCGTGGTGCCAGAGGCAGCGGCCGACCACGACACCTGATCCGGAGCCCGGTAGAGGCTGTCGAGCCGCGACTGTACCTCGGCGGCCGTGAGCGTGCGGCCGAAGAGCGACACCTCGTCGATTGACCCCGACCACGCCTCTTGGGCGGTACCCGAAGCGAAGTAGCCCCCGATCGCCATTTGGGCGGCCGTCAGCGGCTTGCCGCTGGCGACCTGCGAGGTAACCGCCCGCGTGACGGATGTCTGGCTCAGTGTCAGGTCGGCGACGTAGCTGTTGATGGTGGTCTGCGAACCCGACACGGTGTAGGTGTTGGCCACGTAGTACCAGTGCCCCGGCACGAACGCCGCTACGGTCTGCCCCACGTTGTCGGCCTGGCTGATGCTGTCGCCGATGATGGTCGTCAGTGAGTCCGACGACGTCCCCTCCTGGCCGACGATGAAGTAGCCGCGGTTGTTGGAGGCCTGCCCGCCCGCCATCACGGCGTAGCCGATCGCACCACTAGCCTCGACCAAATCGGGCCGGACGAGCGCCTCGACGGTGAACGCGGCTGGCAGGGCGACGCTGCCGGTGGTCGCCAGCAGCGCGCCGCCCGCCGTGGCCGAGGTACGGCCGATCCGCTGCGGCGACATAGCCGTGGTCGTCTCGTCGAGTCCCATGCCATAGCTGATCCTGGCCGTGCTCCCCTCGCTGCCATAGGCCACGGCCTGGAGCGTCGCATTCGCCCCCGTGCCGGTGTTCTGCAGGCGATCGGCCGCGCTGGACTCCTCGAAACTCCACTGGAAGGCAAGCGGCGCCGCCGCTCTGGCACCGTCCCGCAGTTGGAAGGCGAACGTTCGCGAGGCGGGCTTGTCGATCACCCGGCTCACCGTAGCCCCTCCCTGATCGCTGCCCGAAAGCCGCATCGTGATTCGAGTGAACTCGGCCGGTCCCTCCGCCGTGGCCCGCGCGAGATCGGCATGGATCGTGGTCGCGAGGCCGTAGGGATTCGATACCGAGAGCTTTGTCGCGGTCTGCGACTCGTCGAGCATCACCAGTGACGGCTCCCTGACCGTGAGTGTGGTGCCGCTGCCGGTGGCCAGCGTCCCCGACGCGTAGAAGGCCGCCTGCATGAGGGCCATGCCGTCGTGCCGCGTGGCCTGAAGGTTTCGCGTATTGGAGAGAATCCGCACCGTTGGCGCGGCCGCATAGGAGCTGACCACCGAGCTGTTGGCCCCGGGAAGCACCGCGTAGGAGTAGGCTCCGCCCGAGGTGGCGGTGCCGTGGCCCACCTGCAGGCTGAACACGCTCCCCGTTACCATCGCGATCGACTGACTGGTGTTGAGGCCCGACCACGATCCGCTCTGCACCGCAGCCCGGAGCGTCACGCTCTGCGGCGTCGGAAACACGTATCCCACGCCATCATGGAGCACCCACGACAGGTCGCTCCGCGACACGGTGCCGCTCGCCAGCACTCCGATCGCGCCGGACGTCGTCACCCAATACGCCGAGCCCTTCTGAAACGTCTGATTGACCGTGGTGATCACCTCGCCGGTCGCGGACGGGGCGTCGATGCCCGCTCCCAGAGCCACTTCGACGTCGTCATAAAAAAACCACGCCTTGTGGGCCTTCACGTTTCGCTGAACGTAGTCGAGCGCGGTGGCCCCATTGCGACCATCCGACACGCCTCCCGCGAATCCCGTGGACCCTGACACGCCCCAATCGACCGGCGGCTTCAGCGAATACGCCGCCTGCTCGGTGGTCGTGCCCGGAAGCCGACGCCAGTCCCAAATCGGTTGGATGTCGGTGTATTCATTGCCCCGCTGCTGGATCAGGTTGACGCCGTCGGCGAGGTGGAGGTTTTGGAGCCCCTCGCCGTTGCCCGACTCCGGTTCGAGCGTTCGCGTGGAGGAAACCTTCACCGTCGCTGAAAACCCGGATCGCTGGTGTGATGTGAAGTCGGAGTTCCAGAAATGGCGGTGGCCGACGAGCGCCAGTGCCGCCGCTGCCGTCCCCGACGTCTTGGCGGCGCTCAGGCGGTCGCGCATCGCGGTGAGTTCCGCCGCCCGGTACGTGGTGAGCGTCTTGACCCCGTCGATCACGCCGATGATGCCGCTGCCGAGGTTTTTGCTGCTCGTCCTCGTGATCGCCCGGCCCTGTGCCGTTGCATCGAAGGTTGTGCCGCGGAGCATCCACTGCTGGCCGTCGAGCAGGTAATCGACCACCACCGAACTGCCGGCGGCCGGCAGCGCGAACGACGTGCCCGCACCGTAGGCGCTAATGTCCACCGCCTCGGATGCGAACGTGAGGCCATAGGCGCCGCTCTGGAGTTGGGCTCCATGCTGATGAAAACTGCCATCGGGCTGGATGCCCTCGTCGGTCGTCTTCACGAGCGTGTCGCCGATCGCCAGGAAGGCCTCGCTCGTCAGCGGCGCATCGCGAGTGATCGCCCCGCGGATAATCGTCGCGTAGGCCCGGTCCATCCGGTTCGTTCCGGTGTTCGTGCCGGCGTTGGTGCTCCGCGGGATGTATGCCCGCGCCACGATCGCGGTACCGCTCGTGACCTGGGTCGCCGTGAGCTGCGACTGCACCAGCAGGATCGTCTCCCCGAGCAGTTGCGGCGTGTTGATTTCGTTGTACCACCAGTTGGTGCTCTGGGGATTCAGCGACACGAAGGCGTCGTAGCCCTTCACGATGCCGGCGAGAAGCGTCGCCGATCCATAGAGCGCGTGCGCGGGGTTCGCGTAGGCTTGGGACATGCTCAGCAGCCTCGAGAGGTGGGTCTGCTGGGACCAACCCGTCTGGCTGGTGTCGGTATAGTTGACATCGCTCCAGCGGCCGTTGGTGCCGAGCGACGTCAGGTAGCCGTTGACCGTCGAGGTGCCGGGCGCGGCTGACCAGAGGTCGGTCTTGATCCGCGTCGCCACAGTGTCGAGATCGTCGCCGCGCACGGTTGCCGCCGTGGCGATCGCCAGCATCAGACACGATAGAGGAAGGAGGCGACGCATATCCTGGTTCAGCCCGGCTCAATGCCGGGCATGGCTCCTCGGCCTGTCTGTCAGACGCAGGAGCCGGCCCAATTGTTCAGAAACTGGGGGCTGGCGACGGCCTCCCAAACGAGCGACACGGGACCAAGTCCCATGGGTAAGGCATGTTGCACGTCCGACTCGGAGCACGAAACGGGAGGATCGCCTTCCCACCCCGCTCCGCCTTCCCATCGTACCAACGGCGTCATCGCCTGGCATGGACGATTTCATGCGTCGCGCCCTGGATTCGTGGGCCTCACCCCCGCTGCCAGAGCACCTCGTGCGATCCTGGGGCCGTCCCGCTTCCGAGGGCTCTCGATGGTTTGGGCAATGAGGCCACGCCCCATAAACGTGCGACATCAGGGCTAAAAACCCGGGCATATCATTGGGTCAGCGTGAAGCATCGAGGACAACGGGGGAACCGCTGCGGGTGCCATGGCGTACCGATCAGGACGCATACGCGGCACGCCGTTCCCGATCCGAGCTCTGAAGAAGACCCATCTCGCAGCGACCTGGTAGCTCAACCCCTCATGCCCCGCATCCGGCCCGCCCGCCGTCGCCGAGGAGTCACGTTCCGCATGGCGGGCCCGTGGCTGGGCCGCTTCGAGCCGCTCGAGCCTCGGCAGATGCTCGACGGCGAGGGTCTCACCGGGCAGTACTACGACGCCGCCGACCTCACTGCCCTGAAGGCCACGCGAGTGGACGCGACGGTGAACTTCGACTGGGGCACGACGAGCCCTGCGACCGGTGTGGCCAACACCACCTACTCCGTCCGCTGGTCGGGCGCGGTCGTTCCGCAGTTCTCAGAGCTGCACACCTTCACGGTAACCGCTGACGACGGTGTGCGGCTCTGGGTGGACAATGAACTGATCGTCACCAATTGGGTCAATCAGGACGCCAAGGTGGTAACGGGGCAGATCGCGCTCCGCGCGGGCGTGGCCGTGCCGATCACGCTGGAGTATTTTCAGAACACCGGGACCGCAAGCGTGAAGCTGGAGTGGTCGAGCCCAAGTTTGCCACAGCAAGTCATCCCGCAGTCGCGGCTCAACGCCACGGCCGCGGCCGACAATCGCGGCACGGCCCTGCAGGAGACGTGGACCGGAGTCGCAGGCGGCAAGGTGACCGACCTCACCGGGAGCACCGCTTACGCAGGCGCTCCCGCCTATCGACAGATGATCACCAGCCTGCAGTCGCTGCAGCAGGACGTCGGCGATGCCAACGGCTCGCGCATCCGGGGCTTCATCGTGCCTCCGGCCACGGGATCTTACGTGTTCTCAGTCGCCGGCAACGACGACGTGCAACTCTCGCTCTCGACCGACGCTACTACCGCCAACGCCTCGCGGATCGCCTTCACGTCGGCCGTGACCGCCCCCTCTGCCTGGACGGCGACCGCCACGCAGACCTCGGCTGCGATGGCGCTCGTGCAGGGACGGCGCTACTACTTCGAAGTGCTCCACAAGGAAAACTCCGGCTACAACCACTGGGCCGTCGGCTGGACGACGCCGCTCTCCTCCACGGTGACCGTGATCGGGGCCGACGCCATCGAGCCCTGGGGGGCCACGACCAGCCTGCCGGCGACCGGAATCCTGAACGGCATGTCCACCGGTCGGAACCGGATTCTCACCAGCCCCGAGATGGTCGCCCGCGCCAAGGCCCTCGTCGCCCAGGGGGGAGCCTTCAAGACCTGGTACGACTCCATCGTCGCGCGGGCTGACCTCTACCTCACCGACGACCTTCCGGCCACGACGGCACCTTCAAGCGCCAGCGGAGGTACGCAGCCTGTGCTCGCGGGCCTCGAAGACAACCTCACCTTCCTCGCCGGTGCCTACACGCTCCGAACAGCTGTCGAGGGCAACGAGTCGAACACGCAGAAGTATTTTGACAAGGCGAAGGCAGTGATCCAGGCTGTCACACAGTGGTCCACCTGGGACACGGGGTCGCAGTTCCTCGGCGCGGCGATGGTCTCGCAGGGCATCTCGGTCTGCTACGACTGGATGTACGACAAATTCACCGCGGCCGAGCGGAAGGCGATCGCCGACCGCGTCTATACGCTCGCCATCAAGCCCACGATCGACACCTGCACGGCGAAGAACTACTGGACGCAGTGGTACGGCAACTGGGCGTTCGTCTGCATCGGGGGCGTCGGCAGTGCGGCGTTGGCCTTTGCACCCGAGTACTACAAGGCCGAGACCGAGACGCTGCTCGCCAAGGGCTGGCCGGTGCTCCAGTCGTCGATGCAGCACTTCGCCGGCGAAAATGGCGGCTGGCACGAGGGCCCCGGCTACATGGGCTACGGCGGCCTCTACCTGATCCGGCTGATGGCCAACCTGCAAAACGCCGTGGGGACCGACTACGCGCTCTCCCTCGAGAAGGGATTCCAGCAACTGCCCACCTTTCTCGTCGGCATGTCGACGACCGTGACGGGCAACGGCAACAACGGCACGTATCCCTACGGCGACGGCGACTGGTCGCAGAACGGCGACCCGTGGTTCAACTGGCTCGCCGCCCGCTTCAACCGCGGCGACGTCGCCAAACTCACGCGCGACCGGGCCGACTCGACGACAACCACCACCGTGGTCACCGGCGGCGTGACGAGCGGCAACAAGACGGTCTACTCGTTCCGGACTCCATGGTCGCTGCTCTGGTATGACGAGCGGGGCGACACGGCCAGCGGAAAAGTGGTTTCGCCTGGAGCCGAAGCAGCCCGCACCGACAGTTCGTTCTTCGGCGACCCCCGGCTCCTCCAGTGGGGAACCTCGGGCCAGCAAAACTACTCCGAGCACGTCAACGTGTGGCGCGACTCCTGGTCGAGCACCTCGAGCGCCGTGATGTTCAAGGGGGGCTACAAGGGAGTCGACGGCCACGAGAACCTCGATGGCGGCTCCTTCCTGTTCGACGCCCTCGGCCAGCGCTGGGCGACCGACCTGGGCCGCGACTCCTACTCGCTCGCGCAGGTCGGTGGCACCAACTACGGCGCCTACCGCAAGCGGGCGGAGGGCCAGAACACCCTCGTCATCAATCCCAAGGCCAACGACTATCTCTCCTCGAGCGATGCCAACGAGCGGGCCCTCAACGCCGACCAGGTCTACAAGGATGCCACCGGCAAACCAGCGTACGCGGAGGTGATCAAGAGCCTCTCGACCGATCTCCAATCGATCGGAATCGTCGACCTGACGAACCTCTACTCCAAGATGCGGGTCTCGACGGTGCAGCGTGGCTTCGTGCTCGACCGCACCGACGGCTCGCTGCTCGTGCAGGACGAGATTACGGCGGCGACGGCCCCGGAGGTCTGCTGGTTCATGCACGTTCCCGTGGCGTATGCGAGCCGGACGTCACAGATCGCCATCAGCAGTGACGGCAAGACGGCCACGGTCACGATCGGCTCGAACCGCCTGCAGTGCCGGATCCTTTCGGGCACCGGCGCCACCTTCACCGTCTCCGAGGCGGTGTCGCTGCCGAGTTCGCCGAGCCTGACCGGCCAGACGAGCAACAGCGGTTCCTGCAAGCTCACGATCCGCTACACGGGCACCGCCAGCGAGCGGCTTGCCGTCTGGATGGTGCCGTTGAAGTCGGGCCAGTTGGCCCCGGCCACGACCCCCGCGGTGACGGCCCTGGCGGCGTGGACGCCCAAGGCCAACCGTCAGGCCTGGGCCGGCGACCTCGACGGCTACGCGTCGACGTCCATCGCCGACGCCACGGCCTCGTCGTCGACGTGGTCGAGCCAGATCACCAGGGCCACAGGCCTGTCGATGAAGGCCCTCGACTCGAACACGGCTAGCCGCGTCACGCCCGTCACCCTGTCGCTGCCGCTCACGAGCGGAGAGACGGTGACGTGGGCCAGGCTCGTGGCGAGCCTCAAGTCAACCGGCTCGACCACCGGCACCGATCTTTTGTACCTCGACTCCACGACTGGTCAGACCTACTCCTCCCTGGGCTGGAGTTCGATCGACGCCAACCCGACGTCTCGCGAACTTACGCTCTCGGCCGCTCAACTGGCCGTGCTCCAAGACGGCACGCTGAATCTCGCCTTCTCGCCCAATACCACCGTCGATTGGGTGCAGTTGCAATACGCCACGGCCGGCGGCCTGCAGGACGACACGATCAGCGTCGCGGCTGGCGTCACGCAGGCCGACACCGTGGCCCGCTCGGGCTCGACCCGGCTCGTGAAACGGGGAACCGGTACGCTCGTGCTCACGGCGGCGAGCGCGGCCACGGGGGGCACCGTTGTCGAGGAGGGCACTCTGATCGTGCGGCATGCAGCGGCACTGGGCACCGGTGGCGTCGATGTCCGCGGCGGTGCGACACTCGTCTTCGACATCGGCACCGACGCGGCCGACCTGGCGTCGCTGGTACTCGCCCCGGCGGCCACGGTTGACATCGGCAAGGCGCGATTCACGGTCGCCAACGGCGCCGCTTCGATTGCCGCCATCCGCCAGTGGCTTGCAGCAGGCCGCGGCAGCGGAAACTGGACGGGCTCGAGCGGCATTACCTCGTCCGCTGCTGCTGCCGCAATCGCCTCTGGGAAGAGCCGTTCGGTCGGCTGGCTCACCAACGCCGACGGCTCGGTGACCGTGGCTTTTGCGGCGCCGGGCGACACCAACCTCGACTTCACGATCGACATGCTCGACTCGGCCAACTTCATCACCAGCGGCATGTTCGACACGGGCTGGACGGCGAGTTGGGCCGACGGCGACTTCACCAACGACGGTGTGGTAGACATTCTCGATCTCTCGGAGTTCATCTCGAACGGGCTTATGGACGCCGGCCCCTACCTCGCGGAGGTGAGCGTGGCGGTGGCCTACAAGCAGGCCAACGGCTGGTCGAGCGGGTTCAACGGCGACGTCACGATCACCAATCAGGGGACGGCCGCCATCTCCGGATGGACGCTGGAGTTCGACCTCGACGCCACGATCACCAGCGTCTGGAATGCCACAATCGTGAGCCAGTCGGGCGGCCACTACGTGATCCAGTCGGCGTCGGGGAACGCGACGATCGCCGCCGGGGCCTCAGTCAGTTTCGGCCTGCAGGCAACGGGCCCGGCGGGCACCTCGCCGCGGAACAAGAAGTTCAATGGTCTCGCGGTCTGACCAGGCGCCCCGGTGCCGCGAGTCGCACACTTATGGGACACCGCCCGACGGCGTGATCCGTTATCATTTGACCGAGTCAATGTGAGTCCTGGGATTCAGAATTACGGGGAGGCGGGATCATGACGGTGTCGTTGTTCGGTCGTGCCGTTCGGTGTGCGTTCGTGCTGCTCGTCGGCATGACCCCATGGGTTGCTGCAGCGCAGTCGACCTGGTTGCCGACATCGGGCACCACGCCTTGGACCACCGGCACCGCCTGGAGCAACGGCATTATCCCCAGCGCGGTCGATGCGATCACGCAGTTCCCCAACGCGGGGCCGACGGTGCTGCTCGACAACACGACGGTGACCGTGGGCACGATCAACCAGACGACGGCCTCGGGCAATGTCGTGATCGGCTCCACCGGCACCGCCGGGTCGAGCACCGACTGGATCACGCTGGCCGTCTCCTCCGGCGTACCGATCATTAA
>Ga0304730_1001920_pt1 | contig 15284 bp, 7 predicted proteins | sample M_130628_MF_Meta_FD_190474 | JGI IMG/M metagenome (GOLD analysis project Ga0304730, IMG submission 190474) | Freshwater microbial communities from Lake Montjoie, Canada to study carbon cycling - M_130628_MF_MetaG (v2) (version 2) | ecosystem: Environmental > Aquatic > Freshwater > Lake | place...
CGCGGCCATGGAGGTCGGCTGGATTCACGACGACGGCAAGCCCCGTACCACGCGGTACGAGGTGCCCAACGCCAACCAGTGCCTCAGCTGCCACGCCCAAGACCGCCACTATCAGCCGCTCGGCCCCACCGCCCGCAACCTCAACCGACCGCTGCCCACGGTCGAAGCCGGCATCAACCGAGATCTCGTCGCCGCGCTCGAGGGAGACGACCGCGCCGCCGTCGAGCGGAGCCAACTGGCCTACCTCGCCCAGGTCGGGATGCTGCGGGGACTGCCCGGCGGTGCGGCAGGCGCAGCGGACGTCGAGACGGTCCCCTGCTTCGACAATCCCGACTTCGGCACGGTCACCCGCCGGGCCCGCGCCTGGCTCGCGATGAACTGCGGCCACTGCCACAACGCTATCGGCACGGCCCGCACCACGGGGCTCGATCTGAGCTGGGAGCAGGAGTCGCCGGCGCAGCTCGGCGTGTGGAAAAGCCCGGTGGCGGCGGGGCACGGCGCCGGCGGCCGGAAATACGACATCGTGCCGGGCAAGCCCGACGAGTCGGTGCTCATGTATCGGATCGAGTCGCACGACCCGAGCATCATGATGCCCAACATCGGCCGCAGCCTGGTTCAGGAGGAGGCCGTGGCGGTGGTTCGCGCCTGGATCAAGGGCCTCCCCGCCACCCCGCATCCGTGAGCCTACGTCGGCGGTGCGTCAATACACGCCGCCATCGGCGATGCTGCCCATCACGGCCCAAGTCTGCTTGTCCATCGCGACATCGATGTACTAGACGGAGCCGTCGCCCATCACGCCGTTGATGCCGCCCGGATAGAGGGAACACCAGCTCAACATACATGCCCGCTTGTCGACGTAGCCCAGTTCTTGGGCGACCACGCCGCAAAGGCAACGTCTATCCGCTTGAATCCCTCGATCCCGACTTATACCGCTCACGCTTGATGCTCGCGCGTGTATCAGGCTCGGGGCCACCCATGCCCGTCGCCGGACACTCGCTGCGGGCATGCGACTGTCGCGCCTTCTCCGCCGTCCCGGCGTCGGCTCCGGCTTACGGTCGCCGGGCGCGGCCCGGCTCCCAGCATCCTGCCCTTCGCTCGCTCGATGCTTTCTCCGCTTCGCCATCCTGGCTTCGCGGAGAAAGCAACGCCGGCTCCCGGGCACGGGCAGCCCCTCGCGGCCCCTTGTAGCACAGGTTGGCAACCTGTGGCTTTCATGGAGCACAGGTTTTCAAGCTGTGTGTCCTCCCCGTTCGCATTGGGCTCGGGTGCGATTCCGGAAGGGGGAGCAGCCGGATCGGAGGCACGCGCAGAAGCCGGTGCGACGTGTGCCCCGCGGCGGTCGCTCCGGAGCGTTTGAGCAGAGAACTCACACGTCCCGCCGGCGCCGAGCATGTCGCCGGCCGGCTGCGGTGGCCCTCCAACGCGCGAGGATCAAGTGTGAACCGTATGAGTCGAAGACGAATTAACTAGCTCCAGTGCAGATGCACGGTATGCTCACTTCCTTGATGAACGCCTCCGGCCCAAATCGGAGAAAAGCCGTTCAGCAGGGCCCCGGGTGGCGTTCGGCAGGAACTTCTTTCCTGAATCACTATTCGCGTCAGTCACTCATCAATCAACCACATGCACGACTCTTCCAAAACAGATTTGGGCAGCCACCGGCGACGCAGGCCGTCGCGTTCGTCCGCAGACCAAAAACGGCCTCGCAACCTCAACACGGTGATCGGATTTGAGGCACTCGAGCGTCGCGTGGTGCTCTCGGCAGAGCATGCCATCCAGCAGCCGATATTCGCTCCACACAGCTCGCACGAGTCGGCCCTCTACGATGCCCAGCCAGCCATCGCGGTGCCTGTGGTGGACCACAACGATGCTGGACTGGCGCGAAATGCTGCCCGGGTGACGATCTACGGCTCGCATTTCGACCCGCGCAGAGGGCATAACTCGGTGGTGTTCACCGGCGGTGCACGTGGGAGCGTGGTCGAGGCGACATCAACCTCGCTTGTGGTCAAGCTCACACGCCAGCCGAAGAATCTCGGGGTGCTTTCGGCGGTGATCACAACCAATGGACGCAGCAGTGGGAGCGCGGTCCCAGTGGCGACCGTTGTCGAACGACCGCGAGTCACGAGAAGCAACGCTCTCTTGGCCGACAATGCGCAGACGCTTGTGATTCGTGGCACCGGCTTCGACCCCACCAATCGCACGAACTCCGTCAGGCTCTCCGGCTCCGCCAGCGGAACGATCGTGAAGGCGTCGCCTTCTGAACTGACTGTGGCTCTCACAAAACTTCCCAACGGCCGCGGCCCGCTAAAAGCTGTCGTGCGATCTTTCGGCGGCAAGAGCGGACCACCAATCATGGTGGCGAAAGTCGTGGCTCGACCAGTCATCACGGCGAGATCCACGATTCTTCCCGATGCCGCCACCACGCTGAAGATCAAAGGTCGCGGATTCGACCGCATCGCGGCCAACAATACCGTTTATTTCAATAACGGAGCGGAGGGGACCGTGGTGGAGGCCAGCGCCACGAAACTGCTGGTCGTACTGACCGCGCGGCCCACCGGCACTGGGCCTTTGAACGCCGTGGTTACGACGCATGGCGGCACGAGCGGCACCGCCCGGCAGGTAGCCACCGTCCCCCCGCGGCCAGCCGCCGCGCCGGCATTCAACTATGTAGTCGGCGCTTTGTTTCCGCGCCGTAGCGATGGATCTCCAAACGTCATCACCGCATCCGGGATCACCTATGACCCCGGAACAAGCACGTTCGTCGCCACTGGGAATCGGCCGAGGGGAACGCTCGATACCAGCCTGAGGATTTCGACCGACCCCATCACGATCCCGGGCGTGGATCGGTTCCTCAACGACTACTACCTGCCCCAGATCACGGCAAAGGATCCATCGGATCCGCGGTCCACCGATTCGATTTTTACCGAGTACCACACCGAACTGGTGTCGCTCTACACCCGCATGCCCCGCAACCGTGCCGTGGCTGCGGCGAGGGCGATCGGCTACGTCGGACTAGGCGCCACGAAAGATGCCAGCACCAAACCGTACTGGACAGCGGTCGGAACGACCGACGATGCGGTCTATAAGGAGATCAGCAGCGTCGCCAACTACCGCCCGGAAGAACTCTGGAAATCCTACAAGGGCCAAACCACCGTCGCTTCCGACTTCGACAAGGAAGCCCTTCTCGAAAACCTCGCCGCGATGGACACCCCGGGCGCTGTTGCAAACCCGCGCCTGTGGTATCCCGTCTTTCTCAGCACCTATGAGCAACTTACCGCCGGCGACCAAGGCTACGGTTCGAGCTATCCGGGCCCCCTGCTGATGGTGCAGCCGGGTGACACCATGAATCTTCACATGCGGAACCGGCTCTCCATTCCAGGCTTGACCGAGCAACAAAACCAGCAGGCGAGTTTGGTACTCAGCAGTTCCTATGGCAACAACACGAGCCATGTCGCCGGCCAGAACTCGACCAACATGCACTTCCACGGATCTCACACGAACCCCGTCGGATTTGGCGACAACGTCCTAGCGCGATACACCTCCGGCCAAGACTGGACCACCGTCATCGAATTGCCGGAGAATCACGGCAAGGGCAGCTACTGGTACCACCCCCATTACCACCCCAGCGTCAATGAGCAGGTCTACGGTGGCCTCACAGGGGCCATGCAAATTGGCGATCCGCTGAGTCAGATCCCCGGGCTAGAAAACACGCCTCGCAACCTGGCCCAGCTCAAAAATCTCGAGATCGGCTATGACCCGATCTCCGGCCAACTTGTGCCCGCGGCGCTGGACAATCTGGCCGGTCTGATCAACCGGATGAACATGGTCACGGTGAATGGCGAGTTTCAGCCAACGGTGCAACCGGGGGCCGGTGGCTGGCAGTCGCTGACGGTCACCAACCAGTCCAACAACGCCTATTTCAACATCGCGCTGTTGCACACCGCACCCGATGGCACCAAGAGCCACCTGCCGCTGTACATCTACGGCGAAGATGGGCACCAGTTGCCGCAGATCCGCCGGATCGCCGGGGCGCTCGGGCAGGATTCCATCATCGCGCCGACCGCGTACACCCAGGCCGACTTCATTCAGAGCATTCCCGCGGGCAAGCGGTACGATTTCCTCGTCTACCTGCCCGAGGGCAAGACGGAGATGGAGTCGATCCAGTCCTTCACGCAGTACGACGCAGCGACGGGCACTGAGAAGACCTTCTCCATCAACAACATGGGAGCCTACTCGTTCACGCGGAAGAACGACTTCCCGGGTCCGGATCTCGCCTACAACATTGACAACATCAATGGCGGCTACCCCAACCTGAGTTCCGAGGCGACCGGCTTTGGAAAGCCGTACAGTGGCCCCGGCCCGATGGCGATCTTCAACGTGGCCGCGAAAACGCCAGCGCTCTCCGCCTCCGAGCAGGACGCCTTCATCGCGGCGACGAATGCCCGCATTCCGGTCCAGTATGTGACGCCCGACACGAAGGCGACCGACTACGACAACAACGCGGTGCCGTCGGTGAATCTGTTTGCCAAGGCTCCCGATGGCACCGATGTATGGAAGCCGATCCGCGACCGGGAGTTCAATTTCGCCATCTGGACCTTGGTGGGGCCGCCGGGCGAACGCGATGCGGCAACGCAGAAGGCCCTCGCGGAATACACCACCACCACCGGCCAAACCTATCGAAACTATACGGAACTGCCGGTGTCTTCACTCCAAGACGGATGGCTCGGGTACACCAACCCGTTTCTCATCAATGATCACGTCTATCCCAACGGCAATCTGACGATTGCCCAGCTCGGAACGATCGAGCAGTGGGAGATCAAGGACTGGAGCAACGGACAGCCCGCGCAATACATCGCTCATCCATTCCACATTCACATCAACGACTATCAGGTCAAGGCAGCTGACACGGAACTCGCCGCCAATCGGAGCCTGGAGGATGTCACGATGCTGAACGCCTCGGGCTACCGCTACTTCGACACGACGACGGGACAGATCCTCGAGCAACCGCCGCTCAAGGGCGTCTTCTACCCGATTGCCGAGGCCACGGATCCCACGACTGTCGACACGCTCAACACGTTTGGCGCGACATCGACGACCATTCGTATGCTCTACCAGGATTTCCTGGGCACGTACGTCTACCACTGCCACATTCTGGTGCACGAAGATGCCGGCATGATGCAGGCGGTCAAGGTGATCGAAAACACCGACTCCAGCTGGCTCATCCCCGCCGAGCTCTCATCGGCACCCGCCGCAATCAGCCCATTGCAGGACCGGGCGGAGCAGACGATCGGCGTGCGACTTGCTCAGAACTACCGTCCGTATGCCATCCAGCTCTCGGGGGCTGCAGGAACGACGGCCCGGCGGGCGCAGGTCGGCGACATCAACCACGATTACGTGCAGGACATTCTGGTATCAGCCGCGGGGAGTAGCGCCGTGACCATCATCGATGGCCGGACCCTCTTGGAGACGGGGAAGACCAAGGTGCTCAGCAGCATCGCGCCCGTGGTGTCGGACTTGGCTCCCTGGGCGTTTCCGGAGGATTTCTCCGGTGACGGTCAGCGAGACGTGGTCACCGGGGCGTTTCTCAAGCACGGGCTCGGCGGCACCGTGTCACTTCACGACTTTCAGATTCAAGCCTGGGACTCGCCGGGGGGAACAGGTAACGCTTTCACCCAGGAGTTTGCGTTCAAGCCCTGGGAGAGCATCGCCCATCATGGGGTCGCGGCGTCTCCGTCTGACGAGATGACAGGCCACGATCACGCCGAGTCAGCCATCTCGCCGGTGGCGGGGCTGACCGCCCAGCAGACGAGCATGGTCGTGGGTGACTTTAACTTCGACAACTTCAACGACTTCGCCCTGCTCTACAAGGTCGACGACGGCGTCCGTGTCACGATCCTCGATGGGGCGGCGTTCACGCTGCTCTATCAGACCGGGAAACTGGAGGGCGGGTATCTTCCCGCCACGAACGTCCTGGCTGACGCCGTGATCAGCGACGCTGCGTTGCGCGACGCCACCTCGCTGGTGCTGACGGCCGGATACAACCGTTTTGCCCAAGGGCCCCTCGACAATCTCTTGATCACGGCGCAAACGCCGTCTGGCTCGACGGCATACACGCTGCAGTTGAACGCCGGCCATTTCATCGCAACATCCGAAGGATCTTCGTCATCCCATGCGGGACACGGTGCTACGACCGCCTTCCCGCACGATGATATGGTCGTCAACCTGGGTAACCCTTTGACGCCACTTCATCTCGTGGCAATCGACAGGCTGGCCACCGACCAGTCGGCCGCCACGCCCGTGTTTACGGCCGCTCTTGCGAATGGCGGGCTCCTCGTCGGCGACACGCTGTACCTGCCGCAGGGGAATAGCGTTGACGGTCTCAAGCCGACCTCTGATGCGATGGAAAACACTGCCGACCAGCTGCCGATCGACCTCCGCGGCATCGACGCCATTGACGCAGGGGATCTCGAGGGCATCCGCCAATCGTGGTTGCAAACCACGTTCAGTGCTTCCCAAAGTCGGGCACGCAGCAACGTGGTCAATCTCGCCACGATTGCCTACACGGGCGGGCTGAGCACGCCATCCGCCACCTCATACTGGGCGGCCGCTTCGCTTGGAAAGCAGCAGTCGATCGCGGAGTTTGTCGAGCGTTTCCTTGCCGACCCAAAGGTCGCGGCCCAAACGGCAGCCCACTTCGGGGGCAGCCTGGCCGGCACGCCCGTTTCCGTGATCGTTCGCACGACGTTTGAAACTCTCTATGGGCGGCAGCCGCAGCCGAGCGAGATTCTGGCTTGGACGTCGGCCGTCGAAGCCGGGCTGGACAAGGCATACCTGCCGGTCGCCATCCTGCTCAACACCCAGCAGACCGACGCCATCCGGGTGGCGCTGCTCTCGGCTGCGTCGCAGTGGAGCAATGCACAGTGGGCAAACGACGCGAATGTGTACGGCTCCTTTTCGCAGGGATTGCAATCGTCCAGCGACCGGTTCCGTCAGCTCGAGCAGATCGTGCTATCGACACCGGCTCTCGCAAGTTGGAGACAGGCTCAGCGGCGGCTCGATGCGTTCATGCGGACATCGACCACGCTTTTATCGGGGAGCCGGATCTCCAATACCGGCTTTTTCTGAAAGCGGCTCCCGGCTGATCGTCACGACGTCCCTTCGAGCATCTCCCAGCGGGCATACCCTTTCGCAAGCTTTTGCTCGGCCTCGTCGAGCCGGGTCTTGTCGGCGGCCAACACGTCTCCCGCCCGCCGGTAGTAGCCCTCGGTGGCCATCTCGGCATGGATGCCGGCGATCTCGGCCTCCAGCCGTTCGATCACGCCCGGGAGCGCTGCGAGTTCCTGCTGCTCCTTGTACGACAGCTTCTTGCGGGGCGACGCCGGCGGCGCGGCCGCAGGTTCCACCTGAGTGCGGGCGGGAGCCTGCGCCCTCGCCTCCACGGTCGGCGGCCGCTGCCGGAGCCAGTCGGAGTAGCCGCCCACATACTCGCGAACCACGTGTGTGGGCCGCCCTGGCCGCGGCTCCTCGGGCTCAAAGGCGAGCAGGCTCGTGGCGACGTTGTCGAGAAACGCGCGGTCGTGGCTGACCACGATCACGGTCCCCGAGTACTCCATCAGCCGCTCCTCGAGCAGTTCGAGCGTCTCGGCGTCGAGGTCGTTCGTCGGCTCGTCGAGCACGATCAGGTTGGCGGGTTTGGCGAAGTGGCGGGCCAGCAGCACGCGGTTCCGCTCGCCTCCCGACAGAAACTTCACCGGTAGCCTCGCCCGCTCGGCGTCGAAAAGAAAATCTTTCAGATACCCGAGCACGTGCCGCGGGGCACCGTCGATCCGCACCGTCTCCGAGCCGTCGCTGACGTTGTCGGCCACGCTCTTCTCATCGTCGAGCTGCTCGCGAAGCTGGTCGAAGAACGCCACCTGAAGGTTGGTGCCACGCCGCACGGAGCCCGAGGTCGGCTCGAGCGTGCCGAGCAGGAGCCGCAGCAGCGTCGTCTTGCCGGCGCCGTTGGGGCCCACGATCCCGATCCGGTCGCCCCGCATGACGGTCACCGAGAGATCGGCGATGATCGGCCGCGCGTCGCGGGCGAACGACACGCCGTCGAGTTCGGCCACGAGTGCCCCGCTCCGCTCCGCCTCCTGGATGCGGACCGCCGCCCTGCCCTGCCGATCGCGGCGATCGGCCCGGTCCCGCCGCATCGATTCGAGCCGCCGCACACGGCCCTCGTTGCGGGTCCGCCGGGCCTTGATGCCGGTGCGAATCCACACCTCCTCCTCGGCGAGCCTCTTGTCAAAGAGTGCGGCCTGCTTCTCCTCCGCCGCCAGCGCGTCTTCCTTGCGAACCAGAAACGTGTCGTAGTCGCACGACCAGTCGAAGAGCCGGCCGCGATCGATCTCCAGGATGCGGGTCGCCATCCGCCGCAGGAAGGCGCGGTCGTGGGTCACGAACAGGAGCGTGCCGCCCCAGCGGCCGAGAAACGTCTCCAGCCACTCGATCGCATCGAGGTCGAGGTGATTCGTGGGCTCGTCGAGCAAGAGCACGTCGGGCTCCGCGACGAGGGCCCGCGCCAGAAGCACCCGCCGCTTCATACCCGACGAGAGCGGCGCAAAGGCTGCATCGGCGGAAAGCTCCATCCGCGAGAGGATCCTCGCCACGGCGTGCTCCCGCCGCCAGGCGGCGTCATGCTCGTCATCCGCGGTGGCGGCAAGCGCCTCGGCGTCGAGCCCCGTCGCCACCACGTCGGCGATCGTGCCGCCCACGTCCTGCGGCACATCCTGCCGTAGCATCGCCACCCGCGTGCCAGGTGCGAGCAGCACCTCGCCGCCATCGGGCTTGAGGTCACCGGCAACGAGCCGCATGAGCGTGGTCTTGCCGGCACCGTTGCGGCCAAGCAGGCCGATGCGTTGCCCCGCCTCGATGTGGCACGACACGTCGTCGAGAAGCGGGGGTCCGCGAAACCGTACGCGAACGCCGCGAAGCGTGATCAGGGGCATGGGGTTTCTCCGTGGTTGGCCATCGTTGACGTCGCGAACGTGAGGCATCGCCACTCACCGCGCCGCGTCACGACGGGCGGCCCGCCTAGTAGCCCGGTAAACGCTTGGGCGATGCGAACGACGTCTTCGTCGAGCAGGCCCGAGAGCACGACGCCGCCGGCGAGGCCACCAGTTGGATTCCGTCGCACGGCCGCCGCGAGCGGCCCCGCATGCTGCAGGAGCACGTCGGCCACGATGTTGGCCACGACGAGGTCGTGGGGCTCCGCATTCGCGGGAAGCTCGCTCATCACCACAACCCGGTCGATGATGCCATTCCGGGTCGCATTGCCGCGGATGGCGTCGTGCACGCGGTGATCGATTTCGACGGCATGCACGCAGACGGCGCCGCAGACCGCGGCAGCGATGCCGAGGATGCCGGAGCCGCTGCCGAAGTCGAGCACGCGATCGATACGCCCTCCCTGCCCGGCCCATCCGGCGATCGCGGCCAGGCAGAGCTGCGTGGTCTCGTGCAGCCCGGTGCCAAACCCGGCGCCGGGCTCGATGAAGATCGTGCTGCCGTGAACCCCCACGCACGCCTCGCCGTCATCCCATGAAGGGCACACCGTGCCGAACCCCGGCACGGCGATCGCCGCAAACGACTGCCTCCATGAAGCCTCGTCCGCATCGTGGCATTCCGTCCGGACGCCGAGCACGTCGCAGCCCGGCACGCCAGCAAGGCCGACGGCCGCGTGTCGCGCCGCCAGCTCGTCCGTAAACCAGCAGGCAAGCGTTGCGGCCGGTAACTCGGCCACCCAGTCGCGGTCGGCGGGCGACTCGGCCGCATCGAGCACCCGTGGAGACTCGATGAGCCCGGCCGCCGCCGCGGCCGCCGCGTCCACAGTGCCCTCGAAGACTCCGGCCAGGCCACATTCCCCAAGTGTCCCCCAGAGCCACTCGATGAAGGCGTCGCGGCCAGCCCCGCAGCCGTCAGGCACGAGCACGTCCGCTGAGACGGCGAGATCGAGCACCCACGTGACGCCACGATCATGCCGGGGGTTGTTGCTTCGTGTGTGTTCCATGCCTTGGCTCACTCCTGGCCCAATGATCGACGCACACGCGGCGTGGCGAAAGCCCTGGCACCGTCTGCCGGGAATCGAATGGCCCACGACCTCCCCCCTGAATACTTTTCACGTTGTCAGGCGGCTGCCGCCGCGGAGGTGATCGATGGCCCGGATCTGTTCAGTCGCTTCGCGGCCTGCCCTCTGCGGTGCGATCCTGGCTCTTCTTGCCCTCGTTGTCGGAGCCGCCCCGCCGGTCTATTCGCCTGATCGGGTGCAACGCATCAAGGCTGACCTCGCCACACGCACCACCGGCATGACGTCGTACGAACTCGAGTACATGCTCGAAGGACTCGACGACAAACTGCACATCCTCGAGAGCCCCGAGGCAACGGAAGTGAGGGAGTGGCTTGGCCGCTACCTGGCCGTAATGGCCGACGACCGGCGAGCGGCGATCCTGGCTGACGTGCCAGACGTGCTCGAGATGTCGGCCGCAGATCTCACGGCGAAGCTGACGGAGATCGACGAGAAGCGGACGAACGTGGAACGCGGGGCCCGGGAGTCGCGTCGCTCCCGCCGGGAGTTTGGCGCGTTCATCGACGACGCGCGTCGGGCGGAGGCCGCCGACCGGGCGCAGCTCGGCCGCATCCGTCGAGGCGACGCCGCGTTCTGAACAGCGCCGAATAGGCGTCGGCAGACACGTAGGTGCAGGTTGGCTACCTGCACATGAAACACTGGTCGGCGATGCGCTTCCGCAGGTTACCAACCTGCGGCTACGTGTGCCCCACGTGCAGACACGTAGGTGCAGGTTGGCTACCTGCACATGAAACACTGGTCGGCGATGCGCTTCCGCAGGTTACCAACCTGCGGCTACGTGAAAGCAACCTGTGCATGCCTGCACCCGCCTACGGCGTCGGCTGAAACGTCGCGATGATCGGCCGGTGGTCGCTGGTCCGATCATCGTCGGGAAAATCGCCGGCCCGCACGATCACGTCCGACTCGCCCTGCCACTGCTTCGCGCCATTGGCGACGAACACGAAATCGAGGATCGAACCCGGGTAGCTGTCGAAGCCCGCCCCCAGCCGCTTCCGATCCTCAGACCAGTTGGAGTCGATGAGCGGATCGGGCTTCACCCACGCCCAGGTGCCCTCCTCCAGCATGGCGTCGAAGGCGGGATTGCCCTTGGCAGAGCTGAACTCGTAGTCGAAGTTGAAGTCGCCGGCCGCAATCACCGGTTCGCTGCGGTCGGCGGCCCAGCGGCGAAGCGCCCGGGCCTGGTCGGTTCGCAGGTCGTTCTCACCGCGGGCGAGATGGTTGACGATCACCCAGAAGTTGTCGCCGCTCGAAAGGTCGTGGAGCCTGGCGATCAGCGGCGAGCGGCCGCGGACGCTGCCGTGCTCCGAGGAGGTCTCATCCTCCACGGTGAAGTTCGCCCGGATGCCGGCATAGCGGTGGAGTTCGATCACCTCGTCGATCCGAAATCGCTTCGCGTCCACGACGAGCATCAGCGAGTCGGCGTCGGCGTAGCCGCCGCTGGCTGAAGTGACGAAGTCAACCTCGCCGCCGAGGCCTTCGGCAACCGCCGCCCGATACGTCCACACCGTCTTCGGCTCCACCTCGGAGAGGGCGATCACCTGGGCCCGGGTGGCGGGTGACCGCAGGAGTTCGGTGAGCTGTCCGCCGATCACGTGGGCGTCGCTCACCTGCGACTGGCCCGGCCGGTTGCTCTCCACGTTCCAGGCGAGCACCCGAAACTCCTCGGCCCGCACGGATGCAAAGCCGGCGAGCACGACCATCGCCATCATCATCGCACGACTCATGGTCACCTCCGCGTGGGCACCCGCTGCCGCGGATGGATCGAATCAATTATCAGGGACCAGTCTACGTCGTGCCACCCCGTCACCGCAGCGGCGAATACGCGGCAGGCGAAAGAAACTCCGACACGACGCCCTTTTCCTTGGTCGTCAGCGAGCCTCCGGCCGCCGTCTCCGATGCCGTCTTGGCGGCGATCCAGTCGGGATCCTGCCGAAACGCCGCAAAGCTCTCCTTCGCGGCGGCGGTGCTGTCATGGGCGAGGAGGTAGACGAGTTTCGTATCCGCGTCCGGCCCACCGTCGGGCGTCCAGTAGATGACGTTCGTCATCCCGTGCTTGGCGAAGAGTTTCATCGTGTGGCTTTCGAACCGCCGCAGGAGCGCCTCGCGCTTCGCGGCATCGGGGCATGTATATGTTCGCAGTTCAAACATCCGCGGCGTGGCCTGCTGCCCGGCGTCCGGTTGCGGCGACCAGGCGGTCGTCCGCAGCCGCTGCATGCTCCGCTGCGTGGCGAGCGCCGGCTTGCCATCGCGACCGGCAAGCAACGCCTGCCACCCGGCATCGTTCGCGAGCAACTCCCCCGCGGCGGGCTGGCCTCCGTTTCCGCCGCTCGACACGACCAGATGCACCAGGCCTTCGAGGTTTTCTCCAGCCGGCGTGAACACGCCCACACACCTCAGCCCGTTTCTACCGAGCGCGGGCAACACGACATCGCGGAGTCGCGCGTGCACGGCATCGAGTTGCCCGGGGCCGGCGACCATCGTGTGCCACTCGTATGCTGCCGCCTGAGGGCGTGCCACGCTCTCCGACTCCGCCTTGGCATCACAGCGACCGGCTGAGAATACCCCCACGCACGCGATCGCAAGCGCCATGAGATAGATGCGGCCCATGAGTTGACTCCTGTGTTTGCGGCAGTGTAGCCCGCAAGGCTGGGCGGCGCCTTTCCTCGACGACGTCTCGTCGCTTTCCGCAGCAGAACTGGCATGGCCGGCTCAGGAACCGCCTTGCTAGGCTGCTGTCGATTCAGCCTCACACCTCGACACTTGGGAGCCACCCGCATGCCCACCACCACCACCACTCGTCGCCTGCTCGTTTTCGTCGCCGCCTTTGTCGCGGGTGTCGCCGTGTGTGCCTCCGTTGTCATGGCCCAGCAGCCGCCGGGCAATCCGGGCGACGCGATCGTGGGCGACTGGCGGCCGGCCGACATGAACGTGGACATCCGGATCTTCCCATCGAATGGCCAGTATCTGGGCGGGGTGGTCAAGGCCGACAATCAGGAAATGGTCAACAAGGAGATGCTGCGGGGCATCACGTTTGACCCGAACACGAAGACGTGGAAGGGCGAGATCTTCGCGATCAAGCGTGGGCAGTTCGTGCCGATGACGATCAAGATGACTCCCGCGGGCTTCGAAATGGTGGCTGGATCGGGCATCATGTCGAAGACGATCGAGTGGGTCCGGGTCCAGTAGGCTGGTCGCGGCCGATCCGTAGCGCAGGTTTTCAACCTGCAGCGCATCCGGCACAGGTTGAAAACCTGTGCTACTCGACGCGAATCGTACAAGCCCAACGCCGTGAGGCGTGGGGTGAACCACCACCCCACGCCGCGTCCAGCGTGATTCGCCCGGTTCGGAGTGTTGCTGCCCAGGGCGGACCGCCGCCTGGCCTACCGAACCAGCACGCCGTTGACCTTCTTGTTTGACGGCAGTTCTCCGGCGATGCCGTCGGCCTGGAAGCCGAACGAGATCTCGGCACCGGCAGCGAGCGTGCCATTCCAGGCTGCGTTTCTGATCACGTAGTGGTTACCAACGTGACTGACGATCTCGGCGTTCCAGATGTTGACGATATTCGCCTTCATGTCGAACTCCATCGTCCAGCCATTGATCGCCGTCGTGCCCGTGTTCTTGATCTTCAGGTCGCTGTTGAAGCCCGTCGCCCAACTGCTCGTCTGCGCGTAGGTCACGGCGATGCCCGTGGTGGGAGTTGGTGTCGGTGTCGGGGTTGGTGTCGGAGTCGGTGTCGGGGTCGGTGTCGGGGTCGGGGTCGGAGTTGGGGTTGGGGTTGGGGTGGGAGTCGGCGATGGTGACGGCGTCAGTAAGCCGGTCGGCGCCTGGCCGAACACCAGCTTGCCCAGTTCGTAGACCGGCATGGAAGCCGTCTTGGCTGGTGCGTTCCGATCGGTCCCGATGCCCTGGTACGACCAGTCGTTGAGGTCGCTCCACGCGGAGGCGGGCAGCCCACTCCTCAGGCCGACGCGGAACTGCGCCTCCCGCCAGTAGGAACTGCCGGTGCCCGGACCAATCGCGGTGCCAGCGAAGTCGACCGTGACCACATAGATGCCCTTCGCCGCATCCCACGCCTGCAGGCCGCTGACGATGCCCCCCTGCGTGTAGTTGCTGGTCACCTGCACGTCGGCGGCCGTGTAGCCCGCTGCTTTCACCTCCGAGATGTCCAGAAAATAGCGGAAGGAGAGATTCGAGGACATCCGGGCCGGCCACGCCGACTGGTTGTTGAGCAGCGCCCGGATCTCGGTGAAGCCGCTGCCCACCGTATTCACCGCCGCCTGCACGAAGAACTCGTTGGTCGGCGTCTCGGCCGGCGGCATGGTGGCCACCACCTTGCCGCCAAACTCCGTGTAGAGCCTCGCCACGGCGCCCTGGAAGGCCGCGTTGTAATCGAGGGCGACCTCGTTGCAGATGTAGTTGCCCCGCGAGTCGACGTAGTCGCTGTCGCTGGCGGTCTGCGGGCCGCCCACGAGCGCCCCGTAGAGGATGTGGCGGTTGTTGTAGGCCGCGTTGACGTTGCCGTCATACACGCCACTGGCTCCACGATGGTGCGGATTCAGCGGCGGATTGTTGCCGAAGCCGACCACATAGCTCCGCCCCTGCGGATTGTCGCCGAGCATGTAGTTGATCTGCCGGACCGCAAAGTCGTGGTAGCGGCCGGCCTTGTCGCCCACGGTGTCGCTGTAGACGAGCGCCAGGAACGACGTGTCAGCCGAGTACCGCAGTGAGCCCCACGTGTCGAGGAAGGCCAAACCGCCGGGGGTGTATTTGACTCGTCCGCTCGAGTTACCGACCGTCCAGTAGTCGAGCCACCGCTCGGCGTCGGCCTTGTAGACAGCCTTGCCCGTCACCTGCGCCAGCAGCACAGCGGAGCCGTAGGTCTTGTCGTCCCACGAATGCGTCCACTGCAGTTGTTGGCCCGCCAGCGAACCGGCGTAGATCGCCTCCGCCTTGGCGAGATATGCCTGCTCGCCGGTGGCCTTGTAGAGCCACGTCGCCCCCCAGGCCAGTTCGTCGTTGTAGCCGCTGAACGAGTTATAGAAGGACGCCGCGTCGGGAATGCTGTCGGAATACTTGCCCCGATAGGTATCGGCAAACGTGTAGAGTTCGCGGGCGTGCTTCAGGAGCAGATCGGCATACGCGGCGTCTGTCGGCCGAAACACGATCG
>Ga0304730_1001921_pt1 | contig 15279 bp, 15 predicted proteins | sample M_130628_MF_Meta_FD_190474 | JGI IMG/M metagenome (GOLD analysis project Ga0304730, IMG submission 190474) | Freshwater microbial communities from Lake Montjoie, Canada to study carbon cycling - M_130628_MF_MetaG (v2) (version 2) | ecosystem: Environmental > Aquatic > Freshwater > Lake | place...
AAGCATACTTGAGGGGGGCTGCTTGATCAAAGAATTGCCGGGGGGCTTTCGGAGGTGTCATCCTATCTGGTGGACACTACGGGGTAAATGCGTGGCTGGTGCTTTATCCTCTTTGTTATTTTGGGTTATGGGTGCGTGGCGGGATATGTATTTTTTATTCTTTTCCAGTTTTTTTTCTTTTTTTTCTTTTTCAATCAAGCATACTTGAGGGGGGCTGCTTGATCAAAGAATTGCCGGGGGGCTTTCGGAGGTGTCATCCAATTTGGCGGACACCACGGGGTAATGCGTGCGCGGGGCATTATCCTCTTTGTTATTTTTTGTTTTTTTTGTTTTTTTTAGATTTATCTAAAAAATTAATTGCGTTCCGTGTTAATAAAGAAATAGTGCACTGCATTCGCATCGATTCGTATTGTCTTTTTTGTATGACAATTCCGGTGCACTATTTCTTTATTAACACAGAACGCTGTTAATTTTTTAGACAAAATATAGACATTTATCATCTTTAGACTAGAAATATTTATAATTTATAAAATTGTCAGTCAGTCCATAATCATATAATGTAATCTATTCACAATTATTGTAACTAGTAACTTAATTTTTAGAAAACCATGTACAATACATATTTTTTTATTAATTTTTAAAGTATTATTTTCAGGTGGTTTTAGTTGCAGTTTTAATTATAGACATTTGGAAAACTGCTGTTTCTTATAGGAAATAATTGATTTTTTTTTTAAATTTGTATCCCATCTTTGTTTTGCATATATTATATTATAAAAAAAATCATCATATATTTTACGGTATTCTAAGTTATCGATCTAACATCTGATGAGTTTCAAGCAATTGTCGCCGTATGTTAAGTTGGAGGTAGTGCAGACTACGCAGGAACAACTGGCTGCGCAGAAACAACAGGCAGAGTTGGAAGTTGCGCAACAGTCTTTACAGAATCATAATGATGAAAAAAGAAGATTCGAATATTGCGACCACAATCATCCATATGTAAGACATGCGTGTCTGACATATTCTCGAACCTCCGAAAGAATCCAGCCATAAGAGCGTGTAGTTGGAGCGTGTGCACTAGATAATCTTTGTCCAGTTATTTTTTCTGGTTTTTTTCCAGTTCTTTTCTGCTTTTCCATTTTTTTGAATTTTTATCCAGTTTATTTTTTTTATTTCCAGTTTAGTGAAGAAGTAGCAGTTGATCCAATACTCACTTTACAATATAAACTGTTAATTTTTTTATAGATAGATATAGACATTTATCGTCTATATTTATCTATAAAAAAATAACACCATTCTATAATTTTCATACTATTCTTAACAAATATGATTGAATTAAGATTAGATTAAATGAACGAATTAAACAATAATATAATGAATTTATGGAAAAAATATATCATATAGCGTTAGAAAATGATAAGGATTCATACGGAATATATGCTAACGGTGTATTAGTTGAATCAATAAGTGAATATTATTTTGATGTTTGTACCAGTTTTAATAGATGTGATTAGCGTATGTTATAAAACTTATTTTATCATTTTGTTGTAGAGCATAATAGTATATTATAAGAATAATTATAATATGTTAATGCACTTCCATATAGTGGATTTATTATATGAAATTATTTACTAAATGAATTATCTGTTTCATATCGTGGCTAAATTATTGAATTAATGGAAAAAATCTTTTAGATTATTTATAATTTATTTATTTTATAGATGTTTATTCCAATATACATCTATAAAAATAAAATTAATGTCTTAATAAAAATTAAGATTTATATTTAAATAATTATTATTATCTAAAAGATTTTTTTCATTCATTCATATGTGATTGTAAATGAAAATAATTCGATATATTCAATCAAAATGAAACTCCAAAACAAAATAAAAATAAATGCTTATTATCTAAAACTAAAATATAATAACAAAATATTGGAAGATGTTAATAGATTTACAACATTTTTATTGCCGGTAGACTTGATAATAGAGAGACCAAATAAATTAAATTCTAAATTATGTTCATATAAAGATCTCATCAATTGGTAATCGGTTTACAATTTGTTTACATTTTTTTTAGGTGGAATTTTTAAATTTGGATATGATTCGAACTCCTCTAATTTCTTTTTTAATAATTTATTAATAATTCTATCAGGTATACGACCTAATAAATTATGTTCTAATAAATATGGATCTAATAATGGTTTTGGTAATGATTTAAAAACTTCGGTCATGTTATTGGATAATAGGATGCAATTTTTTATATAATATTATTATATATAAATAAATAAACATCTATGTATCAATATCAATTTCAATATTCATAATTTTATTTTCACTTTCTTCGTTTTTTTGCAACTGTGATCCATCTGAACTAATTATAACATTATTTTTTCTATTACATTTGATACTACATATACATTTAATTAATGTTAGACATATGATTGTCAAAATTAAGGAAATTCCAGTTATTAATACAATAAATGCATCTGTTGTATAATAATTATATGGTTTGAATCTGCAAATAAATTTTGAACAGTCGCAATAATAAGTATAATTAAGACCTATAACAATATTTGGACATGGTGTATCATATGAACATATATTATTTGTTGATAAACATTGTTTACAACTAAAATTTTCATTAAAATTAAAACTGTAATAAGAATCAATCTCATGGTTATATGATGTTATTTTTATGGTGGTTTTAATATATTGATATCCACCAAATGGATCCATAAATATACCATCTATTAATAATATGATACCAATACAAAATAAGACCATTACTATATGTAAACAATAGTTTTCGTTAATGTCTTGGATTATTGATTTTAGATTCATTATATACACAATATATATATGCGTCATATACAGACGATATAATTTTCATTTTTTTAATAGCAATGATTAAACCACTCATTTTGGTAATGTCCACCTTGTTTAAAAAATTTTAAAATTTCCGCTTTTGTTTGGTTTGCTACTTGTTGATACATCCTTTCAATATCTTGTATATATGATCTAATACCATCAATTGTTCTTATATCTGTTTGCACTGACTGTCCTTCTATTTTTCGTGATGTTAAACCTCTATATTCTACATGAATATATGTAGTATCTTTAACAACTGTGATAATAGATGGTTTACTAAACGTGTTCACAAAACGTTCATATATTTCATTGATAGTTTCAGATTTTAAATGTCGTTGTTGTATTACATCTATAATTTGGTGTTTAAATATATCTAATGTTTTTCTATCTATTAATTTGTGTATTTGGGTATTATACGCAGACTCTGGTTCAACTCTGTTTTGATATGGATATTTATTAATAAATGCAGATTCAAAAGAATCATGCCATTGTATTATTAAATTTATTAAAAATAATAAACCAAACTTATCCTTCAATATTGAATTACAAGATATGTGAAAATGAACACCACACTGTTTTACACACGAATTTTTATTACTTCCAAAAAATGGACTTTCAAACGATTTATATATTTTATTAATATCTTCAGAAATTGAGTCAATCTGATGTGACTCAACAAAAGTTTTCAATATAAATTCAACTTTCTTCTCATTTTCTGCACAAATTATACTTTGATCAACCGTACTGTAAAAATTTTCGAGTATTGGCTCTTTGACATTTTCGCTTATACATCCTTCTATTTCTATGCCAATATTTAATTTTTCAATTAATTCAGTTTTGTGAAATGTACTTTCTATTATTGCACGTGGTATATGTGTCTGTACACTACTTCTTGCTGATTGTTCACGTCGCTCAATTTGTTCTTTTCTTGTCAGTATTTGTATTGGTTGTGATGGTGTAGGTCTAATATTTGTTTGAATTTTTGATAAATTGTCGCGATATGTTGTTAGGATTGATTGTTTGTTTGGTTGAGTTTTTTCAATAAGTGCTGCGGATGATAAAGCTGATAAATCACTGACAGGTTTATACAGTAATGATGTATTATCATCTGCAGATAAATCTATATGTGTATGTGAAGGTTTGTCTACAGATACATCTGAATGTGCTAATAAAATATCATCTGCTACTGCAGGCTGACGTCTTCTTATAGATGTCGATTTATATGATGTCGGCGAACGTCTGCGTGAAGACGCCGCTAATTCTTGTCTTGAGAATACAAGTCCCATATATAATATTCAATATAAAAAAATTGATATTTTTATATATTATAATTTTAATCAATGAAATTAAATATATAAAAATGGATGAACTTAATTTTGTGAGGAAAGATATTGATCATGATTTGTGTAATTATAGAGTAGATCAAAAAAATTTAGTTGATAAAGCAATCAATTTAACAGCAGGATGCAATAATTTAGCAGCATTAACTTATATTGCTATGAGTTTGATCCATGAAGGTATTGATTGTGAACTTGAACTTATATTTACAGTACCTTCCGGCATAGATGTAAATATTATATTACCAATAAATGAAATAGAACCAAAAGATCCATTAGGTTATTATGTATTTTGGAATAATGGTGCAGATATTACTCATAATATTCCATATCATACGTATTCTTGTGAGATACATACAAAAGAATACAGAGTAAAAATATTCGGATTAGGTATACAATCTTTCGGTTTCAAAAATGAAACTCCTGTTCACGTGTATAAAGATTATTGTAAATATCTGACAGGTGTCAAATCTTTCGGAAAATTCGGACATACATTTACAAGTTTAGAATATGCATTCCGTAGGTGTGAACACAATATAGCATTACCATCTTATTTACCTTCTAATATAACCAGTTTGAAATGTATGTTTGCTGCTTGTTGGAAATTTAATCAACCTTTAGATAATTGGAATGTATCAAATGTATCTGATATGTCTGGAATGTTTAATGCATGTCATACATTTAACCAACCTCTCAATAATTGGAATGTTTTGAATGTTACAAATATGCAAAAAATGTTTTGTTTTTGTAATGATTTCGATCAACCTCTTAACAATTGGAACGTTTCTAATGTTATTAATATGAAAGAGATGTTTATGGGAACCAAATTTAATCAATTTATTAGTAATTGGAATGTTTCCAATGTTTCTGATATGTCTGGTATGTTTTATGGTTCTCCAATGGAAAATGCAGATAAACATATTTTTAATCTATAATATGATACTATATACGAAAAAATTGATTTTTTTATTAATTGAACTTATTTAAATATGATATATATATATATATATACAATGAATTCAAATATTGTTGGTAATGTAACATACAATTTAGAATGTGAACATGCGATTGAAGGTGATAAAACATATGAACGTCATTATCAAGGAGTAACTGATAATTTTAAGAAAAGATATGGTCAACACGAAACAGGCAAAGGTGCTGCGTTTACAAAAAAATATAAACCATTAGGATCTGAAAAAGCGGTTGTTATACCTTGTAATGATGAATTTTCACTTATTACATATGAATTGTCTTATACATTGATCAATATGATGATATATGGTATTAAATTTGTTAGAGGTGGTCCATGGTGTAGAATTGAATTAACTGGTCCAGAGATTGAATCTATTATAATTTTATTAGACACGATGTATTGTAGATGTAATAAATGCCATATACCAGGTCATTCATCGTGGGATTGCAAAATGACAGAAGAAGAACTGAAAAAAAAATATTGTACTAAATGTAGAGTAAAAGGGCATGGAGCAAAATTTTGTTCTATGTATCCATGCGAGTATGAGTCTGGAAAAAGACATCCATCAAATGATGCTATTAAATTAGCATCAACAAAAGTTCCTAAAATCAATGTTCAAGAGTATAATAGGATTAAAATCAATGAGGAATTAAATCAAACGAATAAAATATTTCCTGATTTTCAAAATTTTGTTGACCAAGTTAGAATTACAAATGAAGAACTATTAAAAAAAGTCAATGTTATACACAACAATGTTATTGATGTTCAACATACTAATAGTCGTATTGAACACAATACTATCCAAATTATTGATATGATTGGTAAACAATCAATGCCTAATCATAATCATACTCACAATGCTTCAGATAGAAGAACCAGTATAAGTAGAGCATCTGATAATCATAATGCTTCAGATAGAAGCTCCAGTAGAAGTAGAGCATCTGATAATCATAATGCTTCAGATAGAAGCTCCAGTAGAAGTAGAGCATATGATAATTCTAATAGAACAAGATATCATAATAATTCACAATCTGATATAAATTCAGTTGCGATTGCTGTTGCTAATGCAGTTGCTGGTGCTGTTAAATCTTCAAATAATGACTCTGAATTAAACAAACCACATCTACTATTACAAAGTCAACTTATAGAGCAATCTAAACAAGATTCTCTAATTAAAGATCAGAAGATTATTGAATTAGAAAATAGGTTGTTCGAAGTTAGTCAGCAATCTGACCAAGAAAAACTATTAAAAGATAAACAAATTCTTGATTTGGAAAATATTATTGATAAATTAAGACAAGATTATAAATTGTTAGAAAATGATAATCAAGATTATAAAGAACGTGTTCATACACATCTTGATAAAGTTAATCTTAAGAATGAACAAGTTATTAATACTTATAAATCAGATATATCTGTTTTGAAAGATGAAAAATATAGTCTGAATTTGCAAATTACTGAATTAAATATTAGATTAGACGATTCTATTAAATCTGAGTCTAAGTATAAAGATGAATGTAAAAAACTTAGAGCCAGGATTGAAGAATTAGAAATTCGAGAATATAATTGTAATGTTCAAGATTATAATCATAATATTAAACAATATAATCCTGCACCTATTCCGGTTCCGGTTCCGGCTCCGGCTCCAACTCCTTTGTTTTCATCATCTGTAAAACCTGCACCAAGCAGAACTTTTTATACAAATCCACCTGCGCAAGTGTCTTCATCATCTTTAAAACTTGACTCTGGAATAAATCGATATACAATTGCACCTGAACATGTGCCTGTGCCGAGTAGACCTTCAACATCTAAGAAATGTATTCGGTGTCGACATACTCATTGTATATGTTAAATTTTATATAGATAAATATAATTTCTTGCATTTTTTTATTATAAATTTTTAACATAGATAAATATTCATACTTTTTTTAATTGAACACCTTTATGAATCTCATCTAAAATCGTCTTTGGATTTTCAGTTTTAATTTTAATAAGTTTAGTTTTCATAATTTTTTCGGTAGTTTCCGGACTATTATCAAGCATTGATATTTTTGTTCCATCTTCACATTCTATTAATGTATTTTTTAATTGTTTTTTTTGTTTGATTTCTTGCACAATATTATCGTATTTGTTAACTGGTTTATGTGGTTCAATCATCTGGCGTTCCCTCTTAACTATATTAAATTTATAATTTAAAATATCATTTTTTATATTAAGACTAATAGGTATCTGTGATTTTTTTTCAATGTTATTCTTATGTTTGTTAATCATTGATTTATAATTTGTTTCTATTATTTTATCATATTGTTCTTCAGTATATAGTGATTTATTATTTAGATCAATCAATAAGAAACTATCAGAAATATCATTTGAGTCATTATTTGTAAAAGGATTATATGTGCCAAATGATATTATCCAAATTATGTAATTTATTACTACTGCCATTTATTAATATAATTATATATAATATATTTATTTTTATAACAGGTTTAAATTTTATTCTTATAAAAAATACATCTAAATATCATTTTATAATCATACATTATAATCATCTTTATGATTCAAACTTATAATATTTATTGTCGCATATATCTATCAAAATATTAATGGTATTATTGATAAAACATAAATAACACATAATACACATCTACTACAAAAATCAATATCTTTTTTAGAACCAAATAAACAACATAGACGAGAAGTCGAACAACAAAATAATATCATTGTAAATATTAATTGTAATAGACCAAACGTAAGTTATTCTATATAAAAATAGCCCAAGAGTTAGTATTTTATGGTAAACCGTATAATTATCTGTTAATAATCTTTTTAATAAAAATATTAGTATATATTTGTATTTTAATTTAATAAAAAGTGTCTATGTTAATAGAGCATCATTATATAATGATATTTAGATGTATTTTTATATTTGAAAAAAATTGATATTTTTTTCATATATGAAATCCGTGTGAACGATGCTTAATAGTCATGATGAACACTCTGAATGAATATAATTGTGGTAAAAGTTTTCATATTAATGCAAACTTTGAAAAATTTACGATGAGCTTGCTCAAACGTATAGAAAATCAATGGGACAAAACAGAAGAACGAAATAAAGCAATTACGGGCATTTCCGATTTTTTAAAAAAATATAATAAACTAAATGAATTAATTGCGACAGGTAAAAACCAAGTTGATATTTATGATTTGAAACGTAGTCTGAAATTGAAAGAACAAAATAATACCATACAAACGACAGCGTTGATGGATAATATGTCTATAATGTATAGAAGGTTACAAACAAGTAAAGAGGATCGTGGTTCTGGTTCTGGTGCTGGTTTAAAAGGCGATGATCCTTATTTATTCAAAGAACGTGGACGTTTTAAGGTAGAAGTTGCAATACGGTCTATATGTAAACATGGTTCAGTAGAAAAAACAAATACAATAAAAGTACGAAGTTATTTCAATACAAATTTTGAAGGAAATTTTGTAAAAGGCAGTCCTAATTATCCAGAATATTATGAAATTTTAGGAGTAGATAAAAAAAATATAAAAAATAATCAGAAACTAATCAATACTATTAAAAAAATAGCTACTCGAGAACTTAAAGAAGAATTATTACTTGACTTACTAATTACAGATGCAAATAAATGTTCTATATTCGCATTTGGAAAAGAAATTAAATGTATTTGGAATTATAATTGTCGTGAACAATTGTATAAAGGTTCAAAATACCCAACAATATTTCACACAGTCAATATCAATATGGATTGCAACCAATATAATGAATTAAAAGAAATTATTAAAAAAAATTCAGGACTTATACAAGAACACATCGAGGCGAACAGTGAGGTATCTCATGTTATTTGCGAATAATTACATCCTTAACAATTTTTATTTATTACAAACAAAAAAAAACAAAAAATAATTTATAAGAAGAAACATATGTTTGACAAAAATGATCTGTTATTGGATGGTTTGTCAACAAAATCAAATAATACTTTTGCTTTAACTTCGCAATCTTCTTCTAATAATTCTATTGATAATTTAATATAATCATCATCCGTTTGTACTAGTACTGGTACTGATACTTGTGGTTCCTCTATTTTATTATCATCTCCAATAGATGTTATAATATGATTACCGATATCATAATCTTTATTTTGATTATCAATTGTTTTAATAGAATGGACAATACTCCAGTCATCATCAAATGTATTTTTTATGACTATTATTGGACTCAATACATATTCTCCATTTATATTAAAATCAAATACTTCGTGTAGGTTATGTGAGAAAAAGTCAGGTGTTGTTAAGGACCATTTTGTGTTTTTCTCCATAATTCCTGTTATTGTATATAAGTATGCGACAAGAGCACTGCAAAATAAATAATCTGTATGACGACAATTTATTAAATTGTCCGCAAATGTATACCCATAATTGTGCAATAATGCTACTATTATATGTAAAGGTAAATAATCATATGTCTTCTCATATACCGTCTGATACGCTACCTTAAATAAATTATTCCTTCTTTTATTTTCTTCTTCATTCCGCTTATTATTGATTTGTAAAAGATATCGGGCTGTTATTAGACCTTCATAGTTCTCAATATTTGTTTTAAGGTCAACGAGTTGCACACCTAAACGAGTCGTTTTACATTCAATATCAATATCATAATATCCGGTTGAGTTCAAAAGATATAGACCTTTTTTGGATGGTCCATTTATTAAAAAATCTGGGTCTCTTACAACAATACCAACATGAGACCATATACTGGAAGTTGCATATTTGACCAAATTAGATAATATATTATTAGTCCCACTATACAATATCAAGTCACCTGTTATCAACGAATCATATATTATATCACTGTTTTTGTCCATTTATTATATTAAAGAAAATACTATATATATGGTTTAATTATTGTTATTTAACATCTAATTAAAAAATATTGATTTTTTTTAACTTACTTAATTAATTGATTATATATGCATATATACATATTATGGAATTAGATGAGCCATTCACTAAAGAAACTTACATTCAACTATTACAACGAGCATATATTAATATGGAAAGTGATAATGTTCTCAATAACAATATTACTAACGACTATTTCCGTGTTGGTATGATGTTTGATAAACAACTTCCCAATGTTGTTTTCACTATCAAAGTTCCACATAATTTAGATGAATCTAATTTTATCATTTTTATCCTCGGTGTCCTATCCATTAAACGTCTCAAATATATCATTCGAATCTCTGTTAAATTATATAATGGCGAAGGTCTTTATTGTTTCAATTATATAACAAATTGTCAATCTAATGGCATCTATTATTTTAAAAAACATGAAAACCACAATATTAATATTAAATGGAATAAAATACGTAAACATCTTATGAAGCATTTTGTTGGCGTTAACCAGCAATCTATAGACGCTATTATACAGAATTTATGGAAAAAATCATATATATTATAAATAATCTATATGATTAATATTTTATTTATTTTTATAGATGTTTCTTCCAATATACATCTATCAAAATAAAATTAGCGTCTTAATAAAAATATAAATTTATATTTAAATAATAATCAATTATTAGATTATTATATTTTATTTAATAATTATTATCATCTAAAAGATTTTTTTCCATAAATTCACATTAATTTATGCTCATATAAAAAAATTGATAAAATATTTTATACATAAACACATTGTAATTGGACGCTGTATAGTAAATGAATATATCAACTATGTCTATGTGGAAAAATAAATTAGTTATGAATAATACACAACCTATTGTAAATAATGACAAGAATTTTGTAAGTCCAATAAAAGAATCTCTTGTAAAAAAACAACTTTCTGTCTCAATCAGCAATGATAATTGGACAATAGATGGAGAGAAAAAATTCACAGTGAAAGAAGGTTGGAGAACTGTAAACAAAAACAGCACTGAATGGTTAGATTTTTGTAGTAATAATTACCATATTAAATACAAAATGAAATTTAATGAAGCACGTAATGTACAAAAATTAGCAATTGAATTAATTTCCAAAGGTGTTACCGAAGAAGAAAGTTTAATACGCTACTTTATGATTGGTTCATATTGTAAAACAAACTATGTTCATGTTTGTGGCAACAAGTGTGCAAACTGTGGTAAACAATTTGTTACGCTTACTAATGAACATATACTCGCCATCTCACTATGTGGTGGCACTGACTTCAATATGTGCATTTTATGTTTTGATTGTAATCAGTCTAAAGCAAACAAATTTATTAGAGAGTGCTATGACCAACAAAAATTACATCCACGGTTTGTTTCTCAACTCGATAACATTAATATTGATTGCTCTAAACTTTCTGATCAAGATTTATTGTTCACTCTGTGTAAATTAGCCAGTTCTTACAGAAACAAATGTATGGCTATTTATCAAGATGTGCTTTCTAAGTCTCCTTAATATCGATGTGTTATATTTTTTTTATATATTAAAAATTGTTCAATTTATGATTCTTCTGAACGATCTTTGAATATATGCTATCTGATGGAATTAGAGAGCATATATTAAAAAATTGATATTTTTTATTTATGATTATTGTAAATAAAATAGATATTATATCTAAATGAACTTTAAATACTCTACAATGATTTTTTCTCATATACCAAAAGATGTTCAACAAAATATTGTTGAATACTTTGGAGACGATGAATGGAATATATTGATACAATCTAAATTATTTAAAAGTATTGATTTTAAAAAGGTTAATAATTATAAAGTGGTTAATATATTTGTGAATTTAGATGGTTCACTGTCTAGAGAACTAAATCCGTATGATATTTTTAAACGATTCATTGTAACACCTATTACAATGAATTATTTACTCCAATATGCTGATATTGTGTATGATATCATGATTAATATGCCTCATACTCCTTTTGAAATTGTTCCGGATGCTGTTATATTTAACACATTACGTCCATTCACTGATGAGGAAATTGAAAAATTATTAGATAGATTTAATTCGGATAATTATGAAGATGAAGAATATGACAATCTTGACGATTTACTTGATGTCGAACCAATCGCAATTGAATACGACCCATTAAATTTAAATCAAGTATATGATGTTCCGAATGGTGCTAAATTTACAGTTATTGCAGGTGATGTAATGATTCCTAAATTACCAAATTTGAGGAAATTATATATATGTTCCAATAATTTGTATTCTTTTTCTTTTGATAATGTAGATAAGACGCAAATAACCATATATTGGTTAAAATCCAGGTTGTATACTATCGGATAATCTATTTTTATCCTATATTTATTTTTTTTTATTTTTTTATAACTATTTTTTATAACTATTTTTTATAATCATACACTATATCGAGATCTCGAACTCTTACTGAATAATAATTTGTATATGAATTATTCATCCTTATTATGTGATCAAACCCATGCCACGATAATAATAATGTATGTGTGTCTAACCATTCATATGTTCCTTTACTCCAAGTCGTCATTAAAACATTATTTTCTTTGAATAATATGATACCTGAATCTCCCCATGAATAATTAATATTATTTAATAATGACACATTAATTGTTTCTTTATTTTTTGTGATTGATTTATAATTAGTTAGTATATGATTAATATGATTAACCATCCTATTTTTTTTATGAAGAGCATTTCCGAGTGGCCATACAAAATGACATAATATGATGTCGGTTGGTTCAGATGGTGGAGGTGGCGGGTTTACACAATATATCAGACCATATTTATCCATTAATTTAACATCATTATTTGAATTACGTATACAATGGTAATTAATAAAAGGTTGATCGTAGCATGCAGGCAATGGTGATTTGGATGCTTTTAGCTCTTTAATATGATCTTGAATGTTTTTAAATATTTTTTTAAATGTATCACTATTTTTGAATAATAATATTCCACTATTAAGTCCACTTGTGTCTTTATTAATTGTATTAAAATCAAAAAACCATCCACCATGATATTCATGTTCAATACTTCCTTCAACAATTGCATATATTTTGTCTTCTATTGGTTCATCAAATAATGTAGTTAGATCATTTTGGACGATAATGTCTGTGTCTAAATATAATATTTTTTCATATTGATCAATATTTTCGTATTCAAAAATATATAATCGTGCACAGGCAGCATCAAACACTGTATTAAAATCAAATGTTTTACATAATAATGGTATCCTAAGTAAATTAGATATTGAATTAACAAGTGGAACAAAATTAGAGCTTGTAAACACTAAAAAATCAATATTATCAGTTTTTGAATAAAATTTAATTGTGGTCATCAAAATTTTTAATAGATCCATATAATGAGCATTATGGAACACACAAAAATATACTAAATTTTTTGCTGTTGATTTTATTGAATTATAACTTAACATATCTGTTAATGTTATCTCGTTGAAATATTTCGCAATCTGTTTTGTTTCTTTTGGTATTATTTTTCGTCTCCAATAATGTAATAATATTAATTCATTTTTGTCATTATAACATTTAAATGTGTTGTTATCATATACACCTTCGTGATACAATTTTATTTCATTATTTAATTTGTCTGAATATGACGCTTTTATTATGTTAAACAGGTTTTTACACAATAAATGATAATCACTTTTTAATATTGCTGTATCTACATTATATGCATCTTGTAATGCTCTATATATTATTTCATTTCTTGAAGTTGCACCTATGAAACCTTGAAAAATACTATTAGGAACAATAGTTGAGTTGATGGAAAAAAACAAGTAGTTTAGAGCTATATTATTTATGTCCATCGACAACATCGCGTCAGAATCTATAAATACACCACCTTTGACATAAATAAAATAATATCTAAATAGGTCCGCTTTATGTTGACCAGTTGGCATATTATCAAATTTCTCTATAATATTACTAAACTCTTCAATATAATTTTCTTTGAAAAATATCTTTATCTCATTATCATCGTAATGTTCATACGTCCAATTTGGTGCATTTTCTAATAATAAATCGATAATATATTGTTCTGGTTTTTTTATTGAAGTCTGAAAAATTATTTTCGGAATCATATATAAGTATATATAAATAAATTTATATTTATATATTTTTATACTAAAACTAATAAGAAACCAGTAAAAGAAAACACAATCTTGCGTTAACAAATTATATAAAAATATTAAATGGTCTAATAATTATAGTAGAACATACCATTTTTTAAAATTATAATAGCTTATATATAATTGATAACCATATAATTGGCTGGATCAGTTTCATTTAATAACAATGATTTAACCATTCATTTACATATCCTCCTTGTGTATTTGTTTTTTCTTTAATATGTTCATCTACATTTTTTAATAGCGAGAACATCTTTTTTCTCCATTCAGTTAACTCAGGAATAGTGTCCCCTATCTCTTTCAATCCGTATTTTGTAAACAATTCGTTTATTTCATGTAAATTGTTCTGAATTTTTTCTATTATTTTTAGTAAGTCAGTGCGTGCATCAATATATGATTTGTCTGTTATTTTTCTTTGAATTTTTTCGTATTCTATCGGCAACAATCCAATAAAAAAAAAATATTGAAGTGTGTTGACTTGTACACCTTGTATTTCTAAATGGAAAATTGGTACGATTTTTAGGAGCTTTTGGACAAGTATATTTGCGTTAACAAAATTTTTTTGATTAATAGATGATAACGTGTCTTGATATGTGTGCTTTATTTTATAATCAATTGCATCTCTCAAAATTTTAAATTCTTTTTCAAGGTTAATTCTTTTTTGTCTTATAATTTCTCGTATTTTATCATATAGCGCCTGAGCATCCTTAACACTTCTTCCTTTTAAAAATACATATTGACTGTATAAGTGTTTTATCGCCTCTTCAAACATAGGTCTATCCTTCATATGGCGGCTTATTTCTGTTTGTAGTTCTATTAACATAGCACTTAGAATTTCGTTATCCATTAATTCATTGATAAGCGGTGCTTGTTCTATTAGCGAGTCTGTATCATTTTTTATTTCTTCTAATTTGGCATAATATGTTTTTAAATCTGTTTCAATGTTTACATCGTAT
>Ga0304730_1001923_pt1 | contig 15271 bp, 12 predicted proteins | sample M_130628_MF_Meta_FD_190474 | JGI IMG/M metagenome (GOLD analysis project Ga0304730, IMG submission 190474) | Freshwater microbial communities from Lake Montjoie, Canada to study carbon cycling - M_130628_MF_MetaG (v2) (version 2) | ecosystem: Environmental > Aquatic > Freshwater > Lake | place...
ATCTATAGAGTCATTATCTTTTTGATCTATAGAGTCATTATCTTTTTGATCTATAGAGTCATTATCTTTTTGATCTATAGAGTCATTATCTTTTTGATCTATAGAGTCATTATCTTTTTGATCTATAAAGTCATTATCTTTTTGATCTATAAAGTCATTATCTTTTTGATCTATAAAGTCATTATCTTTTTGATCTATAAAGTCATTATGTTTTTGAACAAAAAAAGATGATAAATCAAAACATGAGGATCTGTAAATACTGAAAAACATTTTACTGCCTAAGACTCCCATTTTAAACGAAATAAAATTAAATTTTTCAATTGTATCCTACATAACTACAAGTTATTTGCAGAAATTACATTTCTGATGAAAATAGAATGTTTACAATATACAAGACCATCATTTAAAAATGGATTCCCAAATTGGTCACAGTAAAGATTGCAATATTGCAATTTTAAAATAAAACACTTTATACCATTATATAATTTATTTTTATATTGCATAACACTTTCAGATGTTTGCAATATAATGTAATTATTTTTACGTTCTTCATTATTTCCCATATAAATTCCGTATTTATAAAAATCTTCATACTCTTCATTGCTTAATAATTTGTATAAAATACATGGAATATAAAAATGTTGATATTTAATTTTAGTTCCTTGAATACATAAATTTTTAAAATCAACATTTATAATTGTACCATTCATTTCTCTAATAATAGGTTCTAGACCTTTAAAATGTTTTTGTATATTACTATTTTCATCAATAGGATACATTACCCATGGTATCTCATCTTGTGTTCTTAATACTCTACCAACACATTGAATATATAAATATTTTGATTTAATGGAATTAGCTAAGATTAATGTGTCTGATTTGGTTGGATTGGTATAAAAATCTTTACATGCATTCTCTTCATCGAAACCAGTACCCATTTTTCCCATAGTTCCAGTAAGAACTTGACTTTGTTTATAATCATTATTTATTCCATAAAGAGAATCAGCTGATATACCTAAATTTTTAATTGATTCAGTTAATTCATCTATTCCTTCGGTTAGTTTTTGCATTACGATTATCTTTCGATGACTAATATGATTATATATCAATGATAGAATAATATTAAATCTTAATTTATCTTGCAGTAATGATTTTTGAACTGAGGATGGAATTACTTTTCCATTTTTTCTCTCCCAGGTACCCTTTATTCCTGTTTTAATTGCGAAAACATAATGTGGTATTTTAGATGTTATAAAAACACCATGTTCTCCAGAACAAAGTGCTGCCATTTTCCAAAAACTGCTAGCTTCAAAAGTTGCTGACTCAAAGATAATATATTTCGGACTAAATCCAAGAAAAGTTGATTTTTGACTATAGGTGGCGATTGTATGAACTTCATCAATAATCAAGGTTCCGACTTGATATTTAACCTCATCTGGAACATGATTTAATCTCTCATTCATACATAAAATAATATCAAAATTATCTGGCATTTTCTCTTCTCCAACATACCAAACTCGAGCACCTGGTAATACCTTTTTAAATGTTGTTTTCCAACCTTCATAAACCTTTGATTGTTTACAAACCACTATTGCTAAATATAAACATAAAGTAATTAAATAAGTTGCTATGATTGTTTTACCATAACCCGGAGGTAAACCCACTATAACAGATTCTTTTTCCATTAAATATTGTATTATTTCAGGTATAACATTTATTTGATATTCTCTAAAAGTACCTGTAAATTCAGGATATATCTTATTTGGATTATTTGGATCTTTAAAGAATCTTTGTTTATGAAAAGGATTTATACATTTATATCCGTATTTCTTTGCAACAAATGCCGGAACTATAAAGTATTCGTCAGATTTATCCTTCATGAACATAAGCAAACTTCTTGGTTGTGTACCAAGGCCTACTGTAAAATCATCTAACTGTTCAAGGACTACGCATTCGTTAGCAATATTTTCCGCTACTTCGTGTGAAATTGAATTTCTAGAGATCCAAATGGACATTTTTAAAAGTTTTTATGATAGATTTTTTCATCTTAAATGAAAAATTTTAATTAGGTTTTTTAATTAAATGGACTTAATTAATTCTCAAGATAAAACCTTTAACCAAATTCAAGAACATGTAAACATAAAATATATTCAAGAAAATTTAACAACAACATTAGATTCTCAATTAAGAGACTCGTTAACTAAAAAAATAGATAAGGAAGACGAATTATTTCAACTATTTGAAGGATCTGAATGTTTAAATAGTCGGGATATATTCTACGGTGACTCAAATACAGGTTCCGAGTTAGAACCTACAAGAACAAAAGTTTATTTTCAAAGGCTTCACTCTTTAAACCTACCTAATGAAATTAAAAGAAAAATTCAAGATAAAATTTTAACTGCTAAACGAAGAGTTCATATCATAAACGATGAAATGTTATGTGCATATGCTATTAGATCATATTATGAACTTGGTATTCAGTTTGATATATATAAAGTTTATGAAATTTTTGGTATTAATCCATGTAAATCTAATGTAATGGAAATGGTTAGTAATTGCACAACTAAACAAAGTATTATATCAGATGAAAACATTTCAGTAAATGTAATTTCAATAAGACCTTCGGATTATGTCAGACAATTATTAACGGAGTATGTTCTAAAATTTACAATTAGTATGCCTTCTTTTGAACAAATGATTAAAAAAATAGAGTATTTTTCAACTGTACTTACAACTATTTGTCCTATTTTAATGAATAAAACTCCATTAGACACAGCATCAGCTATTTCATATTTTTATATTTTAAAGGGTTCTAATAGTTTACGAAAAGAAATCTTCAGTAAAAAAATCTTTTATTCTTTACAAGGAATTAATAAGGCTAAGTTTGATGAAAGTTTAAAATATATAATTACTTCATTTGAAGAACTTAAAAAATCAAGACCTGAAATCGTTTGCTATATTTATGATTACAGTGTGTAGACAATATATTAATAGATTTTAATATTTATTTTTGTATTTTTAAAACATTACTAAATCTCTAAAAATAAATCTTAAAAGAATTTTTTTAAAAAAGAAATGTCGACTAATAAATCATTGATTAGTGGAATAAAAGGAATAGATTGTTTAACAGGAATAAATTCAATGGCTGTGGTTCATTTATACTATTCAATTTCATCATTAGGTCAAGATTTGAATACAAAAATATTAAGATTAACTTCTGTCTTAAAAAGACTTAACAAAAATATTAATGTAACTGATATGCAATTGAAGCGTTTTATAATCGAAACAAATATAAATCCGGTTCATAATCAAAATACATATGAAGAAGATTTAGATTCAGAAACTATAACAGATGAATTTAAAATCTTTATTTTAGAAAAATTAAAATCCCTAGAGGATCGGATTTCCTCTGTAGAGAATATTGACAAAAAGAGTTTTAAGAAAAATGAATCTATTAATAATTCATCTTTGTTATTATTTAACAAAGATGAAGGTGAAAAAACTTCCACAATTTGGTAGTAAGAAATCTTATTGTAGACTTTATGATTAAAAAAACTTTTTCTAATTAAAATACTTGAAATAAATTTTGATAAAAAATAATTTTCCGGTCTGAAAAAAATAAAATGAATTTTCTAAAGACAAATTTCTATAAAAAAGATGAATCAACAACAACAGTTTCAATTTCCTCATTTCCCTCAGCAACCGGTATATACAGTACCAATTGTACAAAGTGCACCGGCTGAGCTTCCCGGAGTAGCAGATATTAAAAAGACAATTCGTCGTCTCGCTGAGGCATACATCCATGGTGTTTTTGTCCAGCCTACACAGAATAAAAAGAAGCCAGGAGTTTTTTCGAAATCTGAACCAAAACGTTCAGGTGCTTTAAAGCGTATTGAATCGGATCAATCTAAGACAACGAATGGACTTCTTCCTCAAGGCTTACCTTGGTATTCGAAGTCAACGTATTACCCTGTTCTCAACTTAGTCGGAACTCCAGCAGTTTTGTCCGAATATTTATCTACACGTCTATCTCGTGCTAAGGGTCTTTTTGATACAGATTTGGCACAATGGGTACTTGCTGCACTGTTTAGTACTCTAGGAAACGATTTAACAACAAGTTTGTCTGAAAGTAACTATAGAAATGTTAGCTACGTAAGAGTTCTTCCATTTTTTGAAAATTATAAAAATAAAACCGCAGAGCAACGCACCGTACTTGTAAATGAATTTTACCAATCATTTATTCTTGGGTTTTTTGAGTCGACTGTTGAAGAGGTTAAACAATACATTGCTAATGTTATCCAGCATATTGGTGGTGTTGGAGTTTATAATTTTGATGAAAACACACGTAATAATACTCGTGCTTACATAATGAGTCATTATTTTGAAACTATTAAATCAATCGTTAAAGCAAGTTACGATCGTAACTTGAACCAACAGTTGGTTAGTTTGGGATTCAATGAATATATTGAATTTTCACCAGAACAAAAAATTAAGGATGAAAGTAATGTTGTTACTCTTTTGGAGTTGTCAAATGTTATGAAAAAAGTTGGTATTATTGAGGCTGTATCTGCAGGACTTCCTTCCTGGATTCGTAAAGAAAGTGAATCACAACCAGGAAACTTCAATTATACGGGTCTTCCTTTAAATCAAGATTCTGCATATCTTCTTGGATACTCATATGGTACTAATTGGAAGCCTTGCAAACTTGTTCGTGAAGTTGAAACTGTTCCTGGAGCTGAGAAGAAACGTAACCATAAAGTTCTTACTCTGGAAGGTGTACGTGAAAAAATTTCAAAGAATTTTTCGAAACATTTCGATCAAAAAGATTCAAAGGTTCCTAACAAATATGCTCTTCAAAATCATGAAAAATACATCGACATTAAGGGTTTCGATCAAAAGACAGGTAATGGTCTTCAAATAACAGTTTCAAATGATAATGTTATTCTTCCTTACGTTACTTCAAGTAGTAACATTGCTCAAATCCCATCATCAAGTTCTTTCTTATCTCTTAGTCCATATGATCGATTACAGATTATTCTACCAAATATTGGATATGTTGTTGGTGTTGATGGTAACACCTCGAGAATGAGAGAAATTGTTCAAGAACTTCACCATGTCTTTGGAGTTCATTTTGATCCTAAAAGTATAATCAATACTCTTCCTAAGAAAGCATCAGTCGGTGGAAATATTTTTGGTCAACAACATTTCCAGGCTGCATCTCCACAATTCCAAGCACCTCAATCAAACTTTCCACAATTCCAACAATTCCAACAAGGCCAATCAAACGTCCAACAAGAACAACAAACAAACGCACAACCAGAGAGTATGGTTTTTTAATAAATCAGATATGAAAGTTTAATTTAACGGATAAAAACAAAATATAAATTTATATTTTTCTAAAAATGTCAGAGAGATTCAACGAAGATTTAGAGGTTCCAGAACAAATAGAGAATGAATTAAAACATCAAAAATTACAAAAAAAGCTATCGGTTGATGAAGATTTAAGGGTAGGATTTTACATCCAATCCGTATTTATAGCTTTTATCTTTATTTGGATTTTTCTAGTGGCAATTAATAAACTACACCTTTCTACCGGATCTATAATTCTTTTAATACCAATAGCACTTTTTTGTATTGGTTTTATGAATGCATACCAAATTGCCGATGATGAAATTGAAGACAATGTCTTTTCAACTACATTTGTAACTATAGGTCTTATAGTTTCTATACCTTTAATAACCCTATTTAATAAGGACAAAGAAAATAAACAACTAACACATAATGTTTATTTAGCAATGATTCTAACACTATTTTCTAATTTACATGTTTGGATGGATAAATCAGAAAGACATGCTTGTAGGATAATAAGAAGCTGTTTTGAAACAATGGCAATTTCATTATACGCATATACACTAACAGAATTTTTTTTACCCCTTTAAAAAAAGTCCTTTAAAGATAAAAAAATATAAAATGTTCACCGCGCCAGTGGATAACTATGAAAGGTCGATGGCCACAAGAACTACATCAGATTTGGACTCTGTTTCAAATCATATTGATTTAACACTTACTGAAAATTGCAAATTATATTTTGATTTTACTCATCCTTCATGTGAAAATTATTTTCCACAATTTAATAACCCATTAGCCGCAGAACTTGTTTACGAAAGTGATTTAAATCTTGTTCTTTTGCATCAAATTGTAAAAGATAGGATATATTCCTTAATAAGGAGTGTTTCAATTGATGAAGTTAAGCTAGGTGTAATTAATTTAGAAATGTCATTTTCTTATATAACACCAATAGATCATAGGTTTAATCTTGTTAAAATAAAAGAAATTAATTCACGCATTGATAATATTTTAAAAAGTAATTATTGGGATAGATATTGCAAAGCTGTAATTCCAATTCTTAACAAATACGTTGAAATAATGTCAAATGAATTTAAGGGAAACATATCTTCGGGTTGTAATGTTTCAGTTGATGAATCTAAAATTTCTGAAAGATTAAAATATATTGAGAAATACATTGATGCTATTATAGATCTTAATATATTAAAAGTAAAAATTACTAGAAAGAATAAAGTTGAGAATTTATGTCCTGGATGTTTAAAAAGTTTTGATTCCAGCAATTCTTCAACAGATGAAGGTAGATTTTCATGTAAGTGTGGATTTACAGATAATAACATAAGTCATTCCACAGAATATAGTGATCTAAATAAATTAGCTCCACAGGTAACAGGAAATAGTAAGCATATTAAAACATTTACAGATTGGTTAGACAAATTTTTATGTAGGTCTGGAGACTCATATCCACAAGAAGAAATGTTTAGAAAATTTGACGAGTTTTCATTAAGAAATAACTATCCTAACAGGTATTATGTTTTATCTGGATTAATTTCACAACCAGATTTGTCTGTTATAATTAGTCTTCTTCAAAATCATCAATATTCACACTATTATACAATAAAAAATACTATCAGAAGAGATTATTTTGGTTGGAAGGTTCCAGAAATTACTTCACTACAAGAAAGTAAAGCATTAGAACTTTACTTGAATATTCAAGAAAAATTTCCCGAATTCAGGGGAGATGAAAGAAAAACAAATATTAATGGAGAAATAATTGGATATACAGTTTTAATAATGGTTGGTGTCGCTATAAGTAGTTCTGATTTTAAAATTCCTATAAATTCTGATACTAGAGCTTATTCTAAAGATACACTTTTTAATATTCTTCTATCATTAGGATATGATAGAATGTCAATTCCAGAAATGGATTATTAAAATAAGTACAATTGTACTTATTTGTCAAAAATCTCATTTGTAAAAGTATTACAAAAAAATTCACAACTTTATTAAAACTTCGTTTATTCTATTATTTTATATCTTCATAAAATAATATAAAATAATAGAATAAACGAAGTTTTAATAAAGTTGTTAATCTATTATCTGATAACAAAAAGATGTAAAAATTATTAAAAATTATTAAAAATGGGGTCAAAAATTTTATTTTTTGACCTTCGCGTATGTTTTCAAGGCGTCCTGAGTACAGTTAGACCTACTACTTCGGGGGTCAAAAATAGGGTCTCCCCATAGCTATAGGCGATGTTTTTCGGAGAAATTTTTTGTTCATTTTTTGAACAAAACAAGTAAAAATCAAAGAAAAAAAATTATTAATTACCACAATTTTCAGTACAAACTTTAAGATTAAGGTAAAATTCTGAAACCTCATCATATGAAGGAGATGACTTTCCAGAAAATAAATTTGCACTTTTGTGAAACTCATAAAGCCAAATATTAAATTGTTCTATTATTTCAGAATCTGTTAAATCTTTTTCTTTGGAATTAAGAATATCTTCAATGTATCCTGTATTACTTATATATAATTTTGCATGATGCTGACAATTTTTACAAATCATATTTACAACATACATTAATATAAATGCATATATAATAACTACTTCACTTCTTGTTTTTGCTCTAAAACCTGTTAACTGCCAACTGTGCCAAACACCCCTACCAATATATTCAGGTTTAAAATCTTCTGCTTTAATTTCTTGTTTATTTGAACTCATTTTATTATAATAATTAAAATAAAATTTTGATTAAACTAATATTTAAGAAATCTAAAAATAATAAAGTTGAAAAAAATTAATGGTGATATCACCATTAATTTTTAAATTTCTAATTGAAAAAATTACAATATTTATGTTAAAAATGAGCAAACCTGAAAATCAGAAACACTATGTTATCAAGAGAGATGGAAAACACGAAAAAGTCCATTTCGAAAAGATTACTTCGAGAATATCAAAACTTTGTTACGGATTAAATCAGGATTTTATAGATTGGGTTGATATTTCAAAAAAAGTTATTGATGGAATGTATCCAGGTGTAACAACAGTTCAATTAGATGAACTTGCTGCACAAACCGCTGCTAGTTTATCAACTAAACATCCTGACTATAGTATTTTAGCTTCAAGGATATGTGTATCAAATCTTCATAAAGAAACTTCTAAAAATTTTAGTGAAGTTGTTGAATTACTTTATAATAATTTTGACCAAAAAAGATCAAAGAAAATACCTTTAGTTTCTGAAAAATTTTATAATTTCGTTCAGCTCCATAAAGAAGAATTAGACTCAGCTATAATATATGATAGAGATTATAATTACGATTACTTTGGATTTAAAACACTAGAGAGTCATTATCTAATGAGATGTGGAGGAAAAATTGTTGAGAAACCTCAACATATGATTATGAGAGTTGCAGTTGCTATTCATGAAGACAATCTTGAAAAAATTCTTGAATCATATAACATGATGAGCCAGCTTTATTTTACACATGCAACACCAACATTATATAATTCAGGTACTGTTAATCCTCAAATGTCTTCATGTTTTCTTCTTGCTATGAAAGATGATTCTATTGAAGGAATATATGGAACTCTTACAGATAGTGCTATTATTTCAAAATATGCCGGCGGAATTGGAATATCAGTCTCAAACATTCGCGCTACAGGATCTTATATTGGTGGTACTAATGGTGTTTCAAATGGAATTTGTCCAATGTTAAGAGTTTTTAACAACTCATGTAGATATGTCGATCAAGGTGGAGGAAAAAGAAAAGGATCAGCTGCTATTTATCTCGAACCTTGGCATGCGGATGTATTTGATTTTTTAGAATTAAAAAAGAACATCGGTAATGAAAACGATAGAGCAAAAGATTTATTTTATGCATTATGGGTACCCGATCTATTTATGAAGAGAGTTGAAGAAGATGGCATGTGGTCACTTTTTTGTCCAAATGAAATAAAAAATGAAGAAGATCCAGCACTTTATGATGTTTGGGGTGATGAATTTGATAAACTCTATTTAAAGTATGAAAGTACAGGATTGGCTAGAAAGACAATTAAAGCTCAAGAACTATGGAATAGAATTTTAACTTCTCAAGTTGAAACTGGTACTCCATATATTTGTTACAAGGATGCTTGCAATTCAAAATCAAATCAACAAAATTTGGGAACGATTAGGTCAAGTAATCTTTGTACTGAAATAATGGAATTTTCTAGTAATGAAGAAATTGCAGTTTGTAATTTAGCTTCAATAAATTTAACTTTACTCGTAGTAGATGATCCTTCAAATAAAGATGTTAAAATATTTGATTTTGAAAAATTAAGGAAGATTTCTCAAATAGTCACATACAATTTAAATAAAGTTATTGATAATTCATATTATCCAGTTCCAGAAGCTAAAAAATCTAATTTTAGACATAGACCAATTGGTGTTGGAGTTCAAGGTTTAGCAGACGCATATATTAAGATGAGATATCCTTTTGACAGTAAAGAAGCGGCACAACTAAATAAGGATATTTTTGAAACAATTTATTTTGGGGCCTTAGAAGCATCAAATGAATTAGCCAAACAATTCGGAACCTATGAAACTTACCAAGGTTCTCCTGTATCAAAAGGTGTTCTTCAATTTGATATGTGGAATGTATTACCATCAAATAGGTGGAATTGGAATGAATTAAGAGAGAAAATTTCAGAGTACGGAGTTAGAAATTCATTGCTAGTTTCACCAATGCCAACAGCATCAACAGCTCAAATTTTAGGAAATACGGAATCAATAGAACCTATTAATAGTAATATATACAAAAGGAGTGTCATTTCAGGTGAATTTATTGTTGTTAATAAACATTTAATAAAAGACTTAATTGAAATTAATAATTGGTCGTCTGATATTAAAAATGAAATAATTGCAAATCATGGAAGTATTGCAAATATAGACTCAATTCCTCAAGATATTAAAAATTTATATAAAACAGTCTGGGAAATAAAACAAAAAGTTATCTTAGATCAAGCAGCAGATAGAGGTGCATATATTTGTCAAAGTCAATCTCTTAATATTCATATGGCTAATCCAACTGTTGGTACCTTAACATCAATGCATTTTTATGGATGGAAGAAGGGTTTAAAAACTGGATTGTACTATTTAAGAACACTTGCAAAAGCAAATCCTATTCAATTTACAGTTGAAAAGAAAAAAGAAAAAGAAATAATATGTTCAGAAACATGTGATACGTGCAGTGCTTAACTTATTATAATATATACATATATATGATCTAACTATTCATTCTATGTTTAAAGTATCCTATAATAAGAGATAAATTTATCTCTTATTTTTTATAAACTTATTTTTCTTCGTTTCTTAATTTTCTTCTCAAAAATTCACAACTTATGTAAAACTTCGATTTTTACTTTTTATATATACTTTATATATTTTTAAATTTTCTTCTCAAAAATTCACAACTTATGTAAAACTTCGATTTTTACTTTTTATATATACTTTATATACCTTTTAAATTTTTGAAAAACTGTAAAAATATATAAAGTATATATAAAAAGTAAAAATCGAAGTTTTACATAAGTTGTGAATTTTTGAGAAGAAAATTTACCGTAACTTTCCTAAATTTCTTTAAAAAATAAGAGATAAATTTATCTCTTATGTAAATATGAAACATTAAAAATCTTCATAAAATGAAATTTTATGAAGATTTTCCTTTAATCCGACTCCTTGTTTTGAATATTCGCTAACTCTTTTCTCAAAAAAATTTGTTTTACCTTTTAAACTTATAGATTCCATCCAATCAAATGGATTTTTAGCGTTGTATATTTTATTATAATTTAATGCTACCATTAATCTATCTGCACAAAACTCAATATATTTAGACATTAAATCACTGTTCATTCCAATTAATGCGACTGGAAGTGCATTAATTACAAATTCTTTTTCTATTTCAACAGCTTCTGATATTATTTCTTTAGCATCTTCTTCACCGTTGTAATTATAAATTAATTTTGAATGAAGAAGACAAGCAAAATCAGTATGAAGACCTTCGTCTCGACTAATTAATTCATTTGAAAAACAAAGACCTGGCATTAAACCTCTCTTTTTTAACCAGAAAATAGCACAAAATGAACCACTAAAAAATACACCTTCAAAAACTGCGAAAGCAACTAATCTTTTTGCATAAGAATTTTCAGCAGATCGATCTAACCATTTTAAAGCCCAATTAGCTTTTTTACTAATAATTGGAATATTTGATATTGCATTAAATAGGTTCATCTTTTCTTCTCTATCTTTAACATAAGTATCTATAAGAAGAGAATAAGTTTCAGCATGAATATTTTCGATGGCTATTTGAAAACCATAAAAAAATCTTACTTCTGGTATTTCTATCTCATTCATAAAATTTAATGTAAGATTTTCATTTACTATTCCGTCAGAATTTGCAAAAAATCCTAATACGTTGGATATAAATTTCTTCTCATCATTTGTTAATACATTATCCCAATGATCTCTATCACCTGATAGATCAACTTCTTCAGCGGTCCAAAAAGATGCTACTGCCTTTTTATACATATCCCAAATATCAGGATGACGTATTGGAAATAAAGAAAATCGATTTGGAATTTTTTGAAATAGAGGTTCTACTGTTTTTTCTTGAGATTCCGTAAAATTCATTTTATAATAAAAACTTAATTTTTTTTCATATTTAATTCTTTTGGTTAGAATCACTAAATAACTTGAAACTCATTTTTTCCAGTTTAAAGTCTCAATTTTACCAATATAAAACCACCACGCAAAATCATAGCATACAGTATCTGAATAGTCTTCATCCTGTTTTTTAAGAGAATTTTCAAGGATTGATAATGTAACAAAGTCACACCTTAATAAAGATATTTCTCTTGCTTTCTTTCTAGACCAAGATTTAATTTCTTCATTATTATTCTGAGATTTACATCGAGGACCACCTATAAAAACTGTTTTAAGCGCAATATCAACCTCAAATATTACAGCTTTCATTCCTTGATTTCTTACAAATCCTTCTATATAAGATATCATGTGTTGAAAAGTTCTATAATTTACCTGACTTTTCATTAGTTGACTTTCGATTACAATATGATGGCACAACCTTAACATATCCTTTATTGGATCTATTTCTCTTTCCATTCCCACTATTATATCAGGAATATCTGTTCCAAAATTGTGTATTCCAAACCAAAGAACTTCAAAAATATTTTTATCAACATAATATCTTACAATTCTTATAGCACAACTTACCCTTCCGGGATCTATAAATGCTGCTTGAAAAAATTGTGGTATTTTAGGAAATAATCGTCTAGAATCTATGCAGTTTTCATTTATGTGATTTGAAAATATAATTGGATCTCTAATTCCAGAAACACAATTATGATGAGAAGGTGTATCATCAACTTTTTTCTTATTAAATCTTCTTTTGAAGCCACCTTTCCAGTGTAGATTTTTAGATGACATTTTATATCTATAATTAATAAAGAATTATCATTTTTATTTTTACTTTCAAAACATAAATTACTTTCAAATTATCTATTTGTATGATAAATTATAACCGTATAGTTTATTTCAGATTTGATACATGAGTTACAGATGAAGGTTCGAAATTAACGATGGATATTTTTGGAACCTCATTTAGGACAGGATTTTGTTGTGTTATTGCACCTAAATTTTGATTGTTTTGGATTTGTTGATTTGATCTAATGCTATTTATTTGTGAAATAGCATTTCCTGTATATAATTGACCATTAAAATCATTATTTGTGCTATTTTTAACTGAGTTTTTGGATTTTTGTGTGATTTGTGAATTTTCAAAGTTTCCATTCATTCTTTGTTGAGATTGTGACAATATAAAATTCCAGCATTGGGATAAGTAAGAATTTTTATACATATTTGCATCTTCCTGAGTAATTGAACCTGATTTAATCATGTTATCATAATATGAAGTAATTTGGTTTTGATACTGATAAAATTTTGAGAGTTCTTCTTGAGAGACACCTTGATAAGTTTTAAATTGTGAATTTATTTGAATATTTTGAGGCTCCTGTAGATCAGAATATTGGTATATCTTCATAGTTGCATATGTTGATACCGGCATTGTTAATTTCATGATGTTCTTATCTGCAGAGATAAAGATTGCTGATTTTGAACTTATTTTTACTAATTTTGCAAGTCTTGCTGTGGTCTTAACATCAAAATGAAAAATAGTTGGTTCTCCACTTTTATCTCCAAAAAGAGATGGTAAAGTACCAGGAGCTTTTGATTGTATTTCCATACCTTCGTTATATATATTAATTATAGTTCCAGAATTAACACCATTTGTTTTCTTTGAGTTTATTATCATATTAGATGAAAATATCTCACTAACAATTTTAACATTAGCCTCAAATTTATCATTAGTTATATCACCAGATATCTGTAATTGTGGAGGCTTTGATATAACAATTGGAATATATTTAGGAACGATAATACCATTAGTTGTGATACTAGTTATAATATCACCTCTTCTTGATTTGTTATATTCTATTCTTAGTGATGTTCCCACCTTACTGCAAGAAACGCAACTATTTAAAGCTGCAGATGAAACAGTAAGACATACACAAGACTTATCTAGATCATTATCAATATTTTGAGGACAAAAACAATATTCTAATTGTTTATTTATTTCAAAATCTAGACATGTAATGAACTCTATAGTTCCCTTAATTTTATCTATTGATGTTTCTATAATTTTAAGTCCATCTGGACCAAAACACAATGTTATTGATGGATGTGATAACATATATGCAAAAAGAAATTTAGTGGATTTTCCGTCGCATAAACATATGGATGCTATTACACCATTTTTTAATGCATTATTCTTTGATGGTAGATTTCTTAACAGTGTAGCATCGCCAGCTTCTAAAGACATTTCTTTCTCTTCTACGAGGTCCATTTTTCGATATAGAATTCTTTTAAGAAAAAATAAAAAAAAATTTTTTTACTGTATCGTTTGAATCGCCTTAAAAAAGAAGGCAAAAATATTTATCCTGTAAGATAATAATGAAAAAATTAACGTATTTTTACAATAAAATGGCCGATTTTAATAATTTTGATGATGACTCAATTGCTGATTCAGATGATGAACCAGAAGTAGATTTAAATGATGATGACGTATCAATAGATGAATATAAAGGCCAAGATTTTGATATACAAGATCTTTCTAAAATAAAAGAAAGAACTGAAGATGATGGTGAAGATGATCTGATGTTTGATTTAGATGAAACAATAGACTTTGAAACTTCTTTAAACTATTCAATTTATAGTAAAAAAAAGACAAAGAGTAACATCTCAAAAATTACTAAATATGAGTTTTCAAAATTAGTTGGAAATCTTTCACAATACATAGCTGATTCTAAAATTGATATTCCAGACGATATGACTGATGAAAAGATTATAGAAACAGGTGATGCAATAAAGATAGCACTCTTTTGGGTAGAGAATAGAAAAAAATATAAAATTCCTCTTTCTATAAAGAGAACAATATGTAATGGTGTAGTTGAGGAACTAGATCCATCTACTTTAGAAATAGATGATGATTACCATTTTACAGACGATAACGATGTTACTAGTGAAAGATTTTATCAAAATTTTAGAGAGAAACCGTACCTTAATAATTCATAAAATTAAAGGTTTTCCAACAAAAGAAAACCTTTAATTTTATGAATATAAAGTTTGAGAAACAAAACTCTATGGATTAAATGATTAGATTAAATAATCTAATAAATAAAAGATTTACCGTTCATTAAAAATAAATGTTGTAATAATGCTGAAATTTCTATTATTTGCAAATAATAGAAATTTCAGCATTCGATAAATGACAACGTCATATTAACTTTTATTAGACAATTTTGTCTAATATTGT
>Ga0304730_1001925_pt1 | contig 15249 bp, 11 predicted proteins | sample M_130628_MF_Meta_FD_190474 | JGI IMG/M metagenome (GOLD analysis project Ga0304730, IMG submission 190474) | Freshwater microbial communities from Lake Montjoie, Canada to study carbon cycling - M_130628_MF_MetaG (v2) (version 2) | ecosystem: Environmental > Aquatic > Freshwater > Lake | place...
ATGTTCAAAAGTTTTGTTGCCGAAAGATGAGAAAAACTTTGCAGTTTCAGTTTACTTTGTAGGTCCTATGGACGAGAACACCAGCCTCCGAAACACACGCAAAAGAGTTAATGTACCCAAAATCATCTGTCCCGATGCCAGTGGTCGTATGCCTCCAAATGCGAGAGAATTGGAAGAAGCGGTTCTTGGTGCCATGATGCTGGAGCGCGACAAAATTCACACGGCCATTGAAATCCTAACAGACGGTCACTTTTACGCCCCCGAAAATGGGAAAATTTTTAAGGCCATTTACAAATTGTACAACGAAGGAGGTGCGGTGGATTTACTTACCGTGGCCAACGAACTCCGCAACAACAACGAATTAGACATCATTGGCGGGGGATATTATTTAGCAACCCTAACCAGCAAAGTATCCTCGGCTGCAAACCTTGATTATCACGCAAGAATTCTTACCCAAAAATATGTTCAACGCGAACTGATTCGGGTGGCGGGAGAGATTTCAATGGACGCATACGACGATGCATTGGATTCCTTTGAAATGCTTGATGACTGCGAACGCAAGTTGTACGAAATCAAAAATGCGGGTTTAAAACGAAGTTATCAAGGCATCGACCAATTGTTACAACGGGCGATGAAAGATTTGGAAGCCAGACAGGCGACCGACAATTCAGGAATTACAGGCGTTGCCACCGGATTTAGTGATCTAGATAGAATTACCAGCGGATGGCAATCCTCCGATTTAATCATCCTTGCAGCACGTCCAGCGATGGGTAAAACGGCTTTTGCCTTGAGCTTGATGCGCAATGCCGCGGTCGACTTTGGCAAAAAAGTCATGATATTCTCCTTGGAGATGGCCGATGTTCAGCTAGTGAATCGTTTGATGAGCGGCGAGGCAGAAATCGAATCAGACAAAATCAAAAAGAGCAACCTCACAGAGCAAGAATGGCAGCGTTTACATGACAAAACGGCCCTGCTTAGTTCCTCTAGTATTTTCATCGACGATACGCCGCAATTGAGCATTTTCGATTTAACAGCAAAATGCAGGCGGATACACTCCCAAGGCGGATTGGACCTGGTGGTCGTGGATTACTTGCAGTTATTGCGTCATGAAACCAAAGGACAAGGGAATCGTGAACAAGAAATTGCATTCATTTCTCGAGCACTGAAAGGCCTAGCCAAAGAGTTGAGCATCCCCGTAATCGCATTGGCACAGTTAAGTCGTGAAGTAGAAAAACGCGGAAACAAACGCCCCCAATTATCTGATTTACGTGAATCAGGATCTATTGAGCAAGATGCCGATATGGTTATGTTCTTGTATCGTGATGAATACTACCAAAAAATGGGAATGAACGAGCCCGGAGCACAATCCGCACCAAGCGAGAGTCCCGGTAGTCAAATTGCGGGATTAACCGAAATCATCATCGGAAAAAACCGTCATGGTGAAACGGGATCGGCCTTTGCAAAATTCATCGGACAGTATTCAAAATTTGTAGATCTGGACCCACAAGACCGGATGATGCTCGATAATAAGGGGGGAGATTTCAACTTCTATCAACCGCAGAGTGTGACTGTGCAGAGCAAGATGAATGCCGGATCGCCTTTCACAGAAGACAACGGCTGGAATTCAGGATTTACACCTAATATCACGGAAGATTTTTAACGAATTTTGTTAATACAAAACAAGCAGGGCGCGGCTATGCCGCGCCCTGCTTGTTTATTCAAAAAAACCTATCAATCCTTCCTCGGCAACTTCACCGCAAAAACCCGCTCTTTTTTATCGGCAGCAAATCCCTCAATGGTGATCGCGCCCGACAGCGACTTCAACAAACTGCTCGCTCCTTTTGCAGAATAAACTGGCTCGTTGTTGATGTGCGTAATCAGAAATCCAGCCGGAATCCCTGCATCCTTGAACAATCCTTTGTCTAAGGCTGTTACCTTCACGCCCGACTTCACGCCCAAAGCCACCTTCTCCTCCCGTGTAACATTATCCATCTTCATTCCCAGATAAGCATCGCTCACTTCATTCTCAGCGACCTCCAACTTTGTCTTGCCATCGGCATTTAGCAACGTTGCCTCGATATCCATCACCGCACTCTTACGTCGAACCGTAATCACAACCTTATCTCCAGGGCGATATTTCCCAACCTCTTCTTGCAATCTCGACGATGTATTCACTTCGATGCCAGCCACCTTCAAAATCACATCGCCTTTTTTGATTCCCGCCTTCTCACCCGCACCGTTTTCAACCACTTCGGCCACATATACCCCTTTCAAATCCTTCAACCCCTGCGCATCGGCAAGTTCTTGTGAAATTTCTTGAATCGAAACACCCAACAACGCCCTTTGCACCTTGCCATACTTCATGATGTCGTTCACCACCTTCTTCACCAAATTCACGGGTACCGCAAAACCATATCCGGCATAACTACCTGTTTCCGAAGCAATTGCCGTATTAATACCCACCAGTTCCCCCGCAGTATTCACCAATGCACCCCCAGAATTACCTGGATTAATTGCAGCATCCGTCTGAATGAAATTCTCAATCGCATATTTATTCCCCTTGCTCCTCAATAAATCAATATTTCTGCCCATCGCACTCACAATTCCCAATGTCACCGTGCTATTTAAGTTAAATGGATTTCCAACCGCTACCACCCACTGACCCACTTTCACCTCATCCGAATTACCCAATTTCAAAAACGGCAACCCCTTTTCTCCGATGCGCAACAAAGCGATGTCCGTATTTGGATCCGTCCCAACCAACTCCGCTACGTAAGTTCTCTTATCATTCAAAACCACTTCGATTTTCGATGCGCCATCAATCACGTGGTTGTTTGTCACCACAAAACCATCATCGCTCAAAATCACACCTGAGCCACTGGCCTGACGAGGACCTTGCTGCTGAAACTCCATCCCTGGACCCCCACGAAAAAACTCAAAAGGATCAACCGGCATTTGCTGCTGTCTATTCCCCTCACCCATCGCATTGCCACCTGAGATGGTCGATTTAATATGTACAACTGCGGGATTTGCAATTTCCGACACTCCTGTGAAATCGAAAGCGGGAACTGCATTTAAACTTGCGTATCTGGCCAACTGACCAGAAGCGTTTTGTTTTGCTTCGATGGTTGTAGCTTGATTAGAGGCAACAACCATGTAACCCCCCAAACTGGCAACGCCACCGGCCACCCCGGCCAATACGAGGGTTAGAATTTTGTGTTTGTCTAATAACTGTTTCATGTGCGTTCTTGAATCAAATTTTGTACCGAATTTTAACGCAGTTTAGGCGTAGTTCGTTTACTTTGTACTACGAAGGATTTACCTTTATCGATGAAAGCGTATTAAGCCCCCGTGCAATGCCAAATCAAACCCGAAAAGACACCGAAATTGTAGCGCGCATCCACGAAGGAGACCGCGAGGTGCTGATTGATTTGTACAAGCAATATGAGGCCATGATTTCTAACCATGTACTACAAAATTCCGGCAATGAGGATGACGCGAAAGACGTCCTGCAAGATACGCTCGTCGCGCTGTGGCAAAATGTCAGAAAGCCGCATTTCGAACTGACAGTTCAACTGTCAACCTACCTCTTCGCAATTGCAAAAAACACCTGGCTCAAACAGTTAGACAAGCGAAAGCGTATGAAAGGTGAAAACTATATTACAGGGAAAGAAATCGCCGAATCTGCCAATGTGGGTCAGCAAATGGACTATAGCATCGTCCGCAAAGCGATGGAATCCTTACAAGACAAATGTCGTAACATACTGATTATGTTTTACTTCGATGGCTTCGACATGAAAACAATTGCATCAGCCAACGGCTTAGCCAGTGCATCGGTTGCCAAAGCAAAAAAACATCAATGTCTCAAAGGGCTTGAAGGAATCATCAAACAGAAATATAGCGCCAGCGATTTTTACTTAAATACTGAATCATAAATTCAACACCCATCATGAACCTCAACGACCCACGCATCGAAGCATATCTCAATCAGGAAATGAGCGAGGCGGATGCCCAAGCGTTTGAGCAGGAGGCACAGGCAATTTCTGAAGTGTGGGAGCATATTCAATTTCAGCAATTCATGATTCAAGGCATTCGTGACGAGGGTGCGGCGGAACTCAAAGATTTTATTGCCAACCGAATGACCGAAGAAGTTGAAAACGATTTCACCAGCAGAAACATTTGGTGGTCGGTAGCGGCTACGCTGATCATCTTGGCAGTGGGTTTGGGCGTAACCTATAAATTTCAGTGGCTTGGCGACGAAGCAAAAAGTGTGGTGGCCAAGACGGATGCGAACCAAGGGGCAGAAAAATCCGCCTTACAAAAACTTGAACCACAGCTCAGTGAATCTAAATCGGCGGCGGGGAACAATGCCTTTGGGGCGGATACTTTCCTGATGCCTGAAATCATCGCGGACAACGAAGAATCTAGTGATGCGATGGTAGAAGCGCCAATGAATGAAGATGTTTTTGCATCACCGTTGAAAGACGATAAGCGGTCAGATATGGGCCGTCAGATGAATGGATTGGATTACGACAAGGAAATAGGCGCTGTAAATATTGCACCGTTTGTAGTGTCAGCCATTGAAATAAATAATAGCCCACTTTCTAATGTCACTTCCGCAGGGACGGTCTCTAAGCCAAACGCAAAGAGAAAAGCGAAATCCTCTATCCTGAGCGACACTATCGTGGGTTATGCGGGTAAATCTAGAGTTGCTCAAAACGCAGAGGGCGACGACATTTCATCAAACAGCAAACCCGCTTTTAAGAAAGCAACATCTGAAGCGCCGAAGCAATTTTTAATCACTTTGAGTGAGCAACCGGAGATTACCAAACCGCAAGTTTTTATGGGCGGACAGGCCAATGGCAAAATCAAACTAACCCTTTGGAATGCGGGCACGTCGGACATCCTCATTTTCCACTTGGGCGATGAATACTACCTGCAATTGGGCAATGATTTTTACTACCTACCTTTGATCCCAGGTTCAACGGCAAATCTAAAACCGGTTGCTGATCGGGCCATTTTGGAAAAATTGAAACAATGAGTTTGGCATTTGTAAAATATGAAGGTGCGGGCAACGATTTTATTTTAATCGATAATCGCGGGGAGAAATGGCAGGATTTTGTGGCCCGTTCTATGCGGTCGGCAGAATCAGAGAAAGCACTCATTGCCAGATTATGTCATCCCAAATTTGGCATTGGCGCCGATGGATTGATGCTCTTACAAGACAAAGAAGGCTACGATTTTGAGATGGTGTATTTCAACAGCGACGGTGGTAAGAGCAGCATGTGTGGAAATGGTGGTCGATGTATTGCCGCTTGGGCTTTTTCACTGGGCATCGGAAAATTGGAAACCTCCGAGGAGAGTCCTGATTTTTCTAACCGTGGGATTTTGAACCCTGAGATTCCAGCCAATCATAAAATTCTGAATTTCTGGGCACCAGACGGTGCGCATACGGCGACACATATACCTTCACCGACCCATACCTCGCAACTACCAATGACAGAATGGATCTCATTGTCGATGAACGATGTCGATTCGATTCACGAACTCAACAATCATTCTTACGAATTGAATACCGGATCGCCCCATTTTGTATCAATAAAATCGGAGGACATTGAGGGCATCGACCTGATAGCTTGGGCACAAGGCATCCGATACAATGCACCATATACAGAGGTGGGGATTAATGTAAATGCGGTGAACATCATAGACGACCGTCACATTGCGATGCGCACCTACGAAAGGGGTGTTGAGGGCGAAACCTTGAGTTGCGGTACGGGAGTAACGGCCGCCGCATTAAGCCTTGCAACAATGAAATCCTTGGGCGGCGGCCTCATCCACGTATCAACGAGGGGCGGCGACCTATCGGTCGCCTTCAGCAGAAGCCCTTCGGGCTTCTGCAACATCCAGCTCCAAGGCCCCGCCAGAATGGTATTTTCCGGAATTTTATAAAAAAAAGAGGCCGCTTTCGCGGCCTCCTTCACTTAGTAGTTATTGAAACAAAATTATTGAACGCAAACCTTTGCAGTTCCCTGCGTGTTTGCACCCTTCACAGAAGCGAAATAGTATCCCTTCGCCATTCCTGTCAAATCAATCGCAAAATTGTTCTCACCCGCAACCACATTCAGCGTGCGCGACAAAACAACTTTACCCTGTAAATTAATTACCGTCAACATCGCAGATTCAGCAACCTTACCCGTTAAACTCAATGTAGCCTTATCCGAAGTTGGGTTTGGATAAACAACGACTTTCAAAGCGGTATTGTCCTTCAAATTCTTAGTACCAGTCATCAAGGTTCTGCTGCGGAAGAATCCACGACCGTGAGTTCCCACATACATCGTCATACCTTCCCAAGGTCTCCACTCATAACCACGAATTTCGAAAACAGGCACACGTGCCATTCCATCGTTTCCTTCAACCCATGTAGCTCCGCCATCCTCAGTATACCATACACCCAAGTCAGTACCCAATACGATGCGGCTTTTATTGTCCACGTCGATCACAGCATCATACACAGGAATCGATGGCATATTTCCTGTAATATTCTTCCATGTTGGCGCGTTACCACAAGCATTGAATGATTCATACACGAAATCCGTATTTCCGTATCCGCCCAATGTAACCACCACATGGTTTTTATCCATTTGATCTACATTTACCGAAGTAATGGTACGACCTGACACAGCCGATGGCGTAATGTTCTTTTGAACGATAGGCGCTGGAATCTGCATCACCGTTGGATTTGCAGCCAAAGTAAATGTCGCAGCATTCAAGCTATCTACTCGCACCAACCGTCCGCTCTTACAAATGAACAAATGATCTCCTTCTGGCGTATAATCCATTTCAATAATCCTGTCGTTACCCAAGTTATTAGCAACCAAATACCAGCTTACGTTTTCAGCAAAATCGGTAGGATTGTTAGCCATCCATACTTCAGAGTTTTTAGCCAAATACAAACGAGATGTTTTAGGACCCGATTCCCACAAGCAATAAGTGGTATTAAAATCAGTTTGAGACTTTCCGTCTTGACGGTCATCGAAGAATGTAGAGGTTGACTGACCACTGTTAGCGCTTCGAACTACGTTTCCATAATAAGTACAAGCAAACACAGTTTTGGGGCTGAAGCGAGAAAACTCAACATCAAAACCATCACCACCAAAAATTTCCAAAGCATCTTTAGAAGGGACTCCACCAAACGAATTTCCTGTGAAATTAATCAAATGGGTGCCATTATCCTGAGCCCCACCTACAACGTGACCCAATTCATTGGCAGCCACATTATACAGTTGCAAAGTATTAAATCCACGAGAAATAGGAGTCCATGTCATGCGATTTTTACTGCGAAACAATCCACCATCACATCCAACAATGATAGAAGGAGGAGTGGTATTCATATCCCAAGATATCATGTGTTTGTCGGCGTGAACATAACCATTGTTCCAAGGTGCGTCAAATGTATTTGCTGTCTCTCTATAACCATTTATGTTATCCCAAGTCGCCAAATCAACACCGCCCATAAAAACTAAATTTTTATTTGTTGGATCCACACTCACTACGTTATCGTACCAACCTTGCTTGTTAGAACCAAAAATGTCGGTGATACTACTATAAGATACTAACTTAGTCCATTTAGTTCCACCATCAGTTGTGCGGAACAATCCGCTAAAAGAACCATTACCGCCAGCACCCATCAAATAAACATAATTGGGATCTTCAGGTGAAATCGCAATGGAAGTACGTCCGCCTGTATTGATCAATGCGTTTACTTGCTTCATTGCACCGGCACCATCCATTTTCAAGATAGAACCAGAACCGGTCGACGCCCATAAAACGCCATTTTTATCAATTTTCAATTCTTTGATAGAACCTACACTCACTTTTTTCTGAGTACCCCCATTGTTAGTGAATTCATAAATACCATCCTCAGTTCCTACATAAAACTTATCATCCGTTGGATGCGCCACCATTGAATTACACTGCATAAAACTTGCCGCAGTGGTATTTTTCATTTTAGTAAACGATACACCACGGTTGTCTGTACTCTTATAAATACCTGCGCCCAAGAATGCGGGAGATCCATTTCTTGTACCTGACAAGTTCACAAATCCACCTTCTCCCGTACCGTAATAAATGTTACCGTTGGCAGTTTGCGCTACACAGTTAACGTTTAAGTTTTCTTGACGATCATTTACTGGATTCCAGCTGTTACCCGCAGAAATTGAACGGAACAATCCACCACTCACGCCGCCCGCAAACCAAATATTACCTGAATCGCGGTGAATCAAAAATGCACGAACCCGACCACCTACGTTGTCTGGGCCCATTTCTTCCCATTTCAAGGGCTTCCCTGCACGACGTGTTAAACGCATCGCATCGGCTTGAACAATAGCCTCTTCGACCCACTCAGGTTCGATCGTGCCAGTAACTTCGTTCAAACGCATGCTGTAAACAGAACGAATCGCGCCTTCAATAGAACGCTGCTCGTGTGCTTCTTCGTCTTCTACTTCGCCAACCTTCAAAGATTGTGGCTTTTCAGAGGGGATGGTTGCAACAAACAACGACATTCCCGCTACCAACGTAGCTGAAGCTGAAAGGGTGAAAAAGGATTTTATGCTCATGTGATCAGTTTATTAATATTAAGGTATTTTACAAATTAAACATAGTGGGGTTACTTTTCCAATTAAAATGGGCGAAATCCCTAAAAGAAAGTGGCAGATTTTCAACAAAAATTGCAAAAAAGTAAACCTTTAGGATTTACAGTACATGCTTTTCAGCATGATAGGAGCTTCTGACCATCGGTCCGCTTTCCACAAAACGGAATCCCATACTCAAACCCAACTCTTCCCAATGCTTGAATTTGTCTGGATGGACATACTCTTTGACATCCAAATGCATTTTTGTGGGTTGCAAATATTGACCTAGCGTGAGCACATCACAGCCATTCTCGCGTAAGTCTTCCATCAGCTGCTTCACTTCGTCGTCCGTCTCTCCCAAACCGAGCATCGCACCCGATTTTGTACGTCGTCCATATTCACTCGTACGCTTCGTTTGCTCCAAACTTCTGGCATATTTCGCCTGGGGCCTTACCATGCGATACAACCGCTCCACCGCTTCCATATTGTGCGATGTTACTTCCGCACCCGCATCCAGAACCATGTACAACATGTCCCATTGCGACTTAAAATCAGGAATCAACGTTTCGATGGTGGTATCAGGATTCAGCAACTTCACCGCCTTCACCGTTTCCGCCCATACCGTGGCGCCTTTATCTTTGAGTTCATCGCGGTTCACAGAAGTAATCACGCAATGCTTCACACCCATCAACTGAACGGCTTCCGCCACACGCATCGGCTCGTTCAAATCATATTCGCCCGGCCTTCCTGTTGCCACCGCACAAAAACTGCAACTGCGGGTACACACGTTGCCTAAAATCATAAAAGTAGCCGTGCCCTCACCCCAGCATTCGCCCATATTTGGACAGCGACCATCTTCGCAAATGGTGTGGAGTTTATGCTCCTTAACGATGCGCTTTACTCGGGTATAATTCTCGCCCGTAGGCAAATCAATCTTTAACCAAGAGGGCTTGGGTGTTCTTTTTTCTTTCGATACGATGGGTAACTCAATCACAGCTTTTATTTTTTTGAGATGATAGCGTTCAGGGTTGATGTTTTGATTTCGACTTACATTCAAAACCGGTAGCAAAGGTAACAAATAGTGCGGGGAAGAAGTTTCGATTCATTTCCGAACGATACCAAATGGGCAGATTTTTTACAAATTTATCCGCCGATAGTCCAACCGACAATCGATTGGTGGCATTTCGATAACTCCCCCATTCGGCCGAAAACGACATAGAAGCACCTAACCCAGGGGTGATATAGCCATCAGCGAAACCCGCAGAATATCTCGCATTGCCACCTACCAGAGCCACATTGTGAACATTTGGATCATAGGCCACAGGGACATACCCATCGGTGAGTGGCGCGGGTTGATAAAGCCATATATATAGAGGCCAAGAATAATTGAGCGGAATTTGACCGGCGAGGGTTATTTGCAGACCGAGGTCGGAACGACTTTGGCGTTCGCTGATAACGTATACTTTTCCCACCGCGATATGCGCACAGATGCTGTGATTGATTTTCTCAATCACAAATGGCTTGCTGCCCGGAAGTCGTTCGTTCATGACCTTAATCTCCCGCGGATCTTTAATAATTCCTAGGGATACCGATTGAAAATTGCGGAATTTCCCGGGACTAGAGATCAACGAAGTGGTTTTCATGAGTTGAGATTTTTTCTGCTGTCCGATACCCCTTTCGGCATGATCCCGCCATAGAGAAATGTCATAGCCAAAATGTCGAACAGTCACACCCATTCCAACCATGTTTTGCAAGGATGGGTCTCCGGCAAGGGGCTGTGCCCCTGCCGGAGATGTGGATAACCCCACCAATCCGACAAGAAAACTAACTGCCAACAACCTTAAACCCATGAATCAAAGATAACAATCCCCACCCAAACCCAAAAATACGTTTTAATGCAAAAAATCACTCCACTTTCTCCCACACACAGTAAAACCCTTGCTTTTCAATACTTTTATTCTATTTTTGAAGGGTCAAATACGTATCCATTTGCACAAAAGCCCACCCAAAAGCCCAAGTTGTGGCGCATTGTGGAAAAGAAGTGGTTAAAAAGGGGAGATTGTGGGAAATTGTGGGAGTTTGGATATTTATTTAGCAGACAGAAAAAACCAACACAGAATGACCGCATTCATTGGAGAGTTCAATTGCAAACTAGACGAGAAAGGAAGACTTTCCATCCCGTCGAAACTTCGGGCACAATTCCCGGAGGCCGTTGGCAATACGCTCGTCGTGAACCGCGGATTCGAGAAGTGTCTGGTGCTCTACACCAAGGAAGATTGGCTGGATGAAACCGCCAAACTGAACACCGTGGATGATTTCATGAGTCCCGACATCCGTCGGTTCAAACGAATCTTCACCAACGGAGCCAACTTGGTTCAGATCGATGGCGCACAACGCATCTTGATTCCCAAAAAACTATTGGAATACGCCGAACTCCTCGGTGAAGTCATCCTGGTAGCCAACGGAAACAAAATTGAGATGTGGGATCAAGCCACCTACGAATCTGAACTCAAAGTGGACTCCGCGGAAATGTCTCAGTTGGCACAGCTGTTTCATCAGCAACGCAACCAAGGGTAAGTAGCGCATCGGGCCGTTGGCAACCTGTTTGCTATGTACGACTATCACAACCCCGTCCTACTCCACCCTAGCGTGGACGCCCTGGTAACCAACCCAGATGGCACCTATGTAGACGTCACCTTTGGTGGCGGCGGGCACAGCCAAGCCATACTCAACAAACTTTCTAGCAAAGGCAAGCTCATCTCGTTTGATCAAGACGAAGACACCCTCGCCCGCGTGCCCCAAGACCCACGATTTACCTTGGTGAACCACAATTTTCAATTCACCAAACAATACCTAGAATTTTTAAAAGCCTCGCCCGTGGATGGCATCCTGGCCGATCTTGGCATCTCCTCCCACCAAATTGATGTTGGGGAACGCGGATTCGCGCATCGCCTCAATGGACCCCTCGATATGCGAATGTCGGCCTCAACCCCCATCTCAGCCGCACAAATCGTTCAAAACTCCTCCGAAAAGGAACTCAATTATATATTTAAACAGTACGGAGAAATTCCAAATGCACGTCGACTTTCCGACATCATCATCCGCAGCCGCGGCAGCAAAGATCTCTCCACCATCGAAGGATTCAAGGCCGCCATCGCCACCTGCACCCCCGGCAAAACACCCGCCAAATATTTGAGTCAAGTATTCCAAGCCCTACGCATCGCCGTAAATAAAGAAATGGAAGTCTTAGAAGCCCTTTTGAACGATGCTGAATCCCTAATCAAGCCAGGCGGAAAACTGGTCGTGATTTCATACCACTCCCTGGAAGACAGACTCGTAAAACACTTGTTTCAAACAGGGAATTTGGAAGGAAATCGACATACCGACCTGTATGGACATATCAGCAAGCCCTTCGACAACTTACCCAACGCAGCCATCACCCCTGATGATGCTGAAATTGAAAGTAACAAACGCGCAAGAAGCGCAAAAATGAGAATAGGAGTACGCAACACATGGAAGAGAACCCATTCTTGAACGCCGACATTGATCCGCAAACTGTGACGGGAGAACCCATCGCACAAGAGCAGCAAACTGCCAACGAAACCGCTATACCCATGTGGAGTTGGATCAAATTTGCCATGGTAGGATTTGCCTTGATGGTATTCTATATCTACAATTCGCATCACGCCAACAAAGCCATCCGCAAAAAAGAATTGCTCATCAAAGAACTCAAGGAACTCCATAGCGAACGCATCAGCCTAGAGAGTCAAATCACCAATGCTAGCAAGCAAAGTGAACTCAGCAAAAGACTCGAAGGAAGCGGCCTGAAAGAAATTACCACCCCACCCATCAAACTCGTAAAGCCCCATGAACAAGACTAAAGTCAATTCACGGAAAATCATTTTGGTGCGTGCCTATGTGGTGCTTTCCCTGCTCATCGTGTTTGTTATTGCCATTTTCGCCGCCGCCATCAAATTACAGATGGGGACCGACAAAGTTTTCGCCGAGCAGATGAGTGAAAAAAATACCCGTGTCAAGGAAGTTGAGGCGTTGCGAGGCAATATCTACGCCGACGATGGCAGTCTTTTAGCCACCAGCGTCCCCAAATACGATGTGATTTTTGATTTGCGCGCCGATGGACTAACCACCAAAATTTTCTTATCCAAGATCGATAGTTTCTCTCAGTTGTGCGCCAACATGTTCCCAGAGCGAAACGCATCGCAATGGAAAGAATACCTCATTAAACACAGGGAGCGCAGAACCCGTTACCTCAAGATTGCCAAGGACTTAGGATACGAACAAATCAAAGCGATCAAAAATTGGCCTATCGCACGCGACGGAAAGTTCAAAGGGGGTATTTGGTATGAGGAAAAAGGGAAACGCATGTATTTCATGGGTGATCTCGCTAAGAGAACCATCGGATACATCAAAGACAAAACCAGCGTTGGATTGGAAGGTGCTTTTGATACGCTACTGAGAGGAAAGAACGGTCGCATTATGCAACAACGCATGAGCGGTCAAATCTGGAGACCCATTCAAATTGGCAACAACCAACTCCCAGTGAATGGAAAAGACATTGTTACCACGCTTGATGTCCGCATTCAAGACATCGCACAATACAGCCTGCAAAAAGGATTGGAAGCAGAATCTGCAGACCACGGTTGTGTGATTGTAATGGAAACCAAAACCGGCGCAATCAAAGCCATTGCCAACTTAACGCGCGGCGAAGACAACAAATACTACGAAACCCAGAACTATGCGGTGAGCGAATTTACCGAGCCAGGCTCTACGTTTAAGGTCGTTTCTGCGATTGCACTTTTGGAAGATGGGTATGTAAAGCCTAACGACAGCATCGACAACAATTGGGGAAAATGGACATGGTACAAAACACCTTGGTCGGACTCAAAAAAACCACCAAAGAGGTTCTATACACTCAGCGAATGCCTTCAATACTCTTCAAACATCGGAACGAGCAAATTTGTGATGCAGCATTACAAAAAGAATCCCAAAAAATTCACCAATCACATTTTGGATTTGGGACTTCACCTCAAGCCAAAGTTCGACATCCCTAGCAGCAGCAACCCTACTGTGCCTACGCCGGACGATGCGAGTTGGAGCGGGACAAGCTTGCCTTCTTTGAGCATTGGATATTCTAGCAACCTATCGCCCTTACAAGTATTGATGTTGTACAATACCATTGCAAACAAGGGCAAGATGATGCAACCCTACATGGTGAAGGAAATTCGCTTGGAAGGTCAGACACTTTCTAAAATTGAGCCAATCGTACTGAAAGAAAAGGCCTTTAGTGCCGCCACAGCCGCTGCAGTAACAAACATGCTTGTCCAAGTGGTAGATCATGGAACGGCAAAAGAAATCAGATCGGAGAATTATAAAATTGCAGGCAAAACGGGAACCTCTTGGTTAAACAAAGGAGTTGGAGGTTATAATGAAGAAAATAACAAACAGTTCCAAGCCTCTTTTGCTGGATTTTTCCCTGCCAACAATCCCGAATACACCATCGTGGTGGTGGTAAATAACCCCAAAAGTGGCAAATATTCTGGGGCTCAAATCGCCGCGCCGATTTTCAAAAATATCAGCGATCGCATTTACAGCACCCACATCAAAGTGCAGCCCGCTTTACACGTGGCGAGTCTTCCGCAGGTACCAGGTATTTTGAAAGGCGATTTACAAAAAACAAAATTGGTCTTAAACGAATTGGGCATCAGCTCCAAGGTAATTCCCTCCGATTCTGGCGTAATCACCAAAGTGGGATACATCGAATCTACAAAGGAAGCCCATTCATTAAAACTGAAAGCATTGATGGTAACACCTGGATTTATGCCGGACCTAAAGGGCATGGGACTTCGCGATGCGCTAAAAATCTTAAGTGAGCTAGGTCTGAAAGTGAATTATGTGGGCTACGGCAGAATCACCGAGCAGTCACCGGCGCCAAATACCAAAATCGGCGAAAACACTACCCCTGTTTCCCTAACCCTAAAGCCCATCGAATGAAAACGATAAGTCAACTTTTAGGAAAAACATCAACTCTTGCCATCCATGGGAATGCAGAGAACGTTATCCTTGGGCTACAAATCGATAGTCGCAACATTACCGCAGATCAGTTATACGCTGCGATGCCAGGAACCACGGTGGACGGTCATCAGTTTATTGAAAGTTGCATCGAAAAAGGGGCGACAGGAATTCTTTGCGCTACACTTCCCAAGCAAATCAACCCCGACGTCTGCTATATTTTGGTGGAAAACGTGGCAAATACTTTGGGTGAAATGTGCCTCAACTTTCACGATCGCAAAGCCGAAAACCTTTGTATTGTTGGAACCACGGGGACGAATGGCAAAACATCAGTAAGCACGTTACTATTCGACCTTTTCACGCTTCGTGGCAATCGCTGTGGACTGATATCTACCGTTGAGAATCGCATCGAACAAACCATCATTCCAAGTACGCATACCACACCGAATATTATTGCACTGCATGAATTATTGGCTCAAATGGCCGATGCCGATTGCAGTCATTGTTTCATGGAAGTGAGCTCTCATGCCGTTGACCAGCAACGCATTGCAGGGGTTCCATTTGAGGCCGGGGTATTTACGAATAT
>Ga0304730_1001927_pt1 | contig 15248 bp, 11 predicted proteins | sample M_130628_MF_Meta_FD_190474 | JGI IMG/M metagenome (GOLD analysis project Ga0304730, IMG submission 190474) | Freshwater microbial communities from Lake Montjoie, Canada to study carbon cycling - M_130628_MF_MetaG (v2) (version 2) | ecosystem: Environmental > Aquatic > Freshwater > Lake | place...
GTGATGGCTCCTTGCCACGAGCACCCGCACTGTTACACGACCATTCCCCCGGGTGCTCTGTTGGAGGGAACAGTCGACGTTTCGCTTCGCGTCGAGGCGAGCCAAACACCGCTTTTGACACGGTGCGTGGCAACGCTTCATCGCGCTGCGAACGGTGTTGTGAAGGATGACAGCGAAAACTGTCAAGAGATGTTCAGGATTTTTTTCGAAAAAATTTCGCAGAACTGTCGATGCACACCACCTGCGGATGCTGTCCGGACCCTTACGCGTGGTGCTTGGCCGTTGCGCGATCGGGTGCGGTCGCATGGCTCTCTGCCCACGCCGTGAGCATGCCGAACTGCGCGGCGAATTCCTGTTCGTCGACACCCAGCGGGCTCTTGAAGAAGCAGGCAAGCCATCCCAGCGCGCCGTATTCACCGGCACGATGGGCGCGTTCCACCAACCGGACGAGATCGAGCACCAGCGGGGCCGCCAGGATCGAGTCGCATCCCTGCCAGGTGAACTGCATCGTCATCGGCGTGCCGAGGAATCCGCGGAAGTGGATGTGATCCCACGCGGTCTTCCAGTCACCGAGGCTCCTGATGTACTCGATCGAGACGTGGGTCTGAGGCGGGTAGCCGAGGATGTCGGCCAGGAGGTGGTCCTTGCTCCGCACCTTGGCCTGTTTGTTCCGCGGGTCATCGAGGACTTTGCCATCCATGTTGCCGAAGATGTTGTGGCCGACCCAACTCATCACCTCCAGATGTCGGGCCGCGAACATCGGTGCCAGCACGCTCTTGAGCAGTGTCTCTCCGGTCTTGCCGTCGCAGCCGGTGTGGGCGATCTGACGCTGGCGGGCCACCTCCTGGAGCGCCTCCGGCGTGGCGCCTGTCGACGGCGTGAAATTGATGTAGGACGCACCGGCTTCAAATGCGGCCAGAGCATAGAGGCTGCTGGCCGGCAGAGGACAGTTCCGCGGATCGTCGAGCAGGGGCGCGAGTTCCGAGAACGACCGCGGGATCGGCAGCGCCGCTGGCGGCTCGGTGGAGGCGACGTTCACCACCACCACGTGGCGGAGCCGTTCGGCCGCGGCGAAGGCCTCGATGTCGGCCCGCACGCGGTCGATCGCCTGCCGGGGCGTTTCCACGATGGCAGCAATCGAGTCGTCAGCCAATTCGCGAATCTTGTCCCCCGCTGCCACGACCGTGCCGGGCCGGAGCCGCGCCTCCGTCTCGGTGAAGTAGTCGGCAGCGTCGTCGAGGAGTTCCGGCAGGATCGCGCGGCTGTCGGTCCACATGCGGCGGGCCTCGTCGGCCAGCCGGCCAGGACGGATGTCGTGGCCGCCGACGACGATGTCGGCAAAGTCGACCAGGTCGAGTCGCGTGAAGGGATCAAGCGCCGTGACGAGTCCCACCGGCTCCATTCGGCCGCGGGCCAGGTTGGCCAGACCCGTGATCGCCGTGGTGGCCACGCCCCCTTTGGCCCCGATGAGCCACAGACCAATACGGCTGCCTGCCATGTGAAGAACTTTCTCTGTTGAACGAGGGAGAGGGTGAACGAAGGAGGGAAGGTGGCAGGTTTCTGGCGGGAAGAAGCGGTCAAACAGCTGGGAAACCGACCGACGGGTGGTATCATTCTGGTCACGTGCCGACGCGTCAAGCAACCAAAGAGCATCCGAAAGGCCGCATCATCATCATGGAGTCTTCCCGCAGCCTGCATCTGGCCCAGCGCATGCGAGCGCTCGAGCCGTCCGCCACGCTCGCCATGGCCGCCCGCGCCTCGAGTATGGCTGCCGCCGGCATCAATGTCGTCGATCTCTCGGTCGGTGAGCCCGATTTCCCCACGCCGCTCCATATCTGTCAGGCCGCCGAGGCGGCGATCCGTGCCGGGAAAACCAAATACACCCCTGCGGCGGGTATCCCCGATCTCCGCAAGGCGGTTGCCGCCGACTACTCCCGCCGCACGGGCCTGGCCGTGACTCCCGCGCAGGTGGTCGTCTCCAACGGTGCCAAGCACTCGCTCCATAACGCCTTCACGGCACTGCTCAACGAGGGGGATGAGGTGATCGTGCCGACGCCCTATTGGGTGAGCTATGCGGAGCTGATCAAACTGGCCGGCGCGAAGCCGGTGCTGCTCTCCACGCGGATCGAAGACGACTTCAAGCTGCGGCCGGAGGCCCTGCGGGCGGCCATCACGCCCGCCACGCGGATGCTCCTGCTCTGCACGCCGAGCAACCCGACCGGCGTGGTCTACTCGGCCGACGAACTGCGGGCCTTGGCCGACATCGCCATCGAGGCCGATCTCGCGGTCGTGTCGGATGAGATCTACGACCAGTTGGTGTTTGACGGTCAGCAGGCGGTGTCGTTTCCGACACTGCGGCCGGGGCTCGAGTCCCGCACGGTGGTCGTGGCCGGTGTGAGCAAGACCTATTCCATGACCGGCTGGCGGATTGGCTGGACGATCTGCCCGGAGCCGCTCGCCAAGGCGATTGGCAACCTGCAGAGCCAAGAGACGAGCAATCCCTGCAGCGTCAGCCAGCATGCGGCGGTGGCCGCGCTGACGGGCCCGCAGGAGTGCGTGGCTGAGATGTGCCGGGCGTTCGAAAAGCGACGCGATCTGGTAGCGGCACGGCTCTCGGCCATTCCAGGCGTGCGGCTGCCGCGGATCGGCGGCGCGTTCTATGCCTTCTTTGACATCCAGCCCGCGCTGTCGAAGGGAAAGAGCGGCATCACCAATAGCATGCAGTGGTGCGAGTCGCTCCTGGAAAAAGAACAGGTCGCGCTCGTGGCCGGCAGCGCGTTTGGCGCCGAAGGACACGTACGGATGTCGTTTGCCGCGTCGGAAGAAAAGCTGGGCGAAGGGCTCGACCGGATCGCCCGCTTCCTGGGCGAGTGAACGTGGCGAAGCGGGTTGCGCGACATCCGGCGGATGGGTGCTCGAGCGCAAATGCCCGCTAGAGCGCCAGTGCCCGCAGGTCGCGGAATTCGACTTTCATCATCACGCCACGATGGATCTGCAAGCCGATCGGACCGGGCTCCGCATACGTGGCATTCTTGTACTGCGAGACCTGCTCGCCGTTGAGCCAGACAGTGAACGTGTCCCCTTTCGCCTCCAGCCGGATCCGGTTCCATTCGCCGGCCTTGAGCAGTTCGGCGGCCCGCGGCGCCCGGGCCTCCTCCGGATACTTTCCGGTATAGAAGGAGCAGGTCATGTCACGCTTGAGGCTTCGCGATACGCCGATCTGCAGCTGCAGCTCCGGCTTCCGCACCATGATGCCGCTGTCGATGTCACCGCCGAAACGCACCTCCCCCTCCACGACCAGATCGCCATACGCCTGTTCGGTATAGAGCATCGAGCCCTGCTTCGCGTCGTCGCTCTGACCTACGAGCACGCCGTCGACGACCTTCCAGTAGGGTTCGGCCGGCACCTGCCAGCCCGTCAGGTCGCGGCCATTGAAGATCGACGGCAGGCTGGCGGTCGGCAGCACATCTGCGGCCCACGTGGGTGTGTGGGCGAAAGCCACGCCGAGGCTGGCAACGACGAGCAGTCCTACAGTTCGGAGCGTGGATGCAGGCATGATGTCGCGAATCCGAGGGGGACGGTGGCCGATCGGAAGCTCATCCGGCCGGTGCTGCCGACGCAGTATAAAGGAGAACGTCAGCCGCCCCCTCGTTCGGAGCCTCCATGCAACACCCCGGTGACATCCGCCAGGCGGCGGTGGGCATTCTGCTGGCGGGCGGCGGGTCGACGCGGCTGGCCTCCTTCGCCGAGGCGACCGGCGGCGGCAAGGCGTTGCTCATGTTCCAGGGCGAGACATTTCTGGAGCATGTCGCCGCCGCCGTGGCGGCCGAAGTGGGGCAGACGATTGTGGTGGCGGCGCCGGAGCAGCCACTGCCGGACCTCGGGCCGACGCTGGTCGTCTGCGATAGCGCACCCGGCGCCGGGCCGCTCGCCGGCATTCGCGACGGCCTGCGGGCCGCGCTGGCAGCCGACCGGGGTGGTTGCCCGCCGCCGCGCCTGGCCTTCGTGGCCTCGTGCGACCTGCCGCTCCTCCGTCGGGAAGTCGTCCGGCTGCTGCTCGACGTGGCGGGCAAGTCGGACGCGGTCTGGACCGTACCGATCGTGCACGGCCACCGGCAGGTGCTCGTGTCGGTGATGCATGTCGACTTGCTGCCCAGGATCGAAGCCTGGCTGGCCACCGGCCGCCGCGATCTCCGCGGGCTTTGGCACGAGATCTCCCGGGATGATCCACGGAGTGTCTGCGAGGTGACGGAGGCAGAATGCAAGGCTGTCGACCCTGAGCTTGTGTCATTCATCGACATCGACACGCCCGACGACCTCCAGCGACTGCAATCGCGGTGATATTCGCCTTCGCGGGATGGGGGAGAGACTTCTATACTTCCTCGCTATGGCGACGCGACATACCCGATTCGGCGATGAGAGGCGTCCGCGGCCGCGTCGTCGCTGGCGACTCTTCACGCTGGTCGTTCTCGCGGCCGTCGGAGGGCTGATCTGGTTCGCGCCGGCGGTGATCGTGCTCACCGACCTCCGCGACCAGCCACTGCAGGCGATCTTCGCCGGCATCGACGGTCGCGTGACGAGCCGTGCAGCCATCTGGCGGTGGTGGGACACCATCGAATACCGCGACGTGGTGCTCCGTGACCGGGAGGGGCGTCCCCTGGTGGCTGTTCCCCGCGTCGTCATCGATCGTGGCCTCGTCAGGCTCCTGCTCCATCCCACCGATGGAGGCGTCATACGGCTGATTGGTGGCGAGGCACTCGTGGAAGTCCGCCGAGGCGGTAGCACGATCGAGGACGTGCTCGCCCCCTGGCTGGCGGCGGCCATGCAGACCAAGTCCAAGCCTGTGTCATTCGAACTCGAAGTGGTCGATGCCAACATCGAACTGGTCGACCTCGAGCGGCACGACGCCTGGCGGATCACCGATCTGCTGGCGGCAGGCACGGTGCGGCCCGATGCGACTCTGGCCAGTTGGACGATTTCGGGTCGCACGCGGCATAGCGGCACGCCGCTTCGCGACCTGACCGCCGCGGCCAATCGCATCGCTTCGGATCGGGTGCAGGATTCCGCCGGGCCGGTGCCCAGCGGGACGCAGACACGGGATCAGGCCGGCGGAAGCGACCACGCTGGGCCATCGGCGCGACTCGACCGCACGACGGTCGCGGCGGGTGCCACCGCTATTCTCGCGCGGGACGGCGGCTGGTCGGTGTCGTCGCCCGAGAATCAGTCCGCGACCGTCAATCGGACACTCGCCGTGGCCGCCACCCGTCTGCCGCTCGGCGTGTCGAGTGTCTTTGCGACGCGGTTCGATGCGGAACATGTCCTCGACGGGTTGGCTGATGTGCGGCTCGACATCACGCTGCCACCTTTCCGCGGTGATGCACCGGATGACACCCGTCAGCCGCAGTCGCCGAACATGCGGTCCGCGAGCGGGGGTGTGCGCGTGGCCGGCGTGGTGTCCGGGTCGCAGCTGGCGCTCTGCCGAGCCGACACCCTGGCAGCACGCATCACGCTCGATCGGGGCGAGATGCCGATCGATCTGTCGGTCGATGGCGATCGGATTACCGTGCGGTCACTGAAAGTGGTGTCGCAGCTGTTCAAGGCGGAGGCATCGGGCCGGGTTCGTATGCCTGCCGGGGGAACATGGGACTGGTTCGAGGCACTGGTGGCGGAGAATTTCACCGTTGCTGCCGACATTGATCTCGCTGCCGCGTCGCGGGCCATGCCCGGCGGCCTTGCCGTGCGGCCCGATGTGCGGGTGACGGGTGGACAGCTGCAGCTCTCGGCAGTCTCGCGGCCTGATGGGAATGAGCGGGTGCTGGAGCTGCGGGCCAGTTCGCGGGATCTGGCCGCGGTGCAGAGCGTCGTCGCGACGGTTGAAGGTCCCGGGCAGGAGTCTCGACGCGATCCACAGCAGTCCGGTGGCGGCACGCCTGGCGATGGAAGCGGTCCGGATGTCGCACACCAGCAGGCACGACACCAACAGGGGAAAACGCAGGAGCGGCTGCTCCGCTGGAACGAGCCTTTCACCGCCTGGCTGCGTGGCCGCCGGGGGGCGACCCGGGGCGACCGGCTACGGATCGAGGAGGCGAGGATCGCGTCTCCGGCGATGGAGGTCTCTGCCTTCGGCACCAGCGAGTCATCGACCGTGCAGTGGACGCTCGACCTCGACAAACTCGTGGCGGAAGCTGGTGAGGTGCTCGACATCGAGGGCATGACGCTGGCCGGCACCGTCCGCGGGCGGCTCGACCTCCAGCGCGTGCCTGCCACCGCGGCATCCCATGCGGTCGTGTCGGCAAGCCTGTCAAATTTCGAACTGGTCCGGCCGGGCAGGCCCGCCTGGCGTGATGCAGACCTCTCGATCATGGCGGAGGGATCGGGTGGCATGGCTGGAGGTGCCCTGCTGATTGATCAGGGCCATGCTGCTGTGACTGCGGCCGACGATGCGCTCGAAGTGACGCTCACCGGAGGCGCCTTGGTGAACCTCTGGCCGCTCGTCGGTGGTGGGATGCCGAAGGACGACCCGTGGCTCCGGGCGGCGCCGGGATCGCAGACGATCGCTGCCGACTGTTCGCTCTCCGGCGATCTGGGCCGGTGGCAATCCCGGTGGGAAGGACTGTTGCCAGCGACCGGCCTCCGCGGTGTGGAGCTGGGTGGCTTCGTCAAGGCTTCGGCGGCCTTGGCTGCCGAGGGTGACAGTTGGCAGATCACACGGGCTGGAGGCGAGGTCGAAAAGCTGACAGCCACGTTCGATGACCGGCAGATCAGCGAGCCCCGCGCCGTGGTGAGCGCCGCGGGCCGGTGGAATCCCGTTACGGGACAGATCGAAATCTCGTCGGCGGAAGTGTTGACACCGACCCTCTCGCTACGGACCGGTGGCCTCGCCCTGCTCCCCGACCGCCGGTCACCCACCGTCACCGGCGGTGGTAAGAACAGCATCGTGGAAAGGCTTCGCGGCAAGCTCCAGTGGCAGGCCGACGTCTCGCGGCTGGAACGCTGGCTCGCAGTGCCGGCCGTCGTGGACCGGTGGCCGGCGAGTGGCCGGGCCTGGGGCACGGCGGAAGTTCTCGACACGCCGATCGGCATGAACGTGCTGGTGGAGGCTACGGGCAGCCAGCTCGCCATCTTGAGCACGCCGGCCAATACGCAGTCTGGATTCAGCACGCAGGCCAATACGCAGTCTGGTGCGCAACTGGATGCGAGGGCAGGCGATGGTGCCAATGTCCCGCGGGGCCGCGGGGCACCGTCGTCGGTCCCACTCTGGAGCGAGCCACAGGCCAGGCTCTTGCTCGAGGTGACCTGCCCACCGGGTCAGCTGCCTGAGCGAATGACGGTGAATCAGCTCAAGATCGAGTCATCCACCGTGGCCGTCGCAGCTGCCGGCAGCATCGGCGAACTGTCGTCTCGACGGCTGGTCGACCTGAGTGGGAGCGTCGCCTACGACTGGGAGCAGATGTCGCGGCTGCTCACGCCGTGGACCGGCGGCGGGCTGCGGCTGGCGGGCGGCGGGGCACGGCCGTTCACACTCCGCGGGCCGATGGGTCAGCTCGTTGCCACTGGCGCGGCCGCGCCTGGAGCGAATGATGCCCAGCAGGTGCCGCTTCCTGAGGACTGGCTGGCGGCGGCACGGGGCACGTCTGCGGAACGACAGTCAGAAAAAATTGCCCGCGTCGCCCTGCCGCGGACGGCACCGACCCGCGACAGCGAGAGTCTTTCCGATCGGCTGCGAGCGGTCTCGGTCACCACCTCGGCAGCGTGGACCGCCGCGGAGGTCGCCGGCTTTCAGTTCGCACCCGGTGAGATGCCGGTGCGGTTCTTCGAGGGACAGCTGGCACTGGGGCCATTCGATCTGGCCGTCGCGGGCGGCCGGCTTCGTGGCGCACCCTGGCTCCGATTGCTGCCGGCGCCGGGCGAGCTGATCGTGCCCCCCGGCCGTTGCCTCGACCGCGTCGTGCTGACACGGCAGTTGTGCGATCGCTGGGTGAGCTGGCTGGTGCCGCTGATTGGCCAATCGACACAGACGCAAGGGTTCGTGAGCGTCGATCTGGGCGGCGCCAGACTGCCGCTGGCTGATCCGTTCGGCGGCGAGGCATCGGGCCAGGTGATCTTCGAGAATCTGGAATCGACGCCCGGGGAGCAGGTGCGGCCGCTGGTGAACCTGCTTGTGAAGCTGCAATCGGCAATCGACCCACGTTTTGCGTTTGGTGACAAGACGGTGCTTTTGCGGGTCCGGCCGGAGCCGGTCAGCGTGCGGCTGGCAGACCATCGGCTCTGGCACGAGGGGCTCGTGATGGATGCCGGCCAGCTTGTGATCCGCTCGGGCGGCAGTGTGGCCGCCGATGGCACGCTGGCGATGGTGGTCGAGGTGGCGTTTCGCGGCGACATCATCGGGGCTACGCCGGTGGTGGGAAAGCTGCTGCGGACACCGCTGGTGATTCCACTGAAGGGCACGGTGAGCCGACCCCAGTTCGATGCTCGTGAGATGGACATGATCATTGGACGGATCGTGGAAAACACCACCGAGGCGGTGATCGGTCCGCAGTTGAGCCGGGGTTTGGAGACGCTCTTTGGCAATCCTCAGCCGCCGGAGGTGGCGGCGCCGCCTGGCCCGGCACCACTCGAATTTCCACAGCCGGGGAAGTAGCGGCGGCCGTCGTGAGAGGCCACTCGCTTCCCGGCGGCACCATTCGAAACGAGGCAGTCGATGCGAATCACGTTCCTTCAGTCAGGCGGTTTCGCCGGAATGATCAAGGGCTGTGTGATCGACGCCACCGACCTGGCTCCAGGCGAACGTCATGAGCTTGAGTCGCTGGTTGCCGGGAGTGGACTCACCGAATCCTTTGAGCGGTTCTCGGACACCGGCCGCGACCTACGGCAGTATGAGATTGTGATCGAACGCGATGCTGCGGTGCAGCGGATCTGCTGCGATGATCGCTCCGTGCCGGAGTCTATCGGGCCGCTCATGGCCTTCCTTTCGGCCCGGGCCCGTCCGCAGTCGCCCGACGTCGCCGAGGAGCTGCGCCGCCGGGCGGTCGGTGGCTGACGTTTTAGGCTGTAGTGGAGCGGAGCCTTCGATCCATCGACTCCAGCAGCCGCGTGAGTCTGCGAGCATACGAAAAATGTTCGACCTCCAGCCGGTGCCGCGGCGAATCGAGGTAGCGGACCGGCGTGGGCTCCGCTGGCTGGAGCCGGGCCCGGTAGAGCCAGGCAGCCGCCCGCGGTGACTGCCGCGCCGCCACCGCCATCCGCGCCACAAGTTTCGACTGCAGATCGGTGAGCCCCCACTGGCCGCTGTCGGGCTGGATCAGCCCCACCACCGCGATGTCGTCGCGGGTCGGATGGAGGAGGTTCATGAACAGCCGTGGCACCCCCTCGGCATCGGCGCAGAGGTGCTCCGGATCGATGAACGGCAGCGTCACACGGTAGCCAGTTGCGGCGATGACCACGTCGAACGGTGCGCGACTGCCATCGGTGAACACGACCGAGTCGCCATCGAAACGGGCTACGTCACCAGCCGGTCGGACCTGTCCTGAGTCGATGCGCTGGCAGAGGTCGGCATTGATGACCGGATGGCTCTCAAAGAGCTGGTGATCGGGCCGCGGCAGTCCATGCCGCCAGGGGAGGCCGATCTCGCGGTCGATCATTCGCAGGCTCACTATCCTGCGGAGCCAGAGGGGCAGCCCCAGCTTCAGGAGTCGTTCGCCGCGAAGGTCCGCCGGCCGGCCGAGAATGAAACGCGGCACGAGATAGTAGCCGCGGCGCATCGAGAGCACCGTCTCGGCCGCATGGCCCGCACAGTCGACCGCGATGTCGCAGGCCGAGTTGCCGCCGCCGATCACGAGCACCCGCTTGCCGGCGATCTCGATCGGCTGCGTGGGCGACTTGTAGTGGCAGGCATGCAGGAGCGTGCCGCTGAACGTGCCGGGTAGCTCCGGCCACCGCGGCTCACGGTTGTGGCCACTGGCGATCACGACGCCGGCATACCGCGTGGGCTGCCGGTCGGCGACGTGAACGATCCAGCCGCCCTCCGGGGCCGGCTCCAGCCGCTCGACGGACGAGTGCGGGCGGATCTGTGGGAGGAGATCGAAGTGCCGCGCATACCGGCGGAGGTAGTCGAGGCACTGTGTGTGGTGTGGATAGGCGGGCCACTCTCGCGGCATCGGGAAATCGGTGTAGGCGGTAAGCGACTTCGAACTGATCAGCCGGGTCGACGCGAAAACACTCGAGGCCTCGGAGCCGAAATACCAGTTGCCGCCGACATTATCCTCGCGTTCCAGGCACTCAGCAGGAATCCCGAGCGCCAGCAGGTTTTTGAGCGCCGTCAGGCCCGACGGCCCGGCGCCGATGACGCACCACGTGGTTGCTTGTGACACCATGGGCATGCTCAGCGATCGGGCTGGTCGCGGAGGATCGAAGCGATGGTCGCTGCGAGTCGATCCAGGTCGGTAGCCGTATGGTGCCACGACAGGCTGACACGCACGAGACTTTTTCCTTCTGGCACGCTCGGCGGACGGATCGCCGGCACGAAGAAGCCAGAATTCGCCAGCCGAGTGGCGACGTCGACTGCCGCCGGCGCCGTGCCGACCACGATCGGCACGATCTGGGTCGGATCTTGGGTCTGGTCGCCGGTGATGGCGAGGCCTGCCTGAAGGAGAGCGTGTCGAAAGTCGGCCGCTCGCCTCCGCAACTCCAGGCGACGGTGCGGCTCCTCGGCCAGCAAGGCGATGCTTCGGGTGGCCGCGGCGGCTACGGCCGGCGGATGCGCCGTGGAAAAAATCCAGGCCCGCGCGGTGTGCCTGAGCCAGTGGATCATCTCGGCATGACCCGCGACAAAACCCCCTGCCGCCGCCAGCGCCTTGGAGAGTGTGCCGACGCGGACGTGCACCCCGTCGGCGCAGCCGGCCTCCTCAACCAGGCCGCTGCCGCGTGGTCCGAAGACACCCGTGGCGTGCGCCTCGTCGACCATCAGGATCGCCTGGTGTTTGCTCGCGAGGTCGCAGAGGTCGGCCAGCGGCGCGATGGTGCCGTCCATCGAGAAGACCGTGTCGGTGACGATCAGCCGTCGGCGGGCGGAGCCTGCCTGCGACAGGAGGCTATCGAGGGCGGCCATGTCGCGGTGCGGATAGATGCCGACGCGGCCGCGGGAGAGGCGGCAGCCGTCGATGATGCTCGCGTGGTTGCGGGCGTCGCTGGCGACGAAGTCGTCGGGGCCTACCAGGGCCGCGATCGTGGCGGTGTTGGCGGCGAAGCCACTGGGAAAGGCGAGGGCCGCATCGACAGCGAGCAGGTCGGCCAGTGCCCGTTCCAGGAGTTCGTGCGCCTGGGAGTGGCCACTCACCAGTGGGCTGGCCCCCGCCCCAAACCCCTCGGCACAGGCAGCCTTCGATGCGGCTTTCGTGAGCCTCACATCACCCGCAAGCCCGAGATAGTCGTTGGACCCGAAGTTGAGGAGCGTCTCGCCGTTGAGTTCCACCTCGCGACCCTGCCGGCCTGCCCGCACGCGGTGTGGTCGCTCCAGGCCAGCGGCGCGGAGGGCGGAGAGGTCGTCGTCGATCCACGCAAGCGCTGTCGGAAGCGGAACACCGCCTGAGGGCGGTGGGGTCGCGGTCGCGGCAGCATCGAGGCGGCAGGTCATGCCGCAATAGTAGACGAAAGGTCAGGCCGTCCGGTGGCCGGGGCTATTTCAGTGGGGGTTTTTTGTGGCCGAGTGCTTCGATGGTGCGGAACTGGGCGGGAGTGACGGGCGAAACCGAGAGCCGGCTGCCGCGACGCAGGAGTTCCATGCCTGACAGGGCCTTCACCGTGCGGAGCTCATCCAGCGGCACCTCCCGCGGAAACATTTCCACGAGTTTCACGTCGACCATCGACCAGACGGGATTCTCAGGCGAGGCCTTTGGGTCGTGGTAGTCGCTGGTCTTATCCCAGGCGGTCGGATCGGGATAGGCCGTGCGGACGATCTCGACGATACCGGCCACAGCCGACGGCGTGGCGTTGGAGTGGTAGTAGAGGGCCCGGTCGCCGACCTGCATCGCCCGCAGGAAGTTGCGGGCCTGATAGTTGCGGACGCCCTCCCAGTGGGTCGTCTGCCGCTTCGCCTTGGCGAGATCGCGAATCGAAAAGACGTCGGGCTCGCTCTTGATCAGCCAGTGGTTCATGGTGTCGCCTACGTGGGGCAGCGGGCCCCGAAATAGCCGTTGCGTTCGATGTGCTCGGCCACGGCGGGGGCCACGAGTTCTCGCCACGAGGGGTCGCCGGAGCAGATCCGCGACCGGACCTCCTCGCTCGAATAGGTGCGGAGTGCCGACTCCTCGCACGGCAGGGACCGGATCAGTCCGTTGACGCGGAGATGTTCGAGCAGGTGCGTGAGGTGCGGGGCCACCGTCATCGTGTCGGCGGTGATCACCTTTCCGTCGAGCATGTCACGCGTCGGATGGACGTAGAGCCGGACCCGGTGCGTGAACAGCCGGCCGAAGGCCTCGAGAATACCACCGTCGAGATGCTGGTAGTGGCTCTCGTTGAAGAGTTCCCGCAACAGCGGTACCCCGAGCACGAGACCGGTTCGCTCGACGTGTCGATCAGCGAGGTATTTCCCGAGCGAGTGGAACGCGCCGATGTCGGTGACGAGGACCATCTTGCCGGCGGCGGAGAGCAGGTCGACGCGGGCCAGGAAATCGGCATCCTCCGCGGTGCCGCGGTCCCGCAGGTTGTTCATGGTGATTTCCATGATCTCGCGGATCTCGCCCGGCGGGCCGGCCGGTGCCGCCGCTGGGCTGCGCTGCAGAGCGGATGGTTGCGCGGTGTCGGCCGCGAAGATCGCGCGGGCGCGGTCCATCATCTCGAGGTTCAGCTTGGTCACCGGCGCGAACCTGCCGCGCTCGATGAGCACCCGGGTCCGTCGGATTGAATCCGACGCCAACAGCGGCGTGCCATCCACGTCGAAGAGCAGCGCCGGTGTGAAGCCGATCCGCACCAGGTGCAGGCTCAGCAGCCGGTTGTCGATGCCGCCGAAGGCGGGCCCGCGCATGTGGATCCAGTCGATCTCCAGCCGTTCGCGGCCGATGTTGTCGAGCAGGGTTTCGATCAATGCCCGCGGCTCCTGCCAGCGGTGGAAGGCCGCATGGATCAGATTGACACCGAGCCGGCCCACCGCGTCCTGCTGCAGGGCGTTGGTCGCGTCGAGCATCCGGACGTGCAGGAGGATGTCGCTGGTCTGCGACCGCACGGCATGCTGGAACCTCAAGCCCATCCAGACGTGGCACTCGTTGCCACCCTTGAAGGAGCGGGCCGCGGCGGTGTCGGCAAAGACGAAGAATCGCGTCCGGTCGCCCCGCACGCTATCGAGCCGCTCGTGCAGAAGCCCATACTCGTGGTCCAGCATCTGCTCGATCCGCTCCCGCGAGACATACCGCGGCGTCTTGCCGTAGATGGCATCGCTGACGGTCATGTCGTAGGCGGAAATCGACTTCGCCACCGTGCCGGCCGCGCCGCCCACGGCGAAGAACCAGCGGGCCACCTCCTGGCCGGCCCCGATCTCGGCGAAGTTGCCGTAGATGGAGTCGTCGAGATTGATGGCGAAGGCCCGCTGGGCGGTCGGATCGACGGCCTGCATCGGGCCGGACATGGCGAGAGGCTGCATGGTGGGCTTCCTGGGGCTGACGCACCTCGTCCCGGCGGGATCACGATGATACGTCGTCGTCGGCTCTCGTGGCAGGGCGCCCGGTCAGGCCGCCCTTCGGCCGGAAGTTCGCGACCGGATTTTGAGCAGCGACTCGATCACGTCCCGCAGCCCCGCGGGATCGACCCGCAGATCGGAATCACCGATGGCTGTTTGCGGATTGAAGTGTCGGACATGCCAGGGGCTGGCCATGTGCAGGTGGTAGTTGAGCCCGCGGTGATGCGCGATCTCGTAGAAGCAGGCCCAGGGACGGTAGGGGGTGCCGAGTTCAATGACCTGCGTGCCGCTGCGGCAGAACAGGAGGTTCGTCAGCCCCGCGCCATGTGGGCCGACCACGCAATCGGCCCGCTGAAAGAGAGCCACTTGCTCTGCCAGCGGCATGTTCTCGAGGCGGCAGGGTACGAAGCCAAGCGGCTGCAGGGCACGCAGCACCTCCGCCTCATTCACGATCGACCGTGGGCCGCGGCGGGAGATGAAGATCCTCGGGGCGGGACCGGCCCAGGGCATGACATGGGCGGTGAAGCGGTGAAAGAGAAAATCGGTCTTCACCCGTGACAGGCCGCCGTGGAACGAGGAGGCGACAAGGCGGGTAGGCGCCAGGTGGGTCTGGCGGGTCGCCGGCACGATGCGGTTGAGGGGGATGCCGAGGAGTGCGAGGGTCTCTCGCTGGAATCGCGTGTGGATCGGGGCATAGAAGCGGTCGATGGGCAGGCCCGACCGTTCATAGAGATCGAGCCTCGGCAATGCTTCCGTCAGCCAGTGGAAGTAGTTCTGGTTTGGTCCAGTGGTCAGCACCGCCACGGTGTGCGGCGTCGACCGGGGTCGCGGCAGCTGGGACATGTGCAGGGGATTGGTGGGAACATCAGCGGCAAACCCGAGGCCCGAGACATCTTCCACCACCTCAGCGCCGGCGTTCATCACCACGCCGGCATCGTGGGTGACCGATCCGGTCGTCAGGGCAGCGACGAACGACGTCACGGCCGCCTGGATGACGGTGCCCTGCAGCAACCGGTCGTACTGCTCGCGGGCCACCGGATTGTCGATCTGTGACCGGACCTGGGCGACGGCCGCGAGGTCGCCGGTGACGTCATGAGGCGGAAGGAACTCACGGGGAAGGTTGTCGAGCCCCAGCGATTCACACCCGCCTCCGGCGGCCAGTGCGGCCACGGTGGTGGCGGTGTGGGGCGTGGGCACGCCGAGGCCGAGCCGCTGGCAGATGGCCGTCAGCACGAGTGGCCGCAACCGGCGTTTCCAGAGGCTCGTGATCTTGCTCATGGCGCGGGAGGATCGCAGCGAGCGTGGCGGCCGACAAGGGCAGAAAGAGCACCCCACAAAGCGGGCGGGCCGGACGCTTTCGCGCCCGGCCCGCCTCTTCTTGCTCATGCATCACCCTGGCCAGCGGCCCGGGTGGGGCCAACTAGCAGCCCTTCTTGCAGCCAAGACCGTGGCCGAAGAGGCCAGCCTTGCCGGCACCGTTGCCGCCATTGCTGCCCGAGCAGCCGCAGCCGTTGTCGGCCGGGACCTGCTCTTCGACGCACTTGCGGACCTGGGTGCAGACCTGCTTCGTGACCTTCTT
>Ga0304730_1001928_pt1 | contig 15246 bp, 14 predicted proteins | sample M_130628_MF_Meta_FD_190474 | JGI IMG/M metagenome (GOLD analysis project Ga0304730, IMG submission 190474) | Freshwater microbial communities from Lake Montjoie, Canada to study carbon cycling - M_130628_MF_MetaG (v2) (version 2) | ecosystem: Environmental > Aquatic > Freshwater > Lake | place...
ATCCAAGAGGCGTTTAAACACTGTATTGTATAACGTTTTATCTTCGCCTGGGCACAAATCATCTCTTCGAAAATACAATTGAATACGTCCATTCGCATCTTGTAATTCAGCAAATGAAGCATTTCCAATGATGCGAAATCCCATTAATCTACCTGCTAAACTCACTTCTTGGAAGTTATTTAATTCAGGTTTATATTCGGCCAAAATCTGAGAAGAATAATGGCTAACCAAAAATGCGGCTGCAGGATAGGGATCGATTCCCATGCCAATGAGTTCCTGTCTTTTTTGACGTCTCAATAATTCTTGCTCACTTAATATCATACTACATTTATATTTTCAAAGGGCAAAAATAACCAAATCATTTGGCAAATAAAACTGATCCGCAAGGAAGGTGAAAACTTAAAACTTGTTAATAAAATTAGAAACGATAAACAATTGAGTACATTTTTACGTTAAATTCGCACATTCAAAATCAATTAATAAAAGATCCTCACAAATGAAAAATCAATTAAAATCCTATGTAGTCATTGCGCTTTTATCTAGTGGAATTTCTTTAGGCGCATTTCAATTATTTAATTTGGGTTCAAAAAATACATTAGGCGAAGCTCCTTCTGCATTTACAAACACGGCCTCGAGCATCAACATTCCAGGTAATCCCGGAGAATTTACGTACGCAGCCGAAAAATCAACCCCAGCCGTCGTTCACATCAAAACTAAAATGGAACAAAGATCGCGCCAGCAATTTTCCAGTCCATTGGACGATTTATTTGGCGGATTTGGTGATCCATTTGGTGGTGGTGGAGGAGGTGGTCGTAGACAAGCACCTCAGCAACAAGAAGCTTCTGGTTCCGGTGTCATCATTAGCGCCGACGGATACATTGTTACGAATAACCACGTAGTAGCTGAAGCCAGCGAAATTTCAGTGATCTTAAATGATAAAAGAGAATTTAAAGCGAAGGTTATTTCCACGGATCCATCTTCCGATTTAGCCGTTATTCAAATCAAAGCTGATGGCCTTCCTTTCTTAACTTTTGGAGATTCAGATGCATTAAGAGTAGGAGAATGGGTATTAGCTGTGGGGAATCCATTTAATTTAGAATCAACAGTGACTGCAGGTATTGTTTCAGCCAAAGGTCGTCAAAACATCATCGACCGTGAAGGAGACGTTAACCCACTAGAATCATTTATTCAAACAGATGCCGCAGTTAATCCAGGGAATTCAGGAGGTGCGCTAGTCAATCTAAAAGGGGAGTTGATCGGCATTAACACCGCTATTTACTCACGTACGGGCCAATTTGCTGGATACTCATTTGCTGTACCCGTGAGTATTGTCAAAAAAGTTTCAGGGGATTTAATCAAGTATGGCAATGTACAAAGAGGTTTCCTTGGAGTTAGTATCCTAGAAGTGAACTCAAAATTAGTCGATGAAAAAGATCTAAAAGTGAAAGATGGAGTATATGTAGGTGGATTTGCTGAAAATTCGGCAGCGAAAGATGCCGGCATTAAAATCAATGATGTGATCATGAAAATTGACGGTGTGGATACAAAATCAACGGCCAAGCTCATGGAAATCGTTGGCAGAAAAAGACCCGGTGAGTCATTAAACGTTTCTGTTAATCGCGATGGTCAAATCAAAGAATTCAATGTTACCCTAAAGAATAAAGATGGAAATACATCCATTCTGAAAGGAGATATCGGTGAAACATATAAGTCGGAGTTCTTAGGCGCCAAATTCGGTTCTTTAAGTAGTGCCGATAAAGAAAAGTTTAAGTTGAGTTCTGGAGTTAAGGTCGTTGAAGTTACCGCAGACGGTCGATTAGAAATGTATGGCTTATCCAAAGGATCCATCATTACCAAAATAAACGATAAGCCCGTAAATAGCCCTAAAGAAGCTACTGAATTATTAGAAGCCAGAAGAGGTCGAATTAAATTAGAGGGAATTGACGTCGATGGATCTAGATTTATTTACGTGCTTTAAACTCAGATTTCAAAAGCTTTATTCTCTTAAACAAAAAACCCGAAGCAAATGCTTCGGGTTTTTTAATGCATTACATGCTTTACTTAAGATTTATATAAAACTTGTTTTACGGCTTTAATCGTTCTTTCTACACTCGGTAAAATTTCTTCGATTAACGTCGGCGCATAAGGCAAAGGCAAGTCACGTGAATTCACTCGAATGACCGGAGCATCTAAGAAATCAAAAGCCCAACGCTGTAAATGATAAGCAATTTCAGATGAAATAGCGGCCAATGGATTTGCTTCTTCAACCACCACACAGCGATTGGTTTTTTTCACTGATTCCACTACGGTCAAGTAATCAATAGGGCGAACGCTACGTAAATCGATGACCTCGACGGAAAATCCTTGCTTCTCCAACTCCTCTACGGCCGGCATCACCACACGAGATAACATTTTACCGAAAGTCACTAGAGTGACGTCTTTGCCTGCTTTCACAATATTGGCTTTTCCGATTGGAATTAAATATTCTCCATCGGGTACTAATCCTTTATCTCCATACATCACTTCGGACTCCATAAAAATGACAGGGTCATTATCACGAATAGAAGCTTTTAATAAACCTTTTGCGTCTGCTGGATTTGATGGAACAACCACTTTTAAACCAGGTGTATTGGCAAACCAATTTTCAAAATTAGATGAATGTTGGGATGACAATTGGCCAGCATTTCCAGTCGGTCCTCTAAAAACAATCGGACAAGAATATTGTCCACCTGACATGGACATAATTTTTGATGCCGAATTAATTACTTGGTCTATGGCAACTAAAGAAAAATTGAATGTCATAAATTCTACGATGGGTCTTAATCCATTCGCAGCAGCACCTACCGAAATACCTCCAAATCCCAATTCAGCGATCGGCGTGTCAATCACACGATCCGGACCAAACTCGTCCAACATCCCTTGGGAAACTTTATAAGCCCCATTGTATTCAGCCACCTCTTCTCCTATAAGGAAAACACTTGAATCAGTTCGCATTTCTTCTTGCATGGCTTCACGCAAGGCTTCTCTAAATTGAATTTCTCTCATAATGATAAATTAAGTATGCAACCTAATCGAGAGCAAAATTAGGCAAGAAAATGCATACAACAAAACCAAAATTAGGTTTCTCATGCTCCCAATTTGATAAATTCTAGGTATTTTTGATAATAATTAGAATTTCGACCCAAATGACTGTTAAAATAGCTCCCATTTCTGAATCATTGGCCACTTTTTTTGCCCAAAACGAATATTCGCATATCGCTATTTTAGTCGATGAATTTACTAATAAATATTGTTTGCCCATCATCCAAGATTTGTTGCCTTCGAATTTCACCAAAATTCTGATTCAATCTGGAGAGTATCATAAAAATTTAGCTACCTGTGAGCAGGTTTGGGACCGAATGACAAAGGCCAATATGGACCGACATAGCTTGTTGGTCAATTTAGGTGGCGGGGTCATAGGTGATTTGGGAGGTTTTTGTGCCTCCACCTACAAAAGAGGAATCGATTTCATTCAAATTCCGACCACATTATTAGCCCAGGTGGACGCGAGTGTAGGGGGTAAATTAGGCATCGACTTCCACGGACTTAAAAATCATATTGGTGTTTTCCAATTGCCTAAAGCGGTGTTAATTGATCCGAAATTTATTGACACCCTATCGATCCAACAAAAAAAATCTGGCTTTGCTGAAATTATCAAGCATTGCTTAATTCGCGATGAGCAGGAATGGAATGTGATACGCCAAGAAAGTTTCGAGGAATTGGATTTATCAAAATTAATTGCTCATTCGGTTGCCATTAAAGAAGCGGTCGTTTTAGAAGATCCCAAGGAAGCGGGCTTACGTAAAATTTTGAATTTTGGCCATACCTTAGGCCATGCCATTGAAACCTATTTGCTGGATAAGGGAAAAAGAAAGATTTTACATGGAGAGGCGATTGCCATCGGCATGATTGTAGAGGCATTTATTTCTCATCAGAGAGATTTAATTAGCCTGCAAGAGTTAGAAGAAATAGAATCTTATTTGTTTGAAAACTATGGTCGGGTCAAATTGCACCCAGAAGAAATTTCAAAAATCATCGCATTAACTGCTCAAGATAAAAAGAACAAAGGCAAAGAAATTCGTTTTTCTTTGTTGACCGGAATTGGCGACTGCGGCTATGATATCCCCGTTAGCGCTTCGGAAATGAAGAAGGCCATTCAGTATTACTTGAATTAATTATTCGATTACCTGCGGTACTTTAAAATATTGCTCGTTGGTATCCGGCCCCAAAGCCAATGCTTTTTCCTTAGACAAATCTTGTTTAGCCACATCCTCTCTAAATTGATTCATGGCCGGAGTCATATGAACTAAGGGCTCTACCTGATCCGTATTCACTGCATTAAGTGCCTCCATCCAGTCAAGCACCTTGTTGATGGATTCCTGCATCGGTTCGATTTCATTCGGATTTAATTCCAATCGAGCCAAATGGGCAATCTTTAATACATCTTCCTTATTTACTTTCATCGTCTTTCTGAGTTAACTTTTTATCATCTGGCATTTCCTTATCTAAAAAGAAATTTAATTGGTCTCGATCCATCGACGAAATGATTTGACCAAACGAATCAATTTTCATTTCAAAACCCTCCAAATTTGGATGTACTTTGGGTTTTTTTTCGACCGGCTTGATGAGTTTTTTTGCCATTTTATCTTTTACTGAAGGTCTCAATTGCTTTTTTTAGCCGAAGTAAAACCTGATCCTTACCCCATAATTCCATTGAAATCATTAAATCTGGCCCTGCCCCATTTCCACTTAATGCCACACGCAACATTTGCATCACCTTTCCCATTTTGATGCCCGCTTCTTCGAATTTCAACTGAATGAATGACTTAATGGATTCAGCTTCCCAAAGCTCTAAATCAGGCAAACTTTCCTTTAATACCTGCAAACCTTTTTGAGACTCTTCGTTCCATTTATTTTGTACAACTTCCTCCTCGTAGGCCGATGGCAATTCCGTAAACTCCTTCACTTTTTCACCCAATTCCTGAGGAAAAGTTATGCGATCTAAAAACAAATGCACAAATGATTCCGCTTCCTTTTTAGGCAAATCGGGTAAATATTGAGAGGCTAGACTGCTAACATCTTGCAGTTTAAGGTATTGCTCATTAAACCATTTGGCTTTATTTACGTCAAATTTAGCCCCCGCCTTATTGATTCGCTCTAATGAAAAAGCAGATATCAACTCATCCAATGAGAATAATTCTTGTTCTGTTCCTGGGTTCCAACCTAAAAAAGCCAAGAAATTAATCATAGCCGCTGGTAAATATCCCTCTTGTTTAAAGCCCTTTGAAACGACCCCTGATTGTGGATCTTTCCATTCCAAAGGAAAGACAGGAAATCCGCCTAAATCCGCATCTCGTTTAGAAAGCTTTCCATTCCCTTCTGGCTTTAACAGCAAAGGTAAATGGGCAAATTGCGGCGGCTGCCAACCAAAAGCCTGGTACAACAATATATGCAATGGAGCTGAAGGAAGCCATTCCTCTCCACGAATCACGTGCGTGATTTCCATGATATGATCATCCACGACATTCGCTAAATGGTAAGTTGGCATACCATCCGATTTCATTAAAACCTTGTCATCGATGCTGGACGTATGAACATGTACCCAATCACGAATGCTATCTTGGAAACGAATTTCTGCCTTGGCCGGAACTTTTAAGCGAATGACATAAGGCATCCCAGAAGCGATCAAATCAGTTATTTCCTGCTCCGACATCGCCAAAGAATTCTTTAATTTGACTCTTGTCAAAGCATTGTATTGAAATGCACTTCCTTTACTTTCGTAGATTGCTCGCATCGCATCCAACTCTTCAGAGGTGTCAAATGCATAATATGCTTTTCCTGAATTAATTAATTCGTCTGCATACACTTTATATAGTTCCTTGCGCTCGCTCTGCCGATAAGGTTCATGTGGGCCGCCTACCCCTATTCCCTCGTCGGGCATAATGCCCAACCATTTTAAGGAATCTAAAATATAGTTTTCAGCACCTTCTACAAAGCGGGTTTGATCCGTATCTTCAATGCGTAATATAAAAGTACCCCCTAATTTATGCGCTAATAAATAATTATATAAAGCGGTTCGAACCCCTCCTATATGCAAAGCACCTGTGGGACTTGGGGCAAATCGAACTCTTAATTTTTTAGACATATTTGATTATTTATAGGCAATGCAAGAAATCTCAACGCGCACATTTTTGGGTAATCGAGCGACTTCTACGGTCTCACGAGCCGGTGGATTTGCCGTGAAATATTGGCCATAAACCCCATTGATTTGACCAAAATGATTCATATCCTGGATAAAAATTGAACATTTCACCACGTGATCAAAAGAATATCCCGCCTCATTTAAAATGTAACCCAAGTTTTTCATGACTTGATCTGTTTCTTCTTCAATACTTGCGCCTGATTCAAAGGCGGAAAGGGCGATTTGACCAGATACATATAAGGTTCCATTCACCTCAACAGCCTGCGAATAAGGGCCGATGGGAGCAGGAGCATCTGTAGATAAAATTATTTTTTTTGTCATATCTTTGAAATGAAATGCAAGTTACCAAAATCACCTCATTTATAATAAACAAAAAAGGAATCTTCTTTATGTTGATTTCCTCCCTTTGCTTTGCTTCTATGTCAGCCATGGCCAAAGATTTAAGCGAAAAGTTTTCCTCGGTGCAATTGGTATTTTTTAGAAGTGCCGTAGGCCTCCCCTTTTTATTTACCAGTTTATGGCTTAAACCAGCCGTCCAAAAAGGCGGAAAATTATATTTCATTATTCTTAGAGGCATTCTGGGAGCCTTTACTTTATACTGCTTGTTTTATACGTTGGAACACCTGAGTTTATCCTTGACAAATACCTATGGCCAAGCATTTCCTTTGTTCATCGCTATTTTTAGTTTTTTCATATTTCCAACTGAAAAATTATCTCGCCAACAAATCTTGTATTTGCTCATCGGCTTTTGTGGAATCATTCTGATTTTTAGGCCAGAGACCAATGGGTCGCTGTTGCATCATAGTACAGGAATTATTTATGCCATTGGAACGGCCTTAGGGTATATTGCGATCAAGGAAGCACAAAAATATTATGACTCCAGGTGGGTGGTTATTTCATTTATGGGCGCTGGCCTAATTGCCTCGATTCTTTCATTGAGTTTTGGGACGTTTACGGATCTTCCTAATAGTTTCCTGACAGGGAAGTGGATAGAGCCCACTGCGAACGAATGGTTGCTGGCCTTAATCATGGGCCTTTTGGCTCTCGGGGTACAATATTTTACAACTCAAGCCTTGTTAAATGAAAAAACAAGTATCGTGGGGGCCATTGGAAATAGTAGTGTTTTATTTTCGATCTTGATTGAAATAATTTTGGGCCATGGCTTTCCATCCCTAATCGTGTGCCTTGGTATTAGCTTAGTTGTGTATGGCAGTTTCAAAGTAAGCAAGGGGAATTAAATCAAGATTTCCCAATCAATATTCATTGATAGATTAAAAGTCAAAGAAGCTTTAAAAACTCCCGAGGCATATTTCCATCCGCTGGTGTAGGGACATAAAAAAATCCCCCTGAAAAACAGGAGGATTTAAAATTTATTCACAAGGGAATTTTAGTTACCAGTGAATTATGCAGTTGCCGAGTTCATTACTTCGGTTTGTTTACGAATGGATTCTGAGTGAATCAATTTAAACAACTCCTCTATAAACTCAGGATATAAAGCTAAACCTTTAGCTTGATTTGCACGATCACTATGAAGTTGCTTCCAACGATCTAATTGCAAAACAGCTACATTATTATCACGCTTATATTCTCCTAATTTTTCTACTACGGCCATGCGAGCAGCTAAAACCTCTAATACTTCACGATCAATGTTATCAATTTTCTCACGAAGGCTAGCTAATTCATCTGAAAAATCAGCGCCATAATTGGCATTACGCACATCTAATTCACGTAACATCTCACCTAATTTCTCCGGAGTAACTTGTTGAGACGCATCTGACCAAGCCGCATCAGGATCTCTGTGCGTCTCGATAATCATACCATCGTAATTTAAATCAAGTATTCTTTGGGATAATTCCATCAATAAAGCGCGCTTTCCAGCCATGTGAGATGGATCTCCGATCAATGGCATTTGAGGGAATAAACGCTTTAATTCCACCGCCATGGCCCACATAGGCGAGTTACGGTATTTCGTTTCTTGCGCATTTGAAAAACCACGGTGTATCGCGCCTAATTTCTTAATGCCAGCACCTTGAAGACGCTCAAATGCACCTACCCATAGCGCTAAATCTGGATTAACTGGATTTTTAACTAATACGGGAACATCTACACCCTTAAGTGCATCGGCTAAATCTTGAACATTAAATGGATTCACCGTAGTACGAGCACCAATCCACAATACATCAACCCCATATTTTAAAGCTAACTCAACATGCTCTGGAGTAGCCACCTCAATCGCTAATGGCAATCCAGTTTCTTTTTTCGCCTCTACTAACCACTTTAAAGCGGGCTCTCCCATTCCTTCAAAACTACCTGGACGCGTACGAGGTTTCCAAACTCCAGCACGCATAATATGTGCATAACCCTCCGCTTTAATGCGACGAGCTGTTTCTAATACTTGCTCTTCTGTTTCAGCTGAACATGGACCCGCAATGATAAGGGGTTTTCCTTCCGTCTGAATCCATTCCTGCATAGGAATAATGTCTAAATTGGCATTCATAATACTTCTTACGTTTTCAGGCAGCTTTCGCCTGTGATTTATGATTATTTATTTAATATGATACGAATATCGGTCAATATAAACTCTTATATTTGCAAGCAATTTTGTACTAAATGACCCTAAATACTTCATCAAACGAATTGAAAAAGCTTTCCTTTGAGGACACCCACATTGCCTTTGCCTCCAAAAATAATTTCGAACTACAAAAAGCCTATTGGATTTTTGCCATAATGAATCAAAATTGGTTTGTAAAGTTAGGCACTTTTTTCATCAAATTGTTCCTTTTTCTTCATTTTCCGATCAAAAAACTGATAAAAACCACGATATTCCAACAATTCTGTGGAGGAGAATCCATTGAAGATTGTGAAAAAACCATTCAAAGTCTTAATCAAGTTTCCATTGGAACTATTCTCGATTATTCGGTAGAAGGCGAAGAAAATGAAAAATCGTTTCAAAAAACAAAAAATGAAATTCTGAAAACGATCGAAAAAGCGCATCAAGAACTTTCAATACCTTTTGCCGTTTTTAAAGTCACGGGGATCTTTAGTTCGGAACTGCTTGAACAATTTCAAATAGGACCTTTAGAGGAGGATGAGCAAAAATCATTTCAATTGAGCAGGGATTACCTATATGAAATTTGCCAAAAGGCGTTTGACTTACAAGTGAAACTTTTCATTGATGCGGAAGAAAGTTGGATTCAAAATTCCATCGACCTTCTCGCGTATGAGATGATGGAAAAATTCAATACAAATGGGGTTATCATCTATAACACTTTTCAAATGTACCGAGTGGATATGCTTGGAAATTTATCAAATGCCATTAAGTCGGCCGAAGACCAGCATTATTTTTTAGGCGTAAAATTAGTCCGCGGAGCCTATTTAGAAAAGGAACGTCAACGCTCCCACGAGGAAAACTATTCAGAGCCTCTTCATAAAAGTAAGCATGATACAGATCGTGATTTCAATTCGGCAGTAGATTTGTGCATAGATCATTTAGAAACTGTTTATTTTTGTGTGGGAACTCATAATGAAGAAAGCTGTGTCCTATTATGTGAAAAGATGGAAAAATTAGGCCTATCCAACAATCATAAACAAATTCACTTTGCACAGTTGTTAGGCATGTCGGATAATATCAGTTATAATTTGGCACATTTTGGATATAATGTAGCCAAATATGTTCCTTACGGCCCTGTTGAATCTGTTATGCCTTATTTGTTTAGACGCGCAGAGGAGAATAGCTCTATTGCGGGGCAAACATCCAGGGAATTTGCCCTTATTAAAAAAGAAGTGAACAGAAGAAAGTTACTATGAAGCATTTTCGATTTTTTTTATTGAGTTTAACCGTGATTTTAGTGGATCAAGGCATTAAGATGGGCGTACATTTTTATATGGAGCCTGGTTATTTTGGACAAATCGAACTCATAGGACCCTTATTTAAACTGCATTATACATTGAATCCGGGAATGGCCTTTGGGATCCAACTAGGTTCCATTTATGGCAAATTATTATTGACCAGTTTTAGAATTATTGCCATGTTTGGCATTGGCTATTATTTATACAAGTTAACCCAAAAAAATAGCCCCAAGGGTCTTTTAATCTGTGTATCATTGATTTTAGGAGGAGCTATTGGCAACTTAATTGACTCTGTTTTTTATGGGGTGTTTTTAGGAAATGCCCCCTATGGAGCACCTATGAATTGGTTTCATGGCCAGGTGATTGACATGTTCTTTTTTGATGTCTGGGAGGGTATTTTGCCTACTTGGGTGCCGATGTGGGGTGGGTCTTATTACTCTACGCCTATTTTCAATTTTGCTGATGCGGCCATATTTTGTGGAGTTGTCGCCATCATCATTTTTCAAAACAAATTTTTTGAAGCAAATAAACCTATAGAATAAAAAAAATAGACGCAATTCCTTGCGTCTATTTCTTGTGGTAAATTAATTACCTTATTTCTTTGGAGCCGCTGGCTTAGCAGCAGGAGCAGCAGCAGGCTTAGCCGCCGCAGGAGCAGCAGTCGGTGCAGCTGTCACCGGCTTAGGCGTGATGCCCATTTTCTTCAAAACTAAATCTGAAATAGCCGCTTCCGTTGGGTAGTGCAATAAAATAGGAGCCGTTCCCATACCTGCATCATAATTGAATACGTGAGTATACGCATTTTCATTAGCTACTGCATGCATGTTTTCTTCAATTTTTTTCAACAAAGGTTGCAATAATTGCGCTTGCTTTTTCTGCAAAGAAGACTGAGAATTTGTTTGGAACTCCTGAATAGAAGTCTGCAAATTTTGTAATTCCTTCTCTTTATCTTGTTTGATAATATCCGGAGTTTTAGTGTCCGCATTTAACTTTTCAAAAGCGGCTAATTTGTCTTGAAATTCCTTCACTTTTCCTTGGTAAAGAGTTTCATACTGCTTTTGAGTATTTTTTAAATCTTCCTCTACTTGTTTTGCCTCAGGCATTTGGCTTAAAATATAATCAGCATTAATAAATCCGATTTTAACTTGGGCCTTTAATGGTAATGTTGCCATACCGAACATTAGGCCTACGGCCAATAAAAATTTGTTTTTCATACGTTGTTTTCTATTTGTTAATTGTAAAATTAGGGAATGTTTATGTTAAAATAATGGGTTAATGTTTATTTTTTCAAATTAGGATCCAATTCTAAGCCCAATTCCTCCAATACATAATCTGAATAATCATGTACCGGATTCGTATAAATTAAAGCTAAACCATCATTTGACTTATCAAAAAGGAAATCTAATCTTTTTTGTCTCACTACTTTTTCTACTGCTTTTGAAACTTCATCCAAAATCGGTTTCAATGCATTTTTCTTTGCTTTAAACAACTCGCCATCAGCGCCAAAAACAGAGCTTTGAAACAATTTAGCCTCCTGATCCTTTTGTTTAATTTGTTGAAGTCGTTGCTGGCGCAAATCCTCAGTTAGCAACAACTCTTCTAATTTAAATGCACGTTCAAGCACAGTAACTTCATCTTTTTTGGCTTCTATTTCTTTGATCCATTGTTTGGTCATCTCATCCATTTTTGCCTGTACTTTTTTGTATTCAGGCATTTTAGAGGTAATGAATTCCGTATCAATATATCCAAATTTCTGAGCGTTGCAGGAAGGCCCAACCCACAAACTTAAAGCCAACAAGAAAAAAAGAATCTTTTTCATTTGCCGATTATGTAGCTTATCTGATTTGTTGGCCTATGGAGAACGTAAATGCCTGGCGACCAAAATCCGTATCACCTGGCCTTGGTTTGTCAAATCCAAATCCATAATCAATTCCAATCATTCCAAAGGCTGGCATAAAAATACGGGCTCCAAATCCTGCTGATTTATACAAATTAAAGGGATTGTAATCCTTTAAACTTGAGAAGTTATTACCACCTTCAGCAAAACCTAGTACAAATATCGTGGCTGAAGGGTTCAAAGAAACTGGATAACGGACCTCCATCACAAACTTGTTATAAGCCACTCCCCCATTTCCATAAGATCCAGAAGGCCCAATTACTCGGTCTTTATACCCTCTTAAACCCACGATATCACGATTAAATGAAAAACCTTGAACCATTCCAGAACCTCCTAAATCAAAACGTTCAAATCGCGTTGTTTCCCGACCTCCATAAGATCCTAAAAATCCAAGGTGCGCTCGAGTATGAAGGACGAATTTTCCTACCAGCGGACTGAACCAACTTGCATCCATCATCCATTTATGGTACTCAATTAATGAACCGGATTGATTCGCTCCAAATAATGAATAAGGAGGTGTCAATGATGCCGTCATCGAGAAACTAGAACCCATTCGCGCAAAGGTAGGGTTGTCAATACTATTTCGAGAGAAATTGGTCATGAACGTAACCGAAGTTGATGTCCCTTGCGGATAAGCCCAAGTATAATATCGGTCTACATCATATTGTGAAAATGACAAGGAATGACTTAATGAAAAATAATCATCCGGCCATTTCAATCGCTTACCTAAACTAAAGGTGATACTATTCACGTTGAAGTGAGCATCCAATAAGGAATCAGGTACTGAATAATTGCTCATTCCGCCCCCATATCCGCCATAGCCACCACCATAACCGCCGTATCCACCACCATAGCCTCCACCATATCCGCCTCCGTAGCCTCCACCATAACCGCCGCCATAACCACCACCATAACCTCCACCATAACCTCCACCATAACCACCGGCACCTCCCCCATAACCCGTCGTTCTAAATTGGTACGGGTATGAAATACTTCTATTCAATGAAATAGAGAATGAATTAGGTTTCTTTCCGCCCAACCAAGGTTCAGTAAAAGTCAAAGAGTAATTTTGGAAAGCCGCGCCATTCGCTTGGAACCGTACCGAAAGCTTTTGTCCATCACCTGCTGGCAATGGTCGCCAAGCAGATAGATTCGTTAAATTCTTAGCTGAAAAGTTGTTAAAAACAACCCCTAAGGTTCCCACAAAACCGATGTATCCACCCCAACCTCCTGATAATTCTATCTGGTCTGAAGGCTTTTCCTCTACATTATACTCAATATCCACTGTTCCATCCGGACGCGGCATGGGATTAGGCGATATTTTTTCAGGGTTAAAATAACCAATCGTTGAAAGCTCACGAACCGTTCGAATAATGGCCGATTTATTAAACTTTTGACCCGGTAATGTCCGGATCTCTCGCATCACCACATGATCAGACGTTTTCGTATTTCCATTCAAAATAACCTTATTGATCGTTGCTTGCTTTCCCTCTGAAATACGAATTGTCAAATCGATCGAATCTCCCTCAATAGCCGTTTCGATAGGTTCTGCATTGTAATATAAATATCCATTATCCATATACACAGAACTTAAATCCTCTCCCGGATTTTGACTCATTTTTTTGTCTAATTCCTCTGTATTATAAATATCACCTTTCTTGATTCCAATCACATCTTTCAGCACAGAATCCGGATAAATATAATTTCCCTCAAATGAAATACTTCGGTAATAATATTTTTTTCCTTGGGTCAAATTGATCGTTAAATTAATCGACTCCTCATCAAACCTGGCAATGGAATCCGACTTAATTTGAAAATCTCGGTAACCTAATTTATTCATGGCGGCCAACAACTTTTCCTTGTCCTCGTCCCACTTTTTAGGCACAAATTTGGAAGGCTTAAAGATCCGACCAAAACGTCTTTGCTTCGTATTTTTAATCTTTCTCAAAATTAAATTACGTGCTTCTGGCTCAATTCCAGTTAAAAATATCTTATTCACTTTTACTTTTTCTCCCTTCACAACGTTGACCATCAAGGTGGCATTATTTCCACGCAACGTGTCCGTCTTAATGACTGATTTGGTCTTGATGTTTAATCGGCCTTTCTCCTGATAAAATTTACGAATGGCTAACTCCAAATTCTTACGAAGCGTTTCCGTAATAATCTTTCCCTTATACGTTTTTACCTTCTCATTTAAACTCTCCTGCTCCCCTTTTCTCACACCGGTATATTGAATCGCATACAACCTTGGTCGTTCTTTTAAAATAATACTTAACCAAATTTTAGTCCCCTCCGTTTTGGTGGCATAAATCTCCACTTCCTCCAAAATTCCTTGATCCATAATCTTGCGAATCGCAGAAGCAATCATGTCCCCAGGAACCTTAATTTTGTCTCCCACCTGCAAACCCGAGATGTTAATCATGGAATTTCCATCGTAAAATTGAGAACCCGAAACCGTGATTTCAGCTATCTCATATTCCGTAGGTGTCGCATAAGAAAAAGTCGGCGCTGCAGCCGTAGGACTGGTCGAAAACAACCTTCCTCCTAAAACTTGTGCTTCGGATACCCTCGGGACAGAAAATATACTTACTAAGAAAAATAGAAATAAACGATATTTCTTCACCTGATGGATTGCTTGTAAATAAACTATATTTTTCATAAATGAGCCTTAGCCCTCGCTTTTAACTTGTTCACTTGTTTTACCAAACCTCCGCTCTCGCATTTGAAAATCAACAATCGCTTGATGCAAATGAAGTTTTCTAAAATCTGGCCAATATAAATCTTCAAAAATATACAACTCCGCGTAGGCTAATTGCCACAGCATAAAATTACTTATCCGATGATCGCCACCCGTGCGAATCATTAAATCAGGATCTGGCATTCCGGCCGTCGATAAATGAGCGGCCAATAAATCAGCATCAATATCAGACTCTTTTAACTCACCAGCTACCACCTTTTTGGCTAACGCCTGGGTAGCTTGCACCAAATCCCATTTCCCTGAATACGAAAGTGCTAACACTAAGGTCAATCCCGTATTTTCAGCTGTCTGATCGATCGCCGCCTTTAACTCCTTCTGAGAATTGGCCGGCATCGAGGCTATATCACCTATCGCTTTCAAACGTACTTTATTCTTCATCATCGTAGGCAATTCATCATGAATCGTACCTATCAACAAACTCATCAACGCCTTCACTTCCGATTGCGGACGATTCCAATTCTCCGTAGAAAAGGCATATAATGTCAAATAATCCACTCCCAA
>Ga0304730_1001929_pt1 | contig 15240 bp, 14 predicted proteins | sample M_130628_MF_Meta_FD_190474 | JGI IMG/M metagenome (GOLD analysis project Ga0304730, IMG submission 190474) | Freshwater microbial communities from Lake Montjoie, Canada to study carbon cycling - M_130628_MF_MetaG (v2) (version 2) | ecosystem: Environmental > Aquatic > Freshwater > Lake | place...
TACAAATAGCAGTGGATTTTCAGGTCTTCCTGGTGGCTGTCGTGGTACCCAAGGTTCATTCTACAGCGTTGGCACAAATAGTTACTGTTGGAGTTCTACGGAGAAGACTACAACAATCGTTTGGACCCGCGATCTGTTCTATGTCAATAGCAATGTAGGCAGAGGCTTTGACTCAAAGAGTTTTGGGTATTCGGTTCGTTGCGTTAGGGATTAGAAACCTCACCCCCAACACCTCTTCTAAAGTGAGAGGGGAGTGTAATTTTGTTTCATAAAAGGGAGTTGAGGAAAGTGAGAAAAAGTATATCTCTTTAAATGATTATTATAAAATAAGGAATAAGTAAGAGGATTTCGAAAGGTAACGAAATTCCAACCACTTAAGCATCTTGAACGATTTGTAAGGGTTGAATATTTTTCAACCCTTACTCACTTTTGGGGGTTGGACTTTTTGAACCCGGATTTTGCAGTTGGAATCGTGATGAAAGGAAAAAAGGCAATAAAGACGGGTGTTTGAGCCGATTTTTTGGTCGAGAGCATATTGAAATATGGTAAGATCAAAAAGTCAAGCAAACGCTTGTATTTGCAGCATTTTTTTCTTGCAATAGATTTCAACTGAAAAATCTGGGTTGAAATAAAAAACAAAATCAAAAAACTCTTTTTCCTGTTTTCCGAACTGGGTCACCCAAAATAAAAGTAAACCCTAAATTGAATTTCCGAAAATATAAATAAATGGTTGAAAATATTACAAGACATTCTATTCTTTAAACCACGGTATAAACCGTTGGCTATAAACACATTGGACATTTAATCAACCATTTTAATGGTTATTAAATATGCATTTTTTATTTCCATTACATATTTATAAAAATGGTTTAAACCATTGACGAGACATTACGATTCCAACTGCAATCCGGGTTATATATTTCTATACATTTCTATCAATGTATCTTTTTTATTTCTGGCAACAGGTACATTGATATTGTTTTTTAATGTCAACAAACAATCCGTTTTATTAAAATGAAGTAGCTCATTTAGATTTATAATATATTGCCTGTGAATTCTTAAAAAATGACTTTCCTCTAATATTTCCTGCAGTTCTTTAAGTGTTTTTGAAATGGTAAAACTGCTTTTATTAGTTAAAGTTAAAACACTATAATTATTCTTCGATTCTGCCAAAATAATATCTTTAAGGTCTATAAAATGAATGCCGTTTTGTGTAGATACCGCAATTTTATCTATTGTCTTTTCTAATCTATGTTGCTTGAGTAATTTTAGTTCCATTTCTGAAATTCTTGTTCTTTGACTTGCTTTTTCTATAGCATTTTGTAACTCGGAAATATCTATTGGCTTTACCAGATAATCAATTGCATTATATTTAAACGCTCTTATTGCATATTGATTAAAAGCGGTTACAAAAATTATACTAAAATCAATAGGCATTAATTTTTCTAACACATCAAAGCCATTTAAATTTGGCATTTCAACATCAATTAATAATAAATCTGGTGGCGTTTTTTTTATCGACTGAATGGCCAATTTAGGATTGGTAAACGTTCCAATGATTTCTACATTTGGACAGTTTTTATCTATCTGTAGTTGCAGTAATTTAATTGCATCTGGTTCATCATCTAAAAGGATAGTTTTTATCAACATAATTATTTTTTTTATTTATTATTAATTGGAATCCTTGTTTAGATAAGGAATGATGATATCTACTTTGGTTCCAGCTATTTCTGAATTATGGTCATAAATATCCGATGTTACAATTTTGCAATGGGTTTTATATTTTTCATTGAAAATCCTTATTCTTTCATTGGTTAGTTTGGTACCATGTGAAGTGTGGCTTTTGTCTGTTTTTAATTGGGCAGAATTAGTTCTTCCAATACCATCATCAATGATGGAAATAATAAGATTATCCGTTTCCTGATTTTTTATGTTTATAGTAATATTTCCACCATTTTCTTTAGGCATAAGTCCATGCCAAATTGCATTCTCAACATATGGCTGCATTAATAAAGTTGGGATTTCGACAAAATCAATATCTACATCGTCGTTTACTGAAACTATAAAATTCAATTTTTCTTTTAATCTCATTTTTTCCATGTGGAGATACAATTGAATCATTTCAATTTCATCTGCTAAAATGATCTTCTCAGACTTCGTGCTATCCAGCATTTTCCTGATTAATTTAGAGAAGCTAGTAAGAAATGCGGATGCTGAAGCCGTGTCATTTTCTTCTGCAAAAAGTTTAATCGAATTCAGACAGTTGAAAATAAAATGAGGATTCATCTGAGTTCTTAATGCGGCTAACCTGAGATTGTTTAAATCTATATTGTAATTTGATTCTTGTATGAGTCTTTCATTTGTTTCTGTTTCAAGTTTTTTCTTCAGTGTAATTGATTTTATTTTATATCGATTTGAAATGATCACGGTTACAGATAATAATAATAGAAAAATAAATAGTCCGAAAAGCAATTGCTGCTTCAACTTGAAGTCTTTTAATTTGTTTTGTTGTTGTAATGATTTTATTTTTTCTTTTTGAATTTGATTTCCAAAAGCAATAGAATCTTTCTTTCTATTGTAATCGAATTCAAGCATTTTTTTATAGAATTCACGGTCTTTCTCTTTATTATTTAAACTGTCTTTATTTGCAGTAGATTTCTTGTATGCCTCAAGTGATTTTTTGTAATCTCCTGAAAATTCATAAGCTTCTGACAGCGTTTTTTGGTATTCAGATTTTGCATAAAGATCTGAAGTGAAAGCCGACAGTTTTATCCCTTCATTTATGTTTAAAAGTGCCTCTGTAATTTGCCCTTTGGCGTTATTGTTTTTTTTTGTTAAATGGGTTTGATTGTATTTTAACTTTTCAATGATTAAATGCCCGATTTTGCATTTAGCTTTTGCCATTTCATTTGGGTCTCTTAATTTGGTATTAATAACCAGATTTTTTTTTAATGCATAAATGGCACTGTCGAATTGTTTGTTTTCTTCATAAGTAAGTGAAATGTATCTCAAGCATTCTGCAGCAACAGATAGATCGTTTAATCGCATTGATAGTTGGTAAGATTGATTCAATTTTTCGAGAGCTAATTCAATTTTTTTTAATTCAGTGAAAGCGGTACCCTCGTATATCAGTGCTTTTGCAATTTGAATGGAGTCGGTATTTTTTAAGGCAATCGTTTTTTCATAATATTTCAAGGCTTCGTCTAGTTGTCCCTTTGCTTGATAGGTCATTCCTATGTTATTCAAAATATTACCGATAGGGTAGTTGGGAATTTTTTCACGATTTGTATTTTCAAATAATCTCAATGATTTGTAATAATATGAAAGCGCTAAATCGTAATTTTTTTGTGCGAAAATAGTATTGGCAATGGTATTATAAGCCAGCAATAACTCTGTTGAATTATTCTCTTTTTCAATTAATGTTGCCGCTTTTTGACCATTATCTATTGATTGCATATAATCACTATTGCTCCAATAATTTTTAGCTAGAGCAGAATAAGATTTGGCTTCTCCAAATGTCCATTTTATTTTTTTTGAAATTTTAAGCGCCAAGTTTCCGTAATATATTCCTTTATTAAAATCAATGGAAGAATACCTTCTCGACAAAAGACAAAGGACTTTTATTTGATTACTATCCTCTTTGTTATTTACTAATGGTAAAAGTGAATCGATTAATTGTTGTGAAGTTTTTTGCGCATAAAGATGCTCTGATAAAATCACCATAGAAACTATCAGAATAAATTGAAGGATAAGTCTTTTACAAAAATGATTACTTCTTGGCAAACCTTAAAATTTCGTATGGTAATAAAATTAATCAAATACATCCAATATTATTATTCAATTAGTGAAATGCAATAATTGGGGTGTAAAACTAATGTACGGCTGAGTAAGTGTATTTTTAAATGGCTTTGATTCAGAAGTTAATGCACGTTGCCTAAACGAAACTGCTATTCAGCTGCGATTTTCTGCAGTTTAATCAATTGATTAATTAATTATAAATAAATGTAAGAAAATTTGACAATCAATTTTATTAATAAAAAACGATATGCTTAAAAATGAAAAAATAAAATCTTTGGTTATTGAAAAATCTTTTCTAAATAATATTCAGATTTTAAAAGAGCATCTTGTCCTAAATAATATGAAAATCAGTCAAATTTTAAAACACACATGTCAGCAAAAAATTAATGCTATAAAATATAATTGAGTTAAGAAATAAACATTTTTAAGAAAACAAAAAATCAATAAAAAATTTCTTCTCAAAAAAGCGTTTAAATAAATTTTCAAAAACTGCATTTAAATACTAAAAAAACAAATAAAATATGAAAAAAAATATAGTAACATTCATTGTGTTCATCACTGCTTCTTTTTTCGCTCTTGCCTTTTCATCAGAAACAAGAACAAAAACTAATGCTACAAATGAAAAAACATCTATTTTTTTGAATGACCCTATTTGTGAAATAATAGAAAAATTAAAAAAATCTGGAAAAAATAATTTTAATGATATTAAAGGGGGTTTACAATCTGAAGAAAAAGAATACGATGGAAGTACAACAAAATATTTCAACACCACCTTAAATACTAATTTAAAAAATTGTTTGCAAGAAGGGGCTGAAAATATAACATTTGACTTAGTTATTTACAACGGAAAATCAAAAGATGAAGTAGACCAATTGGAAGAAGAGTGGCTAAAAAGTATGAATAAATGTTTGGCTACTTATGAAAAGAAAAGCAATCCTAAAACTGACAAATATTCTAGTAAAATCACAACCGTATATGAGGATATTAATGGAGTTAGTGGCAAAAGTCTTACTGAAAAATTTCACCAAAAAAGAATGTTTTATCGCCTGATAAAAAGCATCTCTTTTAAAAGCACTTCTAATGAAGTTCGAAGAGCAGAATTAAGACTTCGTGTTGATTATACAAGTATTAATTAAAAAGAAAAATATTCACAAACTCCTTCATAAATTAATCATTAAAAAAAATAAATAAAATATGAAAAAAAATCTAGTGACATTTATTATGTTCATCACTGCTTCTTTTTTCGCTCTTGCCTTTTCATCAGAAATAAGAACCAAAACTAACGCTACAAATGAAAAAACATCTATTTTTTTGAATGACCCTATTTGTGAAATAATAGAAAAATTAAAAAAATCTGGAAAAAATAATTTTAATGATATTAAAGGTAATTTAATATCAGAAGATAAGGAGTATAATACAAAATCTTTCAACACTTCATTTAAGACTAGTTATAAAAATGAAGTCTATCTAGATGAGGAAAGTGGTGATCAGAGATTTGATTTATACATTTACAACGGAAAATCAAAAGATGAAGTAGATCAGTTAGAAGAAAAGTGGCTAAATAGCATGGATAAATGTTTAGCTACTTATAAAAAACATAACGATGCAGAAACAAAAAGTTACCGCATTTCCAACACTACACATTATGATGAAGATATCGGTTTTGATAATGCGAATCTAAAAGAAAAAATAGCAAAACTCAAACAGAAAAAAATAAGTTTTAGACTCTATAAAAATATTGTGTTACAAAGATCTAATAATGAAGTTAGCAAAGCAGAATTATGGCTTGGGGTTTCTTATGAAAAATAGTGGGAGTAATGAATAATTAAAACTAAAACAAAAAAATGATTAAAAAAACTAATCGCTCTCTATATATTTTCATAAAATAAAAAGTGAACAAATAAAAATATACAAACATGAAGAAATTAAACCTTTGCTTATTCTTTTTGAGTATGACTTTCTTCGCTTCGTCTCAATGTTTTATTAATAGTGTCGGCTCATTAGGGCAACTATCCAAAACTACCAATAACTCCATTATTGATCAAAAACTCACAGCCACATGGCAGGATCTAAATTATGTATTTGGAGTTTACGTTGATGCATATGTTTACGATGATAGCGAATCGCCTAATGCTTTTGCTACTACCCCTATCAACCCTGGTTTTGATGGAATGATTGCATTTGGCATAAATCTATTAACACAACAACTATCAAATTTGAGCCAAGGCGAGTACGCAGTTGCTGGAGTAATGGCACATGAATGGGCGCATATTGCTCAGCTTAAAAATGGATGCAATTTGGCTACTTTGCAAAAAGAACTTCACGCTGATTTTTTAGCAGGATATTTTTTCGGAAATAGGCAATTTCTTGCAAATGGATTAAATAATTTTGCGACTACTTTATACAACATGGGAGATCGTGATTTTTGGGATCCTAACCATCATGGTACACCCGAACAGAGGGTTCAAGCTATGACAGCAGGCTATCAGGCAGCAAGGATGGGAATGGGTTATGCATACCAAAATGGTATAAGGTATGTAACTGCAAATTTTCCTTATTAATTTTCAAAAAAATCATTGGAAAATGATGAAATCTAAATTTTATTTTTTAACTCTAATTACTGTTTCTTTTTCTCTACAATATTGTAATTATCAAAAAAATAGTATCGATAAAAATGAAACAAAAATAAATATAGATTCTTCCTCCTTATCAAAGTTGAAATACGCTTTACGTATAGATTTTATGACATTAGATTCTGTATGGCTTTTTAATAACATCGATTCTTTTTCAAAAAATATGTCACTATTATTTCCTGATTATAATAGTGATTACTATAAAAATGTAATGACAAAAGCGTATTATGAGAAGCAAAGATATTTTCTTTTAAAAAGAAATATTTCTCATGAAAAACTTGAAGATTTTAAAAACTTATCTTTTTTTTCTAATAATAAATTACGACATGGGTTTATTGTAGAAAAAAACACAATTAAAGACACATCAAAATAAATGGGACTTTTTTTGATTTTTCATTATGAAAATCACAATTTTATTAATTAAAAAAAATTAATCATGGAACTAAATCTAATTTTAAAAAGAAGAAATTTTACAGCGCTGATATTTATTTTATTTGTAAGTTTTGGTTGTAAAAAAAGCAATATGACAGAAGTTGTCTCTGCTAAAAACCCAGGATCTGTTAGTGGTTCTTTCGCACCTTCTAATGCAGCAACCTTAGTGTCTTTGGATACTGTTAATGGAGGAGTAAAGTATTCAGTTATTCCTGATCCTGATGGTAATTTTAATTTTAATTCTGTTTTACCCGGAAAATATAAATTAAGAATAACGCCAACAAGATTGTATTTCGCCCCATCACCATCAGATGTGAATGTTTCTTCAGATATGAACACCTCTGTTCCTTTAGTCAACTTGACATATAATAGTAGTGCACAAACCGGATCTGCAATTTTTTCATTAGATGGAGGAACCCCTTATATAATTAATAACAACTGGATATCGCTAACGTACAGCGCATCGATATTTAATTTAAAAGGAAGTACTCCAAATGTTCCTAGCTATTATTATTTAGACATAAAATTAAATAATGTAAATACTTCCGGTTTAAACAATATACCAGGTAATGGTTCATTCATTTCTTTATTTTACTATACTTCTCCAGGAAACAATGCTGGGTACTGGAGTTCAAATAATGGAGGATTCGGAAGTGTGACAATTACTTCATTTGATCCAATAGCCAGATCCGCAACTGGAAACTTTGCTGGCAGATTAGTTCCACAAGGCGCAACTATTGGGACAAAAATAATAGATGGTTCTTTCACGAATGTGATTTACTAAACTAACTTAACAAGTTTCAAAAACTAAAGCTTCAATTAAATTGCTTTCATGTGAAGAAAGTGATGTATTAAAATTAAAATTTTTAATACATAAATAATTTAAATAAATATGAATCAAACAATGTGCTTTGTTATTAATAATTACTTAAAAAAAGTAACATATAATTTGTTAAATCGTTATCAATATATCTATATTTTTATTTTACCCCTTTATTTTTTTTATCATGTATTGGTTCAAAAAATGCTCAAAAATATTCTTATGACATAGAAAATCGGTGTAATCTTTGCGTAGGATCTGGAAATTGTTACAAATGTTTAGGTATAGGTTCTGTTATTTGTAAAGAATGCGAAGGTACTGGTAAAGTAAGGTGGTATTACAAAACTAATTCATTGGGGGATAAGTCTGAGGTAGATAGAAATGAATATATAGGTAATCTTTATTACGAAATTAGGGAATGTGGTAAATGTTTGGGAGAAAAAAAATTTGTTTGCTATCATTGTAATAGTAGCGGCAAATGTGATTATTGCTATGGGTCTGGAAAAAAAAGGAAATAAACATTTGTATGAAAAAATTAAAGTTTGTTAGCAATATATTTTTCTTGATGATTCTTTTAGCAGGAGTTTCTATTAAAACAATTGCACAATCAAAAATTACTGATAAACAAATAAAAGCAACTTTTGATTTGTTTTGGGGTTCAGGAGCATCTTCCGATTTAATCATTGATAAATACGATAAAGACCATGCTTTTGACTTACTTAATAAATTAACGGAAGGTTCTTGTAGTTTATCTATAATAAATGGAATTCATTCATTTAATGGAAGTTTATTAAGTATTTGTAAACGCTTGTATACTAGGTTCTCGGGTTGCAATGAAGCCATTAAAAATGGGAGGTATGCGGAATCAGTTAGAAAAGCCATTGCTTTAGAGTACAATAGCGCTTTTGAAATTAGAAAGCAAACTGGAGAATGGTAGAAATTAAACTTTAAAAGGAACATCATTCAATAGCATAAAATAAAGTTTTAAAATCTTGCAGTAAAAAATAAATATAGTATATAGTAAAAAAAACAGGAAGGGAAAGATAATAATAGCTTTTCGTCATTTAAATTTTTAATAAACTTTGAAAATGAGCCCAATTTAAAAGATAAATTTCAGAAGACTTTTAATGATTTGAGTAAATACGTGAATACCACAGAGCTTTATTGATTGATGAATAGGAAAGGGGTAAAAGTCGTTTTTTCAAAATGATTTTTATGCTGTTTTTATTTAATGGAAATATGTTTCAAAAAATTATTTTGTTGCCTAAACAAAATTGCCATTCAGCTGCTATTTTCAGCTTTTTAATCAATTGAATTATCCACTGCAATAATTTTTAAGAATTTTATCACCAAATAAATTTTTTAATAATAAAAAAGTTAAAAAACGCTCAATGAATTATTTCAACGCTAACAAAATTTCAATATTGAAAAAAATACTAGCTGGGATATTTTGTATTTGTATTTTTTCTTGTAATAGTTCAGAAAAATCCAATAAGCTTAACGAAGCACAAATTGGGAAACCATACTATGTATCACTTACATTAACTGGAAAAGAATCTTTTCTAGGATTTTATAAACCGATTAATAATCAATACCGCGCTTCATTAATAAGTCTTGAAGATAGCAATTATAGAATCCCGGTAACAGTATATTATGTAGAAGGTGATGATAACATGATGTATCAAAATGAAGAAGAGATGTCTAAAAAACAGGGTGATAAGTTTAATGTTCGAATAAAAGGCACAACATTTTTAAATGAAATTGTTGCTGAAATACAAGTTATGATACCGGATGAAAATGAGCTGGTTGGTAAATCTTTCAATTTACATCTTGAAGACTCTTTTATTAGAGTTTCTTCAGATAATCCTCGTTCATCAAGACCTGATTATTATGAAGTAGAAGATAGATACGATGCTGATTTGCCGCTAAAATTTATTGAAAAGAAAGTTGAGTAAATATAGGGATCTGGATAGATAAGCGAGTGTATTTAAATGCTTAAAATTAAATGTGTCGTATTAATTAAAATAAAAAAATAAAAATGAAAAAATTGATTTTATTATTAGGATTATTTTTTGGAATTGTAAAATTTAGTTTTTGTCAAACATTAAGTTGTGGTCAAGCAGTTTATCAACTACAAAGTTATGCTGCACAAGTAAATCAAGCATATTATAATGAATATTGGACTTTTATCCCGCAACAACGTTGTCCACAATACGATCAATGGGAAAGGCCATTTAATCCTCAGATAGTTCAAAATTGCAGGTGGCAAATGTATACATATTTAAATCAATGGTATGCGCAACAATGTAATTATGTAAACAACTGGTATGCTCAAATAGTTAGGGGGTGTTCTATTGATCGTCCTGTAAATATTCCAAGTCCTGCCCCTAGACCAATTCAAGGTGGGGACGAAAATAATCAGATAGACACAGAAGAAATTAAAGATTTGACGGTGGGCATTGATGAAGAAAAAGCAATTAAAATTTCAATTCCCAAAACAGCGTCAGGATTTAAACCAAGACAATAAAGATGAAAAAAAATATTTTATTATTGGCTTTAATTTTTCTCACATATTTTGAGGGGATATCTCAAATAGTTAGAATAAAAAGTAAGGGAGGAAAATCATTTTGCGGATTTAGTATTAAAAAAGGATTTTATTATGATAGTAAATCCAAAAATTATATAACCAAACAATCTACAATTGGTGATGAATCTGGATTAGCAGATGTTGTAGAAGAAATAAAAAAAGCCTTAGGATTTGATGTTAAAATCAATGTTTTCATTGCTAAAGATGAAGAAAATTGTTTTGCTACTATAGGGGAAAACGGTATACGATTAATTATTGCAGATCAACTGTTTTTAAACAAAGTAAATAGAAATTCAAAAACACAATGGGGTGCAATCTCTATTATTTCACATGAAATTGGGCATCACATTGCTGGATTTACACGTAGAGAATTACAAATAGATAGTGAACTTGATGCAGATTATTGGAGTGGATTTACACTTCAGAAATTGGGCGCTAGTAAAGAAGCTTCAATAAAATGTATGATGATTTTTGGTTCAGATCAAGATTCTGAAACACATCCCAATAAAAATAGAAGAGCAGCAGCCATTTTACAAGGTTGGAATGATGGTTTAAAAGGGGATTACGATACTGATAGATGCGAAAATTGCAATTAAAAATTTGTGTTCAATATCCCCCCATATTTAGCACAAATTAAGTAACCATCATTTTGTTGTAACTGTTTGTTGTTGGAACAAACAGTTATCCAGTATTTATTATCCAAAATCCATTACCCCGCATTCCGTATTGACAAATTAAATAGGCAAATTCATATCGATTAATTAACAGGAGATATAACTTTTATAATGATCATTCCTATTCAAAATGAAAACTAACCCAACGCATATTTTCATTGCAGATGACCATCATCTATTTGCTGAAGGTTTGATCGCGTTATTAAAACAATACAACGATAATTTTATTTTCACACATATCCATAGGGGTGATATACTAATCAAATCTATAAAAAAACACAATCCTCAACTCATTTTACTCGACATAAAAATGCTTGGGTTAGAAGGAATAAAATCATTAGAAATAATTAAGAAAGAAAATAGCAGCATTAAAATCATTGTGATTTCTACGTTCTCTGATGTTGAAACAATTATTAATTGTTTGGCCAAAGGAGCTGATGCATTTACGCTAAAAACTACTAACATCAAAGCACTCAAAAAAAACATAGAAAAGGTGTTGCATCCAAAATTCGTCAATAATTACAAAATAACAATTGACAAAGACAGTCTATTTGAAATGATATCATTTCAATATAAAATCACTAAAAGGGAATGGGAGATTATTCAATTTATAAAAATTGGTGAAACGAATAAACAAATAAGTAGTCGACTTTTTTTAAGCATTTTCACCATCGAAACACATCGGAAAAATATCATGCAAAAATTAAATTTAAAAACACCAGCCGAGCTAATACGTTTTATCATCGAATACAAAATATGATATAGAAATGATGTCTTTGGAATAAATTCAAAACCTAATTTGGAAGTGCAGATGAATGTTTAAGTCAAAAGTTGTATGGATAAATCAAGCATAAATCCGGCTTTTGAATTGTGAATTGTGATGGAAGTGAAAGGCAATAAGGACGAATGTTTTAGCGGATTATTTGGTTTAAAAATTTTGACATATAATTAGAACAGACTTCCAATAAAGTTCAAGTATTTGCAGCAATTTTTTCTTGCAATAGATTCTAATAAGGTTTAAATGAAAAATACAAACTAGTTGGTATTGTTTAAAATATCCGAGTCTTTTAAATTTACTTTTTATTTTTTATATCAACTTCTTCTTACCCATTGAAAGCAAAAAACAATTTATGTAATTGATTTATTTTTCAAAAACGGTCTAATTGCAAGATTATTAAAATTGATTGTGTTCATTATTTATTGTGCTCAATTAACAATTTCCAATTTTTAAAAACAATGCTACTTTTTTGGTTAAAAGTTTTATGACTAATCATGTTTAAAAATACTCCTTTTGGGGTATTGTTTGAGAATGGTTATTGCGATAGCTTCGTTTTTTTAAACATACATTTAACGAACATTCAACTTATATCCAATTAATTTTTTTACAACTTAATTTATAATTTTAAATACGATAAATCTATCTTTTTTATGTCTACAAAAAAATTATTTTCCGTAAAATTTCTATTGATTTTTTGTTTGATTTTTTTGATTCAAATGGTGAATGGTCAAAAGTTCAAATCAATTGCTGATACAAATAATATCGGTCTCATTGAAGTTAAAACAGGTCATCTAGATTTATCACATCCACAAGATGAAATTGATTCTCTTACTAGAAACAAGATTCAACAAGATATTCAAAGGAATAGGCAACGGCTTATTCAACAGGGGAAATTAGTGCCTCTAAATACAACAAGTGCAACAGCGGCTGTTAGTTTTATTTGGCCTATAAGATTGAAAAGCGGTTTGACAGATCCTGGCTTTTATGGCATTTCAAACTACATTGATCGTAATCCCGCATATCCGAATCAAATTCAAGATTATAATTGTGGGACAAGAAGTTATGATGTATCTAGTGGATATAATCATCGAGGAACTGATATTTTCACTTGGCCATATGGTTGGTATAAGATGGATAGCAATCAGGTTGAAATAATTGCAGCAGCTGCAGGAATTATCATTGGAAAGGATGATGGTAATTATGATAGAAGTTGTGCCATGGGAAGTTCCAGTTGGAATGCTGTTTACATCCAACATGCTGACGGAAGTGTGGCATGGTATGGACACATGAAAAATGGGTCATTGACTTCTAAAGCAGTTGGTCAAACTGTTGTACAAGGTGAGTTCCTTGGTGTAGTTGGAAGTTCAGGTAGTTCAACCGGACCTCATTTGCATTTTGAAGTATATGACTCTTTGAATAATTTGGTGGATCCTTGGAACGGGCCGTGTAATTCAACTGCTTCGTGGTGGGCTAGCCAACAACCGTATTATAATTCACAGCTTAATAAAATATCAACCCATTTCAAACCTGCAGATTTTCGAAGCTGTCCATTGATTGAAAGTCCTAATGAATCAAAAAATTTCTGCTTTGGAGATACCATCTATTTAACCTCTTTTTACAGAGATCAAGTATCAGGGCAAACTGTTGCTCACAAAATTTTAACTCCCTCTGGTACAGTTTGGAACCAGTGGACTCAAAACATCACTAACTACTACAGTGCATCTTGGTGGTACTACAGTGTTGCTGGATTGAATACCGTAGGAACATGGAAGTATCAGATTACATATTCTGGAATAACTTATGAAACAACTTTTAATGTAAGTAGCTCATCTGCTGCATCTGTCACCATCAATTCCTCCAAAACAACCATTTGTGCGGGTGAGACTGTAAGCTTTCGTGCAAATCCTGTAAATGTAGGAACTAATCCTACTTTCCAATGGCAGATAAATAATGTGAACGTTGTAGGCGCCACAGGATCTACATTTACAACGAATTCTTTAAATAATGGCAATATTGTAAGATGTATTTTTACTTCAAGTTCGGCTTGTACAAATCCTAAAGTTGCCACTTCAAATCAGATAACCATGAATGTTATCTCAACTGCTGTGCCAACTATTTCTATTTCTCAATCATCCGGAAATAATCCTACTTGTGTTGGTCAGACTGTAACCTTTACCGCATTGGCTACCAATGCCGGAATCGCTCCTGTTTACCAGTGGCAAGTAAATGGGGTGAATGCAGGATTGAATTCTAATGTTTTCAGTTCATCAGGGTTAGCTAGTGGAAGTGTAATTACTTGTCAATTGACAACAAACCAGACTTGTGCATCTACATCTAATGTAACATCCAATTCAATTACAATAAACGTTAATCCTTTGCCATCAGTGAGTGCTGGCACCTATTCAAATTTATCAACAACCAGTTCTCCAATTACGCTTACTGGTTCACCAACAGGAGGGACTTTCAGCGGTATCGGAGTTTCTGCGGGTACTTTTAATCCTACTGTTTCCGGTACAGGTACATTTACGATTACTTATTCTTACAACAATCCAACAACGGGTTGCACAAATACAGGCACTACCACAATCACTGTTTTGGCTGCATGTAATTTCGCTGTGGGTTCTGCCGTTTCAGGCAATGCCAATGTATGTGGCAATATGGGAGCAGGAGATAGTGCTTTATATTCAATCACAGCAACCGACGCGGTATCATATGCATGGTCTGTTTCAAGTCCATCAACAATGGGTATCAGTGCTGTTTCCAATAGAAGCAGTGTCAAAATCAAATATGCTACCACATTCACAACTGGTACAGTAACAGTTGTAGTTACAGGTTGTAATGGAACAACAATTACCAGAACATTATCCATCAGTAAGACAGTCCCGGGTACTCCTGCAGCCATAACAGGAGCGGGCGGTGCAACTGCGGTAACATACATATGTCCTTACGTTGGAGGCGCCAACCTTACTTACGTGGCCACGCCACCTGCTACCAATGCATCTGCTGTGATTGCTTATCGTTGGAGTTTGCCAACCGGCTCACAACTTGTAAGTGTAAACGTGGCAGATTCAAGCAGCATCACCATCAAATTTCCCAGTATTCCATCAACGCTTAGTTTATCTGTAATAGCAATCTCAGGTTGTGGTAATAGTGCAGCAAAATCAATTACTTTGAATGCCACTGCGCCATTAGCGCCAACAACGATAACAGGATCAGTAGATGTTTGTTCTGCGATAGGCAGTGCTTCACAAAGTGGAAATGTATCATACAGCATTGCGGCGGTAAACAATGCCGCTTCTTATTTGTGGACGGTTCCGACTGGAGCCACATTAATTTCCGGACAAGGAACAACAAGCATCAATGTTGTTTTTGCATCTACTTTTTTGTCTGGTAATATTACTGCTCAGTCAGTCAGTCCATGTGGTAACAGCACTGCAAAAACGCTGACAGTTTACAAAAGAGTGGCAGCAGCAATCTCCGCTGTTCAAAAACAATTCTCCCCAACATCTGTTGCAGCG
>Ga0304730_1001930_pt1 | contig 15240 bp, 13 predicted proteins | sample M_130628_MF_Meta_FD_190474 | JGI IMG/M metagenome (GOLD analysis project Ga0304730, IMG submission 190474) | Freshwater microbial communities from Lake Montjoie, Canada to study carbon cycling - M_130628_MF_MetaG (v2) (version 2) | ecosystem: Environmental > Aquatic > Freshwater > Lake | place...
GTAGTATTACATGACCATGGTAGCCGCTATGTAGGTAAAGTGTATAATGATAATTGGATGCGCGAAAAAGGATTCATGGATTAATCATGAAAAATATTATTCAACATCTTCAGGAAGCTTCTATTTTAAAATTAGTAATTTATTGCATCGCCATTGCTCATGTTTTGTTTTGCGTAGATGCATTTGCTAGCTTTGGATTTGGTTTTTCTGATGATGTGCATTGGCGCACTTGGCTAATAGCTTTGTTTACAATATTGTGGTTAGGTGCTTGTACAGATAATCGTTTTTTTTATTATGCTTATGTAATGATAGCATTTGGCAGTATGCTCTTGGTATTTGCATTTAAAGATTATACGTTTTATGTAACAGTTTTTCGTGCTTTATTTCCGCTGCATTTATTGTTTGCCGGAGTATTAATTTTAGATCTTCAAAGAGTTATTCATCTTGCGCACCGTAATAGACCAACTACATAGAGAAGTAAAAATACCAAGTGGTCCTTTACGAATAGTAAGTGTAGTTCCTTCGCTTACAGAATTACTATTTGATTTAGGCTTGCAAGATGAAATTGTTGGCATTACAAAATTTTGCATTCATCCTGCAGAAGAAGTAGCAGAAATTCCTAAAATTGGTGGCACTAAAAATTTAAACATTGCTAAAATTATAGCGCTGCAACCAAATATAATTTTTGCAAATAAAGAAGAAAATACAAAAGAGCAAATAGAAGAACTATCTGCACATTTTGCAGTATTTATTACAGACATTGCCACCATAGATGATGCCTTGCTCGCTATAGAGCTAATTGGAGTTGCAGTCAATAAAAAACATGCAGCGGATTATTTGGTGGTAAAAATCAAACAAGAAATTTTACAATTACCTGCACAAAAAAATCAAAAAGCTATTTATTTGATTTGGAAAAAACCATATATGTGCGCTGGTGCGGATACTTATATTACGCAAATGATGAAGATAGCTAGTTTTGAAAATTGCATCCTAGAAAATAGATATCCAGCAATTACTGTAGAAGAAATAATAGCTTTGCAGATAGATATACTTTTATTAAGCAGCGAGCCCTACCCTTTTGCCCAAAAAGATGTGGATGAGCTACAAGCACAGTTGCCTTCCACCAAAATAATAATTGTAGATGGAGAAATGTTTAGCTGGTATGGTAGCAGAATGTTGCATGCTCCTAAATATTTTATTAACTTACAGCACCAAATACAATAAGCGGCATGCATGCAAAACGCATTTTATTTTTAGCAATTAGTTTAGCAATCTATATTTTGCTGTGGAATCTTGCACTCCCGTATTTTCAATATTTAATGGATGCTGATGCTGTGGGATATTTAACAGTGGCAGATAGAGTAGCCAACAACGATTGGCATCGCAGCATTAATGGTTTGTGGAGCCCTTTGAATAGTTGGTTGCTTGTACCATTTATCAAAAAAGGTATGGATGGATTTACAGTAGCCTTAAAAATGAATGCTTTGTTTGGGGGAATTTTAATAGTACTCATCGAACAATTTTTAAACAGATTTATAGCACATTCCTTTTTCGAAAAAACAGTCTTACTTTTTTTACCTATAGTAGCAGTGTATTATAGCTACTTTCAAGTATTTGGCGATTTGTTGCAATTACTTTTTGTATTGGTTTATTTATTAATTGCAACAAGTGAAAAATTTTTCGGCAATTTATTTAAATATATTTTGTGTGGCGTAATGATGGCATTGGCTTATTATGCCAAAGCTTATTCTTTACCATTTTTTATACTGCACTTTACAGCAATACATACCTGGCATTGGTGGCAAACCAAGCAATTGTATTTAGCAAAATATGCGATGGCTATTTGCATATGTATCCTTTGCATTTTACCTTGGGCATTGCAGCTAAAAAGTAAATATGGCGCATTTAGCTTAATGGGTAATGCTGGCAAATTAAATATGAGCTGGTATTTACTTTCTCACAAATCTTTTAAACCAGAAATTAAAATACTGGTGCCGCCTACTTATAGCAACTCTCCTAGCTATTGGGAAGATCCTTATTTTTCGCAAGGTGCTTTTCATAGCCCTACAGAAAGTATGGCATTATTTGCAAGATGGATAGCACGCATTGCACATACTTGCTTACAGGCTATTGGCTGCATGAATGAAATATCTTGTTTTGTAGTTCCGCTTTTGCTAATTAGTATTTTAGTAATGCTTCGCAAAAAAAATACAAGTACATTAGATGCATTTATTTTGGCCATAGCCTTAGTGCCTTTGGGATATTTAACCATGCATATAGAAACTAGATATATTTGGCTAATGCTAATTGGCTCAATAGTTTTTGCAGGTATTTGGGTACAGAAATTAGCGTATACATGGCAGCAAAAAATTGCAACAATTGTATTCTGCATTAGTATTATTGCATATCCAATTTATAATTTAGAAGCATGGCGCGATAAAGGCAAACAGAATTTCCAGATAGCTAATCAATTAAAAACATTGGGCATAGCAGGAAAAAAAATAATAAGCAATAGCAGAGATGCTGGCAATATGTGGGTAGTAAATTATATCAGCCACAACCAATTTTATAGCATCGAGCAATATGATTTTACTGCCGAAGAATTAAGCCAAGAAATAAAAAGATATGGCATAGAATATTACATCAGGCTAAAAAGCAATGGAGAATTAGTAGGCGCAAATTTTACAACTAATCAAATTGTATATGAGAATGGAGATTTTGAAGTAGTAAGGTTGGGTAATTAAAAATAAATGGGTATGGACCAATAATTTAAAAATTAGTATAAAAAAAAGTGAAACATTACGTTTCACTTTAAAAAATAACAATTCTTCATCTACTTGTAATGCTATCAATTAGCATTACTCTTTTACCACCTTTACCACATGCACTCTACCTTCAGCTTTCAATTGCAAAAAGTAAATACCTGCTGTTGCTTTAACTTCTACTTGCAATGCATTGCTAGTTTTTGTAATGTTGCTTGCTACTTCTCTGCCCATCATATCTAATACTTTACAATCAATATTAGCAGTAGTATTTGTAGTAACAGTTACAAAACTTGTAAATGGATTTGGATAAACTGCTACTTGCATATCTTGGAAGTTGGTAACAGAAGTAGGAATAAATCTTCCACCTTTGCGCAATCTTTGTGCAAATATATTTTGATTAGCAGTGTCTTTAATATCTTCAAATACACAAATCAATCCATCTTCGCCATCTGCTATAATTTGCGGATTTTGTTGCTCGCCAACTGCAGTGCTGATATCTGCATAATTTCCCCATTGCGCCACACCAGCAGTATCTAGTTTTTGCGCACGCAAATTAGAGTTTCCACCATTTTTATCTTGCCAAGCTATAATCACACCACCATTGGTATCTTGTGCTATTTGCGCATTCAATTGGTCGCCAGAAGCATTAGCAATTACAATACCATCTGTTGCATATTTCACTACACCAAGGCTATCAATTTTTTGTGCATACACATCAGATGTTCCTGCATTAACACGATAATCGCGCCATGTAGCTACAAAACCATTTTTGTATTTATTAGTTGTTGTAATATCTACAGCATTTTGATTATTAGCAGCCATTACCAAAGGTACTCCAGATGGCACCCATTTTCTTGTACCAGCGCTATCTAATTTTTGCGCAAAAATATCCTGATTGCCAAAGCCTAATCTTCTATCTACCCAAGCTACATAAATGCCGTATCCGTTTTCAGTTAATACCAAACGTGGTTCCGTTTGCTGGTCTGTAGCATTTATCACTGGCTTTGCAGCATTACCCCACATTCTATTACCTGCTAAATCCATTTTTTGCGCATAAATATCTGATTGTCCATTACGGTTATCTTGCCAAACAAAATATATCATAGAATCTGGACTTAAAACCATTCTGGGTAAAGTTTTATTGGCAAATGCGGTAGTTAATGCAATTCCGTTGGTATCCCACATTGGCACACCGTTGGCATCAATACGTTGAGCCCAAACATCTATACTACCTGTATTACCTTGCTCCCAAGCAATAATTGCTCCACCTTGCCCATCGCTAATAATTCTTTCATTGTATTCTCTCGTAGTTTTTCCTACCACCAATGTGCCATTATAAGTCCATTGAATAATACCACTACTATCTACGCGTTGTGCAAAAATATCTCTATCTGTACCATTTCTAAAATCGCTCCACACAGCTATTACACCATAGTTGCCATCACTTACAATACGCGGAGTGCTTTGGTCTTGCGGATTCGTTACTAAGTTCAATCCATCTACAATCCATACTTGTATGCCATCTTTATTTACACGTTGCAAAAAAGCATCGGGTGTATTTAAATTACGATAATCTTTCCAAACCATATATGCGCCACCAACGCCATCAGGAATTATGCTAGGCTCTGATTGTATTTTGCTTGCAGAACAAATTGGTGTATTGACAGTTAAATCAGTCACCCATTGCGCATTTGCTTGCATAGACGCTGCCATTAATATAGAAAATCCAAAAAGTCTCAATTTTTTCATGGCATAAAAGTAATTATTAATTGATAGATTACAAAATTTGAAAGTAGTTGGGAATATACAAAGTAGATAAACACCAAATCTGCCTGATAGTTTTTATACAAAATTGACGCAATATTATTACTTTCGCTAAAATGTTTGCCATTGTAGATATAGAAACTTGCGGAGGAAGATTTAATTACCCTAGCGGCAGAATTATTGATATTTGTATTGTAATACATGATGGGCTAAGCGTAGTAGATAAATTTTCTACATTAATTAATCCAGAATGCTATATCAGCAGTTTTTACACAAGTATTTCTGGTATTACCAATGAAATGGTAAAAGATGCACCAACTTTTGCGCAAGTAGCTAGAAAAATAGTAGAGTACACAGAAGACAGAACATTTGTAGCACATAATGTTAGCTTCGATTATAATTTTATTCATGGGGAGTTTACAGCTTTGGGCTATCATTTTGAAAGAAAAAAATTATGTACAGTACAAATGAGCAGAAAATTAATGCCAGGTTATAAATCGTATAGCCTTGGTAAGCTTTGCGACCAAATTGGTATTATTATTAATAATAGGCATCGTGCAGAAGGTGATGCTATTGCGACTGCAGCGTTGTTTGATAGATTACTAAAACTCAGAAAATAATTGGTTTTACAAAATTGCTTACGCAGTATGGATAAAATTGTAAAAAAAGTTTTTCAGGGAGATCCACAGGGGTAGTATACTGATGCCAATATGATTTGTTTTTCAGATCAAATCTTATATTGGTAAATACCGATGTGATAGATGTGCAGACAAAATTATCGATCTGTTTCATAAATGCAATCGGTATGAAATAGACTTGATTTTAATATTTTGAATATAAGCATAAAAAAATCCCTGGCATTTTTTGGATTACCAGGGATTCCATCAACATTTGTAAACCGTCAAATTATTTTTGAACGATAGAAATTATCTTACTCTTTTTCTTTACTCATTTCTTCTATCAAAGCCTCACTCACACCTGTAAAACTAAAGCCGCCATCATGGAAAAGATTTTGCATAGTTACCATACGCGTTAAATCGCTGAACATGCTAATGCAATAATTGGCGCAACTTTCTGCACTTGCATTACCGAGTGGCGATAATTTATCAGCATAAGTAAAGAAAGCATCAAAACCACTAACACCACTGCCTGCTGTAGTGCGTGTAGGGCTCTGCGAAATTGTATTAATACGCACTTTGTTTTTTACTCCATAATGATAGCCAAAGCTGCGTGTAATGCTTTCCATTAATGCTTTTGCATCTGCCATATCATTGTAGTCTGGAAACACTCTTTGGGCAGCAATATAAGTAAGCGCTACTACACTACCCCACTCGCTAATTGCATCTAGCTGCATAGCAGCTTGTAATAATTTATGCAAGCTAATGGCACTTACATCCATACTTTTCATATAGTTATCGTAATTGCTTTGCGTGTAATGAATTTTTTTTCGCACATTAGGGCTCATGCCAATGCTATGTAAAACAAAATCTATTTTTCCACCTAACACTTCCATACTTTTTGTCAATACATTTGCTAATTCTTCCATGCTTGTAGCATCTGCAGGAATGATTACTGCATTGTTACAAGTAGCAGCTAGTTCATTAATTTTACCCATACGCATGGCTATTGGCGCATTGCTTAATGTAAACACTGCACCCTCTTCATGCGCCTGTAAAGCCACTTTCCAAGCAATAGAACTCTCGTCTAATGCACCAAATATAATTCCGCGTTTTCCTTTTAGTAAATTGTACATGCTATTTATTGTTTTTAGGATTTAAAGGTAATGAAAATATTTATTTATTGATAGTGGAATATCTTTTGATTGCAATTTTAGGAAATAGTATTTACACCAAAAAAAGCAATAATAATTTAACCAACATGCTTTTCTAATAAATTTTTAAAATCTGTAATGGGGATAGTTCTTGCTCCTAAGCTTAATAAATGTGGAGATGGTTGTTGGCAATCTATTAATTGCAAATCATGGTTAGCCATTAAGTATTCTATTAATTTAATAAATGCAAATTTGCTGGCATTGGTTTTAGATGCAAACATACTTTCGCCATATAATACCTTTCCAATATGTACACCATACACTGCACCTACCAATTGATTATCTTGCCATGCTTCTCCGCATATTACAAAACCCAATTGATGTAAATTACTGTAAGCATCTAAAAAACTTTGGGTAATCCATGTACTATCATTCGGGTACAAAATACCATTCATAAACACTGGTTTCCTGGCTACATTTGCACAGTTAATTATTACATCCACAAAACTAGTATTGACACGAAAAGTAAATTCATTTTTCTTTAGCACTTGTTTCATGCTTTTACTTACTTTTAATTCATTAGGAAAAAGTACACATCTTGGGTTGGGTGCAAACCAATGGTAAAGTCCTTCTTTTTCGAACCATGGAAATAAACCAGATTGATAACCCAACAAAATTCTCTCTATAGAAAAATCTAATGTAATTGCCACAAGACCATCCTCATCGGCATTTTCTATTGGTGGAAACCATAAATGATTATCAGGAACAAAAGCTACCATTTAAATTTCCATTAATTCTTTTGCAGTTTGCAATGCAGTTTCTGTAGGTTGGCTGCCGCTTAGCATTTCTGCAATATGTGTGATGCGCTCTTGTGTACTTAACAATTTTACTTTAGTACGAATACTACCATCTGCATCAGCACTTTTGTAAACAAATAAATGATGCTGTGCTTTTGCTGCTATTTGCGGCAAATGTGTTACAGTAACAATTTGATGATGCAAAGATAATTCTTGTAAAATTAAACCCACTTGCTTAGCTACTTCTCCGCTAATGCCTGTGTCTATTTCATCAAAAACCAAAGTAGATAATCCATTCGCCTTTGCCAATAAACTTTTGATGCAAAGCATTAATCTGCTTAACTCCCCTCCGCTTGCAGCCTTTGCAATTGGCAAATATTTATTTGTTTTATTTGCATCAAACAAAAATAATACTTTATCGCAGCCATGTGCATTGCATGCAACGCTTTGTAATTCTATTTTTAAATTTGCAGCAGGCATGCCTACTTTTGGCAGTAAATCATTTACTTGCTGCATTGCTTGGAGTGCAGCTTTATTTCTTTGTTCTGTTAATAATTCTGCAATACTTAGCATATCTTGGTATGCAATATTTACATTTTCTTTTGCTTCCGCAATTTGCAAATCGGCATTGGTAACCTTTAATAATTTTTCTGCTAAAGCAGCTTGCAAGTGCAATAATTGGTCGGTAGAAGTTAAACTATGTTTTTTTAGCAAACGAGTACCTTCATTAAATCGATCTAATATAATATTTAATTTATCCTGATCTAATTCTATACTTTCTTCAATAGATTCTAATTCTGCAGCAATATCTTTTAGTTCTATCAAACTAATTTTTATTCTTTCTAATAATGGCTGCAATTTTTTAATAGTGGTAGCATGGTGATTTAATAAATTGATAGTACTTTTCAATTCTACAATAATAGGTGATTCGCTATTTTGTAATGTAAGCAACGCCTTATTTAAATTTTCTTTCAATCCTTCTGCATTGGCTAAAATAGCCAATTCTTCTTCTGCATTTTCTATTTCATTTTCCTTCAATGAAATTTTATCCAACTCATCAAACAAAAATTGATTGTAATCGTGTTCTTTTCGCAAATTCATTTGCTCCGTTTGCATTTGGTTCAAGTAATTGGTAGCTTCTTTCCAAGTTTTGTGCTTTAAGCTATATTCTGCTATAGTAGATGAATTAGTTGCAATTGTATCCAACACCTCTAATTGATAATCGCTATCTTTTACTTCTTGTGTATCAAACTGTCTATGCAAATCAATCAGCATTTCGCCTAAAGAAGCCAACTGGTTTAAAACCACAGGTGTATCATTTACAAATGCTCTGGAGCGACCATTACTTTGTATTTCTCTACGTATAATAATTTCGTCGTGAGGCTCTATATCATTTGCTTGTAAAAATAATTTGGCTGTATGATTTTGTTTTGCAAAGAAATGCGCTTCAATAACACATTTTTCTTCTATGTTATACAAACTATTACTATCTGCTCTTGCGCCTAATAGTAAATTAATAGCACCTAAAATAATTGATTTACCTGCACCAGTTTCTCCAGTTAAGGCTATCAAACCATTTTGGAATTGCAAATCTAATTGGCTAATGATGGCAAAGTTTTTAATAAATAATTTGGTAAGCACAATGTAAAAATAAATGAATTATTTAGATGTAAAAAAATTATAGTATGCTAAATTAAAAAATAAAGTGAATTGATAATTTTAATTTTATTTAATATGCTACCTTATTTACCTAAACGCTGCAAGCCTGCTTTTGCACGCATATCTATACTATTTTTATATTCTCTATTTTCCATGTTCATACTAAGCGTAAAATACCGAAAGGCTAATTCTTTTTTATTCTGCGCTTCATAAAGCATTGCCAGTTGCAATGCAGCTCTGGCAGCAAAATAAGTGGTGGCAGTTTTACCAAGTTGAATGGTGGTCAAATAATTTTGAATGGCGCTATCCTTATTATTTATTTCATCAAATATTCTTGCTTTGCGATAATGGTATTCTAATAAAGTATTGGCTTGCGGTTGAAATTTTTTTGCTATATGCAATGCTTTTTGAAAGTATCCGCCATCATACAAAAATCTAATTTTCAATAAATCCTTATTGGGCCATTCCATGTTTTTTGCAAATTGCTGGGCATTTTTATCGGCATCTGCATCACTATTTTTCTGTTGTAATATAGCATTTGCAAATTGCGTTGCTTTTGCATTATCGCCAGCTATATACTTCATCATTGCCATTCTGTAGTATGCATCTTTCAAATAAAATTTTCCTCTGAAATTATTTATATACTTGCTAAAGTAATAAATACTATTATCATCTAATTTATATAAATAAGCGCAACCCAATTCATAATCTAATATTGGAATTTGTAAAAATCCTTTTTGATTGTAATTTTCTAAAACTACCTTGATTACTTCATCAGCTTTGTTTTGATTGACTGCTATATTTGCAGTCATAAATGTAAGTAGTCTATTATTGGCAGTTTTAGTTCTGTATTTTTTTAGTTCTTGCCATGCTTGCTTAGGTTCATTTTGCAAATATTGTTTTACATATACATAAAAAAACAATGCGTCTTCTGGGAAAATATTTTGTGAATTATTAAGCGCCTTTTGTATCAAAGCTACACCACTATATAAATTCCCTTTCATGCCCAACAAATTAGCCACCCATTTGAACTCGCCAGGTATAGTACCTATTGCGGCTTGCAAGCTACCAATATATGCATCGCCTACATTGGATTGTGGAAATTTCACTTTATTTTCATTAAATAATTGAAATGCTTTTCTTACATCTTTGGCAGCACTAAAATAATCTTTAAACTTTAGTTTTATTAAACCCCATTGCAAGTATATCATGGCTTTGGCATGCAAATACAAAGGAGAATTTGGGTTTGCAGTATTTAATATATCAATCCGTTTACTTTCGTTTAATTTTCTTTTTTCATATTCAGTAGGATTTTCATTGAAAAACAATTCGTAAAAATCTATATAATTTGCCAATAGCAGAGGCATTGCATTATTTGGCTTTGCCTTTAATTCATCAAAAATCTCTTTGGTAGATTCATCTATTTTTAATGCACTTATTTGATGGTAAATTTGTTTGCAATGCTCATTATTTTCTAATTGCAAAGTTTGCGAATTCGAAATTTTTACAATACACAAGACAAATATGATAAAATAAACTCTTTTAGTCATTTACAATTTAATGGTACAAATATACTTTTAAAATATGCTGCAAATAAAAAACGCCTACAAAAGTAGGCGCTTTGTTTGTTATTCAATTTGGTATTAATTTTCTACAGATTCAAACAATTCTACATCTGTTAAAACTCTACCGCAATGTTCGCATACTGTAACTTTTTTACGAGCTTTAATATCTGCTTGACGCTGAGGAGGAATTACATTAAAGCAACCACCACAACTGTTTCTATCTAAACTTACTACACTTAGGCCGTTTTTATAACTTTTACGAATTCTTTCGTAGGCAATTAATAAACGAGGCTCTACAGAAGCTTTTGCAGCATTTGCTTTTTCTAGCAATACAGCTTCTTCTTTTTGCGTTTCTGCAATAATTTTATCCAACTCTACTTGTTTAGTAGCTAACACTTCTTCTTTTGCACCTAAGCGCTCATCTACATCAGATATTTTGTTCATTAGCTCTGCAATATCTTCATTTGCATCACGAATATGTTTGTCACAAGCTTTAATTTCTAGTTCTTGCAATTCTATTTCTTTGTTGATAGCTTCAAACTCACGGCTATTTTTTACATTGCCTTGTTGCTTTTCGTATTTCTTTAAAAAGTCTGCAGCATCTTTTTGCAATTGTATTTTTTGAGAAATAAAATCTTCAATTCCTTTTACTTCATGCATCACTGTAGTCTTGCGTGTGCGTAAACCTTCTATTTCATCTTCCAAGTCTTTTACCTCCATTGGTAATTCTCCACGCAATTTATTGATATCATCAATTTTGCTTTCGATTTTTTGTACTTTGATTAGTGATACTAATCTTTCTTCTACTGAAAAGTCTTTTACTGCCATATTTTAATATTAGAAATAATTGATAGGATTGGTGTTTCCTGAATTTATTTGGATTGCAAAATTAGTAAATTTTTCTCGTAAATAATCATAAAATATTTCACTTGTGTACTGTTCGCTTTCATAGTGACCAATGTCAGTTATCATAATTTGATCATCTGCATCAAAAAATTCGTGATATTTAAAGTCGGCGCTAATAAATGCATCCGCTTTTTGGCTTATGGCATCCGCCAATAAGAAGCTGCCAGAACCACCGCATAAGGCTACTTTTTGAATATCTTTTTCTAAGGAAGTATATCTAATACAACCAGTTTGAAATACCTTTTTTACTTTTTTTAAAAATTCACTAGGTGGCATCGGTATGTTAAATGTACCTATCATACCTGCTCCTATAGACTGGTTAATATTTGTAATTTCATAAATTTCATATGCTTTTTCTTCATAATAAGTAAATGAATTTAATTTTTTTATAATGTTGCTTTCTAAATGTTTATGATATATTACTTCTACTTTTACTTCATCTATATTTTCTTCACTTCCACCAGCATTCCCAACCATTGGATTACTACCAATTAATGGCTGAAATGTACCAACGCCTTCTGTATTAAAGCTGCAGTTGCTATATAAGCCGATTTGGCCTGCGCCTACTTCAAACAATCCCTCTCTTACTTTTTCTGCGTAATGCTGCGGCACATAAGTGCAAAATTTACGAATTGTATTTTTACCCGGTACCAATATTTTGCAATTTTGCAATTCCAATTTTTCTGCAATTTTGGCATTTACACCAGCCTGCATATTGTCTAAATTTGTATGGCAGGCAATTATTGCAATGTCGTTTTTTATTGCCATCACTACCACCCTTTCTACATAATTTGCTCCTGTAATACGTTTTATACCTTTAAAAATGATTGGATGATGACAGATTATTACATTATTTTTTTGGTTGATAGCTGCTTGTACCACCTCTTCTGTGCAGTCTAATGAAATTAATATACCACTTACCTCTTGGTTTTTATTACCAACCAACAAGCCAACATTATCATAGCTTTCTTGGTATGCCACCGGAGCTAGCTGCTCTAATGCCGCTACTACATCGTTTACAATTACTTTCATATGGTAAAGATAAGATTATTTAAAACCAAATTCCGCATTAGAAATCCTTAATAGATGTAAGTATTTGTACATTTTTTTATAAGGTTGCATTCGTAATATGAATAAATTCTAAATCGGGGTAATCCCAAATAACTCGTTTGTATTTTCGCACTTCAAATCCAATCGTGTAATTTGGACTACATTGTATTTTGTTGGTGATAAAAACAAAAAGTCGCAGAACTTTGGGGAACAACTGCGACTTTTTAGGGAATAAAAGAAAAACTAATTTCTTGCAAATGATATTAATACCTAGCTCTTTCTCTTTCTTTAAATCGATATCCAATTCCTAATTGCAAACTAGGTACACGGAACATTTTTTTACTCATTTCTATTGCAGATTGAGTACCGCTATTATCCCATAAATTTTGGGTTATTCTAAAATCTACGTATAAATTTGGATGAAAATCGTAAGAACCTCCCACAACATACCCAATACCAAATCGGCTTTGGAAATCGGTGGATTTATAATAAGTGCTTTGAGAACCTGGATAAGCGTATGCTGCGCCTAACGGTAAAATTATTTCTTTTTGTTCTGTAAAAGATTTGGAGTTATTTACGGTATTCATTTTTAGTCCATAAGATAAATTAACACCACCATATAATCCAAAATCTCTACGATTATATTGCAATAAAATTGGCGCTTCAAAACTATATATATGTTTAAAATTGTAATTTACTCTTGTGCTGTCTAATTGATAAGAATATATATTACTTAAACCATCCGTAGATATTTTTACATTTTGGTTGGTAATAGTAGTTTGATAATCTTTAATACCATATCCGCCATTATTGCGATAATAAAAGCCTAGATGCGGAATTAAGCTTAAATTTTTACCAATCTGAATCATCAAATTTGTACCAGTTTGAAAGCCGCCAAAATCGTGTTCTGTATTAAAAAAACTACCATTGATTCCCGCAAACACACCTGGATTTACTTCTAACTTCTGATTAAATATTTTGATATAACCCAAGCGCTTAGTGGTTTCTACCATGTTTTCCATAGCTTTTTGAGCCCAGTTGGTAGTGGAAGCATTTGTTTTAGGCTTAGCATCTGTTTTAGTTACCTCTTCTTTTTTATCAGTAGTTGCAATATTATTTGCTAAAGTAATTGTATGATTAGATTTAGCTATATTAGTGTTGGTAACATTTTCTGAAATAGTATTAGATGTTATCCCTATATTACCTTCTATCTTTTTAGATTTTTTGGCTGGTGTAGCAGATACTAATTTCTTATCGTTAAATTCTTCTGCTGTTTTATAATTACGTTTAAGTATTTCTTCCTCTTTGTTTTCTGCTGCTACAAGCTTTGGTTTTCCAGCATCTGCTAGGGCAACTTTTTTATACTCAATTTTTTCTTTTTCCATCAAACCATCCTCTGTTTTAATGCTAGAGATTACTTTGTTTATAATAAAAATTGAATCCGGAATTTTAATGGGAGCTAATGTATGATCAGCATCTGCATAGCTAGGGAGTATTGGTTGATTAATGGTTGCTATTTTTTCTAATTTGTAAAATTCAGATTTTACCAAATTGGCACTTGTTATATCATTTACATTATAATTGTTACTTGGTATAATATTAGGTAATTGTGTATTTTGCTCGGCAAAAATCATCCTATTATTAATAGTTGTATTATTGTTTAGATTATCAGTATAATTAGTAGTTTTTATATTTTGATTGCTTAAATTAGTTTTAGATATGCTATTTCCTGCAGATATACCATTTTTGGTTTCAGTATTACTAATTATTTTGTAAGTATTATTAGAATGATTATTTGCAATTTTAGAAATAGGTTGTATATTTTCTGAACTAGCTTTATTATTTTCAATATTTGCGTTACTAGCAATATTGCTATTAGTTTGATCTGCAGAATTATTTGCAACAACTGGTGAGGCATAGCTGTTTGCTTTTGATTTTATTACTTTATCAGCATTTGTTGCCAAATGCTTTTCTGTTTTATTAGAAGCAATAGATCTTTTATGGAAATAATGATAAGTGCCAGATCCAAAAAGCCCTAAAGCAATTAATAACGCGCCAAAAAGCCAAAAAATACCACGTTTTTTATCGTCGTCTTCTGCTTTGACATACGGATTTTTTCCGTCCAGCATTCTATCCATGTTAGCCCAAGCACCCAAATTTAGCTGCTCTTGACCACCTTCCAATGCTTGCCTCACAAGCATATCTATGGAATTTTTACTTTGCATGTTTTATTTATTTAATTGTTCTAATTTTATTTTTAATTGTTTTCTAGCTTCAAATAGATGCCACTTACTTGTACCTTCGCTTATATTCAATTGTTCGGCAATTTCTTTATGGCTAAAGCCTTCCATTGCATACATATTAAATACAGCTCTGCATGTTTCAGGCAAAGCTTGCACTAGTTTTATAATATCATTGTAAGCGAAATTGCTAGCTGGATTAATATCTAATACCACATCTTTTTCTACTAAGACGGTTTTTTCCATGTATTTGATGTTTTGGCGAATATAATCGCTCAAACTATGAAAAATTACCCTGCGCACCCAACCTTCAAAAGAGCCTTCGTATTTATAACTTTCTATTTTTTGGAACACTTTTAAAAAACCATTATTCATGATTTCTTCTGCAAGCTGGTATTTATCGTGGTTAATATACCTTCTCACCATACTCATCATTTTGGGATATAATAGCTTATACAACTTTTCCTGGGCAACACGATTCTGCTGCACGCATCCTTGAATGATGTCGTGCAAATCTGCCTCTACGTGAATGTTATTATATGCCAAAGCTATCCCCAATTTTTATGACATGTTTAGCGCTTACATGTGCTCGCATTTACAAAGACGCCAACAATGTTTTATTGGTTGGGTAAATATATTGAAATAATTGAAAAGTTGCAGAATGATTATTTTGGACATAAAAAAACCACGCTAAAAGCGTGGTTTTAAATAATTATTACCAGA
>Ga0304730_1001931_pt1 | contig 15228 bp, 13 predicted proteins | sample M_130628_MF_Meta_FD_190474 | JGI IMG/M metagenome (GOLD analysis project Ga0304730, IMG submission 190474) | Freshwater microbial communities from Lake Montjoie, Canada to study carbon cycling - M_130628_MF_MetaG (v2) (version 2) | ecosystem: Environmental > Aquatic > Freshwater > Lake | place...
ATTTACCAACTGCAACAGTTTTCGTTTACTCATCACCGTATAGGTCATGTTTAAGCGTGCAAATTCATATTGTTGAGATGGGAAAATGTGTAGCTTTTCAATAAACCATTCATATAATTCGCGATGTGGAATAAATTCTAATGTGCAAATAGAATGTGTAATTTTTTCAATACTATCACTTTGTCCATGTGCAAAATCATACATGGGATAGATGCACCATTTATTTGCTGTACGGTGATGATGTGCATGTTTTATACGATATATGATTGGATCACGCATCAACATGTTGGTGTGCGCCATGTCAATTTTTGCGCGAAGCACTTTTTCGCCATCTTTATAAACGCCATTTTTCATTTCTGTAAAAAGCGTGCGGTTTTCTTCTATTCTTCGGCTTCTAAACTCAGATGGTTTCCCAGGTTCGGTAGGTGTTCCTTTTAGTAACGCTATTTCTTCAGAAGAACTATCATCTACATAAGCCAAACCTTTCTCAATTAGTTCTAACGCAAATGCATAAAGATTATCAAAATAATCTGATGCATACAATTCATTTGTCCAATTAAAGCCCAACCATTTTATATCTTCTTTTATGCTTTCCACATATTCTGTTTCTTCTGTCACCGGATTGGTATCGTCGAAACGCAGATTAGTGGTACCGCCATATTTAGCAGCTAAACCAAAATTTAAGCAAATGGCTTTCGAATGTCCTATATGTAAATAACCGTTTGGCTCTGGTGGAAAACGAGTTGAAATGCTCGCACACTTATTTGATGACAAATCCGCTTCTATAATTTCTTCAATAAAATTCAGGCTTTTTTCTTCGCTCATAATATTAAAAGTTGTGGAGGCAAATTTACGTTATTAAGTATTGATTGGAATTATCTAAAACAAGTAAATTTTAAATAATTTAAAAACGCTTAATCCAATTTATGCAAAATTGTTTGTTTTGATAAGCGGGTAAAAATATTGAATGCTGATTTTTTTGATGTTTTTGTTTATGACGAGCCGCCATTTCATCAAAAATCAATACAGATAATTTGGTTGATGCAATACCAATGCCTGCACCTATAATTACATCACTAATCCAATGTTTATTGTTGTACATCCTCATGTAGCCCGTTGTTGCAGCCATAAGATAACCTGTAATACTTAGCCAAGGATAATTGCCATTTAGTTCTATGCGCATTAATTCAGCTGAGGCAAAAGCTTCTGTAGTATGTCCTGATGGAAAAGATTTGTAATCACTATTGTCTGGGCGATTGATTTTTGTGATGTGTTTTATAGGTTGAACAATAGAATTTAAAATCACATTCGACATGGTGAAAATCATTGCCGTTTGTAATGGTTTATGTTTTCCTTTTATGCCTATAGTTTCCAAACCAATGATTATTCCAGCAGGTGCGATTTGTAAATAATTGTCTACTGTTGTTTTTTTGTTGCCCACAAAGATGTGTTGTACATCTTTTACTATCTGGCTATTTGATAAGATAGCGCCTGAAGCAATTAGGCAAACGGGTATTGTGAAAGATTTCTTTTTTAAAGAATGATTTTTGTTTTTTAATGCTAAATGATCAGATTTAAATTGTGCATTTGTGCAACAAAAAAAACTGTTGAAAAATAATATCAAGATAATTTTATTCAACAACAGTTTTCGGTTTTCAAAAATTAAAAACAAATTAAGCGTTTCCCATTCTTTTGAGGTGCATGGTATGCGAAATAACAGCATCTCTCATTCTGCGAAATTCAATGTATTTAACGTCAAACTCTTCACATGTTTTTTTAATAATCTTACTAATTTCAGGATAATGTATGTGAGAAATTTTAGGGAATAAATGATGTTCAATTTGAAAGTTTAAGCCACCTACCAACCAGCAAATAACTTTGTTTTTTGTTGCAAAGTTTGCAGTAGTTTCAATTTGATGGATAGCCCATTCGTTTTCAATATTATTGTTATCAGAAGGAACAGGAAAAGATGTTTCTTCAACCGTATGTGCCAATTGGAAAACGATACTTAATACAAATCCAGCAAACATACTCAATGCTAAAAATCCAACGATCCATTTTGTAAAACCAAGCATGTAAATTGGAAGCACAATCATAATGCTATAGTAAAATACCTTTGCAAGCCAAAAAGCAAAATGATCAAATGCACTGAATTTTTTTAATGGTACTGTTCCTACTTTTTTTCTGAAATATTTTACATAATCAGTAGCGAAAATCCAAATGATCAACAACAAACTGTAAAGAAACCAAACGTAAACGTGTTGAAATTTGTGCGCAACATATTTTTTTTGAGTTGGGCACATTCTTAATAATGGTTTAATTTCAATATCGTCATCAACGCCATCAATATTAGTATACGTATGGTGAACGATGTTGTGTTTATTGCTCCACATCAACATGCTTGCGCCCAATCCATTTACAGAATACGCTGCAATTTTATTCACAAATTTATTATCACTAAAACTACCATGTCCGCCATCGTGCATCACATTAAATCCAATAGCAGCGGTTAAGCCACCCATGATTACACACTCAATGATGGCAATCGCATTTGGAGGTGTAAAGAATAAAAGATGTACATATAGACCAACATAGCAAGTCCAAAATAAAATCGCCTTGAAATAAAGGGAAAAATTTCCAGTTTGTTTAAGTTGATTTTCTGTAAAATAAGCTTGAACCCTTTTCTTTAATTCTTGATGAAAAGTAGTTCCTGTATTGTTTTTGAATTTTGGAGTAGCCATTTTTATTATGTTGTTTTTTGTATGAAAGCATCAAAATTTTGGATGCCTATATTTTTCTTTGAAATAAAACCTTCCGCAAATTTAACCCCAATTCTTTTACCCAACAACTTGTTATGTGTTTTAAGGATTTCAAGAAATTCTGGGTTTGAAATGTAAGTTTCTATGCCTTCTATGTCTTTATTGTAAAATTGTGTTTTGTATGCCAATATAGATGCCATTTTTGTTTCAAAAGTAGGTGTGATATCTACTAGGAAATCAGGTTCTAAATGACGATCTTGGATATAGTGAAATACGTATTTTGGTCGCCAAGGCGTTTGTGATTCGCCATCAAATTCAGTTTCTATTTTTACCAACCCAGATAAAAATGAAGCATCCGAAACCAATTGAGCGGCCTTGCCATGATCGGGATGCCTATCTTCCGGAGCGTTACATAAAATGATTTCAGGTTGATATTTTCGTATTGCGGTAATCAATTTTCTTTGAGATTGTTCATCATTCATAAAAAAACCATCAGGCAAATAAAGGTTTTCACGAACATCTAAACCCAGTATTTCTGTTGAGGCAGCAGCCTCTAATTTTCTAGTTTCTGCATCTCCACGTGACCCCAATTCGCCAGCAGTTAGGTCAATAACCCCAACTTTTTTTCCATTTAATTTTTCTACTACCAATGTGCCCGCACAACTTAATTCAACATCATCTGGATGAGCACCAATGGCAAGAATGTCTATTTTCATTTTTTTACTTAATTAAAAAATCAAAATTAAAAATTCAAAACTTTTCACTTTTCACTTTTCACTTTTCACTTTTCACTTTTCACTTTTCACTTTTCACTTTTCACTTTTCACTTTTCACTTTTCACTTTTCACTTTTCACTTTTCACTTTTCACTTTTTAATCCTCAGCAATTTAAACCATAATAACCAACATAAAAACTTATGTTTAACGTTTGTGAAGTATTTGTGAGAAACTATTATAGTGAGGGGTTTAAGGCGATTTCTGGAAAGCCGTACATTCTTTGTACTTCTTGAACAATTTTTTCAATGACAACATCTTCATCCTTTGGCGCATAATCTTGCTTTAAACTGCTGTTGAAGAAAAATGCTACTGTTTGATATACACCCGCAGCTAGTCCACCTTGATATTCTTTTATGATTTCATAGCAGCTATTGCCGGTTTCTCTGTTAATCAATTTCATTAATATTTTTCCTTGATAAACCGACAAGTTAGTGAGTGGGGTAGTGAACTCTTTTTTCAATTCTTTCTCTCTCGAATTGATGCATTTCTTACGCGATCTTCTGTCTGTAATCCCATTTAATTTCTTATTCAAATCGTTTAAAATAATTCCCGATTTTCTTGCGTACGGATAGGTTACATAAACAGCGTTTCTAAGACGGTTGTATTTTGCTAGTGCTTCCCTTTGAGCAAAGGTTAATTTACATTGGATATAAATATTTGAAATCGTAGTGCAGGAAATAGTGTCGCCATTGTAAATAATGGCTGTGAGTTTTATAGTGTCGAGGTTTTTATTAAACTGTGCTTGTGTCGAATTATTCGAAATGATTAATCCCGCACAAAAAATAAGTTTGATAATATTGCAATTGGGTTTTATTAATCGCATGGTTAAATATACAAATTTGGTTGATAATTTTATTCCATTTTGTTTGTTTGGTAACCCGATTTTTTTGGGTTAAAATGTTAAAAAAAATTTCTAAGTTGAAGTTAGCCCCCTCAATCCCCCAAGGGGGAAGCTTGAAGTTTTCCATAAACAAACAGCTTCGTGTAAAATAATATTTGTGCATTTTAAATCGTGGCAATAAAATTTCAATAGATTCTATGAGAACAATGCGTTGAAAAGGTTGGAATTAATTTTCGTTTGTACATCTTGAACTTTAAGATATTGCGCTCCCTTCACCTTTTGGGGGAAGGGAGTTGGGTTGGGGACTTTTGCTCCTTTGCGTGAAACAAAAACGGTTTAAACCGCTACGCTGGTTTAATAGTTTAAGGGTTTAAGGTTGAAAGCATTTTTCAATTATTAGCATATTTGTTTTACAAAAAAAACTTCGTGTCTTTGCGCCTTCGTGCCTTCGTGTCAAAAAAATGCTGTAAGCATTTCAACTTTGTGGCCTTCGTCGGTGTTTTTTCAACCATTAAAGTCAAAAAATAAGCTTAGTTCGCTAACAGAAACATATAAAACAATCCAATAAATGCCATCAGCAAAATAAGCCCAGACAAACGATTCGAAAATTTAGACCTGAAAACCGCACTCATTAATAATCCCATTGCCATTATAATCAATCCCAACCATACAAGATTTATATATGGGAAAACATAAGATTTTACGGTTACAAAGTCTATCAATTGATCTGATTCTTTTATCCCGAGTTTTATTTTGTGGTTTTCACTTACCCCGGCAAATTTCACAAATAAATTTTGTGCATAAACCGTGTCGTCTATTTGTAAAATACCAAAGCTATCAACAACAATCATCGGACGCGCGTCGAAATGCATGCTGTCTTTACTTACAAACTGTATTTCTGCTTGAAGTGCAATGTCGTTTTCTCCAAATTTGTATTTCGAATTGGCTGGATTTTTTGATACTTTATTCAAAATAAAATATCCATTGCTGTAATAACTTTTCTCACCTTCGCCTATGTCAATTATTTTAAATTGAGCTGTATCTGTTTTGTTTTCTTTGCCCAATGCAAAAGAGATATATGTAAAAATATCTTTTGTTAAGTATGATTTTGTATCCGGGTTGCTGCTCATGTTGTTGTCCTTCATCATATACACATCAGGCTGTAAAATGAATTGTTCTTCTACTTTTGAGGTTGCTTTATTCTTTTTTTCGAAGTTTAATAAATAGAAATTTCTACCTTTTTCATGTCCGCTCGAATCTTTTAAATACGAAACTTGATAGTCGCCCATTTTGGTGGGAACTTCTCGAATTAAGGATAGGTTTTCAGTGGGATCTTCTTCTTTTTTCGACATCGGATCTTTACCGATGGGAACGTTGATGCCATTTACTTTGCTATCACTGATTACCGTTTTATTGCTACTCGAAATCAACATGCCAACAATCATTAAAGCGAATCCAAAATGGGCAATAGAAGCGCCTGCTGGTTTTAGATTGTTTTTTAATACCAATGAAATATACATTGCATTAGAAATTGCCGCATAGATTGAAAAGAATAATGCGATATAAATGGCTACTAAAAATCCTATTCCGTGCTTATCATAATGAATGGGATAAATAATAAAGATTAAAGTGGCTATTGCAATTGACACAATTATTGGGAATTTAATCTTGTCAATTAAATATTGACGACTGGTGTTTTTGTATTTTAAATATTGCGTTACAGCAGTTAAAAGACCTATGATTATAGACACCATAATCATTACCTTATTGTACAAAAACTCTGCATCTTCTGGCATCGCCAACGGGCCTTTATGTATGCTAATGATTAAGTCTTTTAAAAATGGCGTTTTGCTGTATACAGGAATTGAAGTGATTAAAATGACAAATAATGCGGATAAGAAAATAAGCAAAGAACCAATGAACATGTAAAACTCTCTTGAACTGGTTTCTTCTTCGGAATGTATTGCAGGTATTTTTTTATAGTTTTTAAAAAACAAAACAAACATCGGTATGGCAAATGAAAGTACGAAAAGCCCAATCATGATATTGATGGCTTTTCCAGCTTCTGTAAATGCATGCACTGATGTGTCGCCAAGTATACCGGTACGGGTTAAAAAAGTAGAATACAATACAAAAATAAACGTAAGCATGGCAAACAAATAACTTGCCCTTAATGAGCGACCGGTTGCATTGAATATAAGCATCGTGTGTATTCCAGCAATTAAAATTAACCATGGAACTAACGAAGCATTTTCAACCGGATCCCATGCCCAATATCCTCCGAAACTTAATGATTCATATGCCCATTTTCCACCCATCATAATTCCTACACCCAATATACAAGCACTCATTAAAGCCCATGGCATTGCCGGTTTTATCCATTCGCCAAAACGCTTTGTTTGTAATCCAGCATAGGCAAACCCAAATGGAATTATTGTTGAGGCAAATCCCAAAAATAAAATAGGCGGGTGTATCACCATCCAATAATTTCGAAGCAATACATTCAAACCCATTCCATCTTTTATAAAAGTTAAATAGTTGGGTTGCGAAAATATTGGTGCAGGAATTTCATTTCTGGTCAATGTAAATGGACTGTTGCCAATTCTGACATCAAAAAAATAAATCCCTAAAATCATGAACATCAAAAAAAGTTGGGCTAAGCTAATAACCGACATAACAGGCGCTTTCCAAATGGCATGATGTTCTTCCTTTTTATTGAAAAGAAGAAATGTGCCCAATACCGCATGCCAAATCGACCAAAGTAGGAAACTACCTTCTTGCCCTTCCCATATACATGCCAATAAAAATTTAGATTCCAATTCTTTTGAAGCATGCTTGTACGCATACATGTACTCGAAATAATGATTATAACATATAAAGAAGATGGTTGAGAAAACAGCAATAATGCTAATAAAATGTATGATGAAATTTATCTTTCCAAATTTAAGCCAATCATTTTTTTGTGTTAAATCAGTTTTGGTAGATGCAATTGCATGAGATATCAACGATACAAGTGATGATACCAAAGCTAATACTATAAAAAAATGTCCAATTTGTCCGGGTAATAAATGCTCTCCTTCGAATTTTATCATTGCAATTGTTGGGTTATACTAGTTTTTGGTTGTTTGGTCCTTCATGTTTTTTTCAAGCATCTTTTTGTCGTCTTTGTATTTACTCGGGCATTTCAATAAAATATCCTGACACTCGAAATGATCAGCTTCCATTTTGCCTTTTAGTACAATACGCTCACTTTTTTCCAAATCACCAGGCTTACTGTTGTGATAAATAACTTGTGTTTTTCCACCCAAACTATCTACTGCATAGAAAGATAAGTAATTGGGGTTTTTAATGGGGTCGTATGTGATGGGTTCGGATTTGTCGAGTTTGGCAATTAAATGAACGAACTTTCCTTGCTTATTCTTTGCAGAATTAATGGTATCATAAGTTGAGAAATCAACAGAAAAAACCAAAAGTCCAATAATTAAAGCTACAATGCCAATTAGGATGATGATATGTGTACGTTTCATGGTGTAATTAATTTAAAAGTAAAAATGCAAAAGTAAAAAAGCTTAATAAACTCTGAAGAAGTAAATTGTTTGACTCCCGTTTTTTTACTTTTAACTTTTGAATTTTGAATTTGAAATGCCCATTGATAAATCTTGATAGACTATTATGTTGCTTTTTGGGCATTTTAGATGCCAAAGGTAATTAAAACAAATAGAGTATTATATTGTTCATTTTTTTTAACGGATAAAAAATTGTTCGATTATCTTTGTGCCGAATTTTTCAAATCATAATCATGGCAGATCTTTCCGCTTTCGACCCCAATTCCGTTGGTAATCCCAATAATAATATTTTCGGACTTCCTTTTTCAGAAAGCGATGCTCGATTGGTTATATTGCCCATTCCATGGGAAGTTACTGTTAGTTATAACGCAGGAACAGCAAGGGCTCCAGACCATATTTTTACAGCAAGCTTACAAGTAGATTTGTATGATCCTGAATATACAGATGCTTGGAAGCAAGGCTTTTTTATGCGCATGCCAGATAAGAAAATTCTTACCAAAAGTGATTATCTAAGAAAAGAAGCCGAATTGTATATCAATTATATATCTCAAGGTGAATTGGTTGAAAACAACAAGTTTATGACCAAAACCCTCAAAGAAATCAATCAAGGCAGTTTGTTTTTAAACGATTGGGTGTACGAACAAACTTCTGCACTTTTGAAAAAAGACAAACTCGTAGCCTTATTGGGTGGAGATCATAGCACACCATTTGGGTTTTTTAAAGCGATGGCTGATAAATTTCCAGAATTTGGAATCTTGCAAATCGATGCACACTGCGATTTAAGAAATGCTTACGAAGGGTTTAATTTCTCTCATGCCTCTATAATGTACAACGCTCTAGCGCACATTTCGGCAATTAATAAACTGGTGCAAGTGGGCATTCGTGATTATTGCGAAGAAGAATTGGATTACATCAATAACAGCAACGGCAGGGTAGTAACGTATTTTGACAGAGACATCAAACACCGCCAATACGAAGGAGATACATGGAAGAAAATCGTTGATGAAATCATAGCCAATTTGCCACAACATGTTTTTGTGAGTTTTGATATTGATGGGTTGGATCCGAAATTATGTCCGCACACAGGTACGCCCGTGCAAGGTGGTTTCGAAACCGAACAAGTGTTTTATTTGCTCAATAAATTACATCTTTCAGGAAAGAAAATAATCGGGTTTGACTTAAATGAAGTAGGGGTGAGCCATGACGAATGGGATGAAAATGTGGGAGCACGTGTTTTATATAAACTCTGCAATTTGTTAACCATAAGTAATCCACAAAATGGATAAAATAAGCGTTGTAATACCCAACGAAAAAAAGAGCACTTACAAGCTTTCTATTTTTTTTATTGCTGTAATAAACATCATTGGCTTTTTGTATTTTATCGTAAATAACGCATTCGGAAGTTTGTCGTATGTATTTGCATTTTTGGGATTTATTTCCATTCTACCTCCGCTTTGTGTTTATTTTATTTTTAAGAAAAATCAGGATACGCATCTTGCCCAAATTGTAATAGGGATTTTATTCGCATCCATTTGTTGGATTTTCGAAGGACTAATTTTAGTGGGTTTTTTAAATATGCTTTTTGCTTTTATGGGATTAAAAACCATTCGTAAACTAGAAATCGTATTTAATGAAATTGGTGTTACATATCCATCATTTCCTAAAAAAATATTTCAATGGACAGAAGTAGAGCAAGTGGTTTTAAAAGATGGGATGCTTACCATAGATTTAAAAAACAATAAACTTATACAGTTTATAATTTCTAATAAAGAAAACAACTTGGATGAAGCTCAATTTAATGAGCGTTGCAAACAATTTCAACATCAAATTTCAAATCAATAAATAAATGTCAATACTCAACGAATCTCCGTACCTACTTTATTCTGATGGAGAAGGAAACATTTTTGAAGATACCAGTTTATATGTGGTGGGTAGAAGTGGTTGGGATGCATATCCTGTTCCTGTTGAAGATTGGATTGAATTGCCCGAAGGTGGCCAATTGTATGAGTTGCCCGGTAGAAAGGGCATTGGCATTGATGTTAAAACTGGAGAAATGCGTTTGTGTGAAAAAGGATGGGCTGTTGCGGCTTTCATTCCTCCTGCGCATACGGGCTTGTATATGGCGGCTTATGAATCTCTACCTGAAGCACCTACGTTGCCTTTGTTTTGTTATACCGCTGCAGGTTGGCATAATGAAAAGTTTTTTGTTACTGCTGTTAGAATTGAAAAAGACATTCGTCAAGAAGCGGAAGGTTATGATGATGACCAAATTGAAGTTGGACACAATCAACTTTTAAGTGCTTATCCCAACAACAGACTGGTGCAGCATTTGATGGAAAATTGTTGCATGACGTATACGTGTCCTGCTGCGAGAAATCTTGCATTAGGCAGATGGGAATGTCCTGTACCTGTATCACCAGCTTGTAATGCCAATTGTATTGGATGTATTTCTTTTCAACCCGAAACAGAAGAAATATTTAGTACACAAGACAGACTCACTTTTAAGCCAACAGCCGAAGAAATTGTAGAGTTTACAGTACCTCATTTGGAAACAGCGCCTTTTCCAATCATTAGTTATGGACAAGGTTGTGAAGGCGAACCATTGTTGATGTGGGAAACCATTAAAGAATCGATAATAGAAATCAGAAAACATACAACCAAAGGAAGCATTAACATCAATACTAACGGAAGTAAACCTGATGCGGTTAAAGCCCTTTGTGAGGTAGGTTTAAATAGCATTCGCGTAAGTACCAACTCAGCTAGAAAAGAAATTTATTCGGCGTATTATTTACCCAATAATTATCAGTTTGAAGATTTGATTGAAAGTTTAAAAGTAGCCAGAAGTTTTGGCGCTTGGACAAGCATCAATTATTTTGTATTCCCTGGCATGACGGATTCTGTAGCTGAATATGAAGCTCTACGAAAGTTGATAAAAGAAACCGATTTATGTATGATTCAATGGCGCAATTTCAACATTGATCCGGATTGGTATTTGGGTAAAATAAATGTTTCGGATACAGGCGAATGTATTGGCGTGAAACAAATGATGGAATTGATTAGAGAAGAATTCCCTAATTTAAAATTCGGTTATTTCAATCCTTCAATAGAAAGAATAAAGGGGGATTATGAGAAGGATTTTGCGAGAGGAGAGGTTTGAGACGTTTTTGAGGTTTGTGATGTTTTTGATGTTCAAAAGGTTCAATTTGTTCAATGAGTTCAAAAGGTTGAAGCTTCTGAATTTTATGTGCATCTATCTAGAATCAAGTATACAATAAGTATGGTGTTTGTTGTTTGTTGTTGGAACGAACTGCATTACAGAATCCAGCATTCTATTTATCTATATTCCCCAAATTCATTTCTCAACACATCTGCAATTTCGCCCAAAGTACAATAGTTTTCTACGCATTCTAATACAGTAGGCATAAGGTTTTCGGTTGATTTGGCAACTGTGGCTAATTTTGATAATGATGCTTTAGCGGTGTCATTATTTCTTTTTTGTTTTAAAACGTTCAGTTGGTCGGTTTGCATTTTTTGTATGCTGTCATCAATTTTAAAACCTGGAATTTTTTCATTGTCCGCAGTTTTGAATTTATTTACACCAACAATTATTTTTGTTTCTTTTTCGATGTCTTTTTGGTATTGATAAGCGCTTCTTGCAATTTCTTCTTGCATAAAACCAGATTCAATGGCTTCTACGCTTCCACCCATGGAATCAATGGCTTCAATCAATTTCCAAGCTTCTGCTTCCACTTGATCCGTCAACGACTCTACAAAATAACTACCTGCTAAAGGGTCAACCGTATCTGCAGTTCCACTTTCAAAAGCTACAATTTGTTGTGTTCTTAAAGCGATTTTTGCAGCTTCCTCTGTAGGTAAGCTTAGCGCCTCATCGTAGCCGTTAGTATGAAGCGATTGTGTGCCGCCCAATACGGCAGCGAGGGTTTGAATGGTAACGCGGCTTACATTATTCATCGGTTGTTGAGCGGTAAGTGTGCTTCCGCCAGTTTGCGTATGAAAACGAAGCATCATCGCTTTTTCATCTGTTGCCCCTAATTCCTTCATCATTTTTGCCCACATTCTTCTTGCAGCCCTGAATTTTGCTACCTCTTCAAATAAATTGTTATGGGAATTAAAGAAAAAAGATAATCGTTTACCAAACACATTTATATCCAACCCTTTTTGCTGTGCGGCTTGTACATAAGCTTTTCCGTTACTCAATGTAAAAGCAATTTCCTGAACAGCCGTACTTCCTGCTTCTCTGATATGATAACCCGAAATGGATATGGTATTCCATTTGGGCAATTCTTTACTACACCATTCAAAAATATCTGTGATGATGCGCATTGAAGGCTTTGGCGGATAGATGTAAGTTCCTCTTGCCGCATACTCTTTCAAAATGTCATTCTGAATGGTACCAGCAATGTTTTTCAAATCAGCACCTTGCTTTTTTGCTAGCGCCACATAAAAAGCCAATAAAATAAATCCCGTAGCATTGATTGTCATTGATGTTGATACAGTTTCCAAATTAATGCCATCGAATAATTTCTCCATGTCTTCCAAACTATCAATAGCCACACCAACTTTACCGATTTCACCATCAGCTAATGGATGGTCGCTATCGTAACCTATTTGAGTGGGTAAATCAAATGCAACACTCAATCCGCTTACCCCTTGATTCAATAAATAATGGTAACGCTTGTTACTTTCTGCCGCTGTAGAAAATCCCGCATATTGGCGCATGGTCCATAATTTACCACGATACATTGAAGATTGAACGCCTCTTGTAAATGGAAATTCACCTGCCTTTGATTCATCTGCTTTTTTTACATCTGCAGAAGTATAGGTTTCTTTGATTTCGATTCCTGAATCAGTGGTTATTTTGTTTTCAGACATAATAGTGCGTTTAATTCAATATTTGTTTTGCTTCTGTTTGAAGAGCAGATAATACAATGCCGTTCATTTCAGCATTTGGGGTATTGCTGTATTCAATGATTAACTTACTCAAATCTAATGCTGTGGCTGCTGGCGAAAGACTTGCGGTAATGTGATGGATGATGTAAATGTTTTGGTCTTTTAAACGAGTTATGGCATTCCAAACTTCAGGACTTACATAAACTTGTTGACTGATATTATATTCAAATTCCGTTTTAATGGATTCGGTAAGGGCAAAATGTAAATCTGATGCGCTCATCCCGGGTTGATTGATTCGATTGATTAAATTCGCCAATCCACATCTTTCTGCAAACATGGTTAGTCTTTCCAAGGCTTGCAATTTCATTCTATTTCCTTCATGATTGATTGGGACTAATTCAGCTTTTTGTTTGACATATGCTTTAAATTCTTTGTAAAAAATGATCACTAATGCAATGGTTGCTAACTCCATTAACATGGCAACATAGAGAAAAAAATCTTGAAACATAAGTATAATTTATAAGTACAAATGTAATTAAGTCATTTCAACTTTTTCCTCCTTTCGCAAATTGCTTTTTATTTATAACCTAAAAATGGTTGTATTTTTGTGAAAATAAAAATTATGGAAACAGTTACCATGGCACCCGTTCAGTTTACTTTATCTGCGATTGCAGAAATTAAAAGGCTAATGCAAGAAGAAGGATTCGATCAAAACAAACAATTGAGGGTAGGGGTTAAAGGGGGCGGTTGTAGCGGCATGACGTACATTTTAGAATTTGACGAAACTAAAGTCAACGATCAAAAATATGATTTACCCGAAATATCTTTTATCATGGATAAATCGCATGGCATTTATTTAATGGGCATGGAAGTAGATTGGGAAGGTGGATTAAACTCACGTGGATTTACATTTAAAAATCCCAATGCCAGCAGTACATGCGGTTGTGGAACCAGCTTTGCTGTATAAAAAATTAAAAAAAAGGGATTAAGAAACTTTTCTTTTTCTCTTTTCCCACATGAAAAAAGTCAAGGCAATTGAGAACAAAACAATATTAAATGGCATTGTTACGCTATTGAAATGATTGGTGGGGTTCAAATAGTCGTGTGTAAGCGTAAAGCTAACATTGAAAATCATCAACATCGTTGATAATAATATTACTTGCATTCTCCAACTGGGTGTTGCGAATTCCTTACCATATTTTTCTGTCTTTTCCTTTTTGTCTTTTCTTTGAAAATATCCAGAAATGACCATTGTAATTAAATACGCAAAGAATAAAATGTTGGAAGTTGCTCCAGATTTTATTTTATATGTGGAACCAATGTAGACGCCGATTAAAACAGCACTGATGTATAATGAAATTAAATAGAGGTTTGAAAAAGTGTATTTTTTGTCCATTTGCTTAACGTTTGTTTTGATTTTTACAATGTTCAAATTTCCAATCTTTATAATTCTCCCACAATACCCCAAAAGTGGTATTTTTTCAAAAGTCAGATTTATACAATTGATTTATTTTATTTTTACCTAGTGCGTTTAACAATCTTTATATTTCTTACTTGCGTTTTATTTCCTATTCTTTCGGGTGGGCAAATTGTTGTATTCAAAAACAGCAATGAATTCGACTATAAAACAGCCAATATAAAATACATTGTTCAAGAAGGAATTCAAATTTCAGATGCTACTCTAAATGAAGTGTTGAATCAGAAATGGAACCCATATCTGAAGCATAATGTAAAACTTGAAAATAAAGAACAAACCATCTGGATAAAAATTCCAATTAAATCTTACGATAAAAGTAAAATCGACTTATTAGAAATAAAAGAGCCACTTATCAATTTTGTACAAGTATGGATAGTAAAAGATGGATTAGTTTTGAAACGATTTGAAAAAACGGGCGATCACATGCCATTTTATTCCAGGCCTATTGATTATGCCAATTTTGTATTTCCTTTTTCAGAAATAAAAAATAATGAGTTTGATGTAATAATAGCAACGGATAAGCGACATACAACCAAATCGATTCCACTCTATTTTTATACGGAAAATGAATTTTCTAGTCAAGTGCAATTAATCAATCTGCTAAAAGGTTTTTTACTTGGACTTGTTTCGATTTTATTTTTGTACAATTTTTATTTGGCTATTATAGCTAGAAAAATGGTGTACATATGGTATGGTATTTATTTGTTTTTCATTCTGATTTATTTTTTAATGGACATGGGATTACTTTTTCAGTTTTTTTATCCAAATGCACCAAAATATAATGACGTTTTAAGGGTTGCTGTAATATCATTTAGCATTGTACCATTTACTTTTTTTCTAAACCAATTTTTGCAATACGCCAAACATAAGCCTTCTTTTGTTTTAATTAATTATGTTT